>Ga0172362_10004248_pt1 | contig 12405 bp, 16 predicted proteins | sample LakKivs1_kivu2a2_FD_114534 | JGI IMG/M metagenome (GOLD analysis project Ga0172362, IMG submission 114534) | Sediment microbial communities from Lake Kivu, Rwanda - Sediment s1_kivu2a2 | ecosystem: Environmental > Aquatic > Freshwater > Lake > Sediment | place: Rwanda: Western Province, Lake...
AAGCTTTTACAACAATTTGCATTGTCTCTAAAAACCTAAAACATTTATAATCTCTCCCCATCTTTTTTTTCTCTTTTTTTCTTTTCTTTTTTATTAACTTATATTTTATCATTTACCAAACAGCACCCAAAACCCAGTTTATGCAGTCTTATCAAATCTTTTATCTGCAAACATAGCTATAGTAAATCATCCAAAATCCCTCCTACTCAATCTCATCCAACATCTATTCGGTAAATACAACTATAACAATAGCTAATACAATTCTAAAACCCAACTTGTGCAGTCTCATCCAAAATTTGGTTGGAATAAACATGCATAGTTTTTTAAAAAAACCTCTTCATCCTCTCGAAGAAACCCCTCTTTCTTTACTTTTCCAGCATTTAGTTTGTAAAATCCTCACTAGACCTTTCCAGTCACCCTATCAAAAACCCCTATTTTTTTCCAGTTTATGGTTGGTAAGTTGAATTCAGAATTTAGTAGTTTTCGTACTACTCTGTGATTAGTATTCTGAATCCAGAATCTAGTTGTTTTCATACCAGCCTGTGGCTGGTACTTTGAATTCAAAATCTAGCTAGTAGCCATCATTCTCGTCTTTTATCTAATGTTTTTTCATTTCAATCTTAATTTCTGCTGGGTTAAACTCGTAATACATATTTTCATCAAACCATGCACAACAAAAACTTTGTAATGGTATTTTTGTTCTAAAAGAGAAACCAGTTGCATACAAGTAAAGCTGTGATGCAACTTTGCTTTCTTTTTCCTTGCCTGCACCTGGTTTAAAATCTAACACATAAATCTTACCCTGCCTTATCTGCAATAGGTCAATATGCCCACAAACCCCTAGATCTAGGTTTTTATCCCAGTACCAAACTGGGACTTCACATGCAATAGTGCTTGAATCATTTATAAGCATGAATTCTTCAACTTTGTTGTGTCTTTCTTTGTTTTTATCACAGGCTTTTAAAGCAAATCCTGCTAGTTTACATGCCTGATTATATCTACCTTGTTTTTTGATGTTAACACCTAGTTTTATCTGTGAACATCGTTCATTTTCTTTAAAAATATCACTTGGGCACCTGGTTTTCATATTTTTCAGATACTGTATTAGTGAGGGATATTTACTGCCCAGCATCTCCAACTTGGGTAGATGAAACTGAAAATCGTAGGTTAAACCACTATGTTGAAAAGAGAACGCATGAATAATATTGTCGGTAGTATATCTTTTGATAACCTGTGATCGTTGTTTGCTGTAACTACAGATATCAGAAAACTCCTTTACCCAGGAATGAACCGTGCTTTTAGAAACTTTAACCTTGAACCTTCTGTTTACTAGTTTTGCTGATTCTTCTAGTGTGTTTCCAAGATTATAATAAGTAATAGCATTGATGACAACCCGAGGGGTATACATCTTGTTTTTTAACCCCTTTTCTGTGAATTTCTTTCTGCAATCTTTGCAATAATATGCCTGCACTCTACTAGTTTGGCCATACTTTATGATGTTTTTACCGCTACAATGTGGACATTTTATGTTCTTTCTACTAATCTTATTATAATTCCTCATTTTTTTTTCAACTAATGATATACGCATAGTTTATTATTATAATGTTTTCATAACTAGGTATTATTTTTCTTGTTTCAAGAGCCATTTCCAGAGAGGTATACTATGAATGGTGATGTCATCTTCAAGTTTTTTATCTTCTGTATTCCAAGTTATTATCGTTAAGGTGTGACAATGTAGTTTTTTACAGGCTAATATGCCTGTTTTTATTTCCCGTTCTGGTATATCTTGTTCATCATCAACTACCTGGATTACTTCTTTTATCGCTGTTGAATCCCCGATGACAAAATCAACTTCATATTTATTGTCAACCAAGTAGTAGTACAGTTCAATGTTTCTTCTTTTCAGTTCGATGGCGACAACATTTTCTAGTAGTTTTCCAAAATCTCTGGTGAGTGTTGTTTTTTTTGCATTGAGTAAACCTGTGTCAATGCAGTAGTATTTTCTATATGATGATTCCATCTCTCTTGGTTTGTAGGAGAATTTTTTACTGCTGACAATAAGATATGCTTCTTCGAGGTAGGAGATATATTTTTTTATTGTATGTGAACTTATTTCAAGGTCTCGTGAGATTTTTGTGAGGCTTGTTCTGGTGGAAAATTGGTTCATGATTATCGTTGCTAATGCGATAAGCTCTGCAGTATATTTTATGTTGAATCGTTGCGTGATATCTCTAAATATGATAGTGTCGAACAATTCATTCAGATATTTTTTTTTGGAATCTGGATCAGTTATTTCTATGATAGCCTCTGGGTATCCACCCCATTCGATATAGTGCTGTAATTGATTTTTTAACCTTCCAACCCATTCATCTGTTTCTTTTATGGTGTTGAAGTGTTTTGCGGTGAGGAACTCTTTAAAGCTGAATGGGAGGATTTCAAGGGTGATTGTTCTCCCGCCAAGATGACTGCTGAGTTCTTTACTTAGTAGTTTACTGTTGCTACCACTAAGTAGAATATTGTATCCAAGTCTTTGTAGTCGGTTCACAAATAATTCCCATGAGTCAATGTTTTGTATTTCATCAAGAAAGAGGTACGGTCGTTTTCCGAAGAGTTCATTGAGTAGTTCAAGGAGTCCACCTAGTTCGTCGCGTTTAAGGGTGGAAAGAATTTCATCATCGAAGTTAACGTAGTAGAAGTTTTCTTTTTTAAGTAGTAATAATCCTAAAGTCGTTTTTCCTGCTCGTCTTGGTCCAAGTATTGTTTTGATGAGGTTGGTGGTGAGTTGTTTCTGATAACTGGAGAAGTGTTCTCGTGGAATTAACGGTTTATTTAGAAACTGTTTTGTGTATGCTTCTTGTTCGGTGATTCTCCTTTTTATTATATCACGGTTCATAGTTCGTAATTGTCGTTCCATCTATATAAAAATTTCTAAAATATGAAGTGCAGTTCATATTTTTATACCATTATATGAAGTACAACCCTGAAACTAAATTTAAGCTCCTGATGCAGACCAAAAAACCTCTTTCTTCTTTTTTTTATTCACATATCTAAGTCAGAAAATTAATGAAAAACAACAATTCGCTATAATTAAATATAGTAATCAAATTCAACTGAACTTAAAATGAAACTGCTAATAGCATTAGAAGGTAAACTAAATCAAGGTCCAAACATAGGAACAAACATCTTATTTAATGAGCTTTTAAAAAACTATAACAAAAACACAAATAAAATCCATATCGTAGAAACAACAAACATAAAATCACTAATACATGCAATACTCCATTTAAGAAAATACGATGTTTTTCACTTCTACTCAGAATCACCAGGAGCCAGCTTATTATTTATCTTATTTAAAATATTTGGCAAAAAAGTAGTATACACCCTGCATGGTAACATCTTCATTGAATCAAAAAGCAAACCCTGGCCTATCAGTAAATTATGGGTACCATCTCATTTGTTTGTAATAAAAAATGCTAACGCAGTAATTTTCCCAACAAAATACTTAGAAACACAAATCAATGAATATCTTAAAACAAAAAAACATACCAAAACCACAAACCATCATGTAATACCAAATGGGATTTATATTGAAAAATATGATAAAGAACTGATCCTTAAAAAAGCAGATAAACTAAAAGAAATCCAAAATGGAAATGCTTCATTAAATATTCTATCTATCACATCTTTTGTTTTCGAACAAAAAACCTTAGGTGTGGATCTCTTAATCAATGTTAACAAATTATTAAACGACAGAGGCATCAAAACAGAACTAAAAATCGCTGGGATAGGAAAAAAACTACCTATGTATAAAAACAAATACGAATCAGAAAAAATAAAATTCTTAGGTTATTGTAATAATAAAACAGAAAACCAATGGGCAGACCTTTTCATTCATCTAAGCTACTTAGATAATTTACCCTATGTTATTTTAAATGCAGGTGCTTCAGGAATCCCAACAATTGCATCCAACATCGGAGGCATCCCAGAAATATTTACTAAATCATCTGATAACAAAGTCTGGGGTTTAACAAACAACGACCCAGAAACAATAGCAGATAATATCCAAAAACTAATACAAGATAAAGACTTTTATTATGATGTTTCTCAAAAACAATACGAAAATATCAAAGAAAATTTTAACATAGAAAAAATATCAAACCAAATTTGGAATTTATATCTAAGCTTATAATTTATTTAACCCTTATATCTTAAATGCTTCAACAGTTAAACTCTCAAGAGGAATACCATTATACTGAGTTTCACTTATCTTTTTGTTCTCCAAAACAATCCTATACTTAAAACCCGCTTTCTTTATTATCTCTAAATACTCATCTTTTAATAACGCTCCACCAACACATCCTGCTATTAACTCCTCATTATTTCTTTGTTCCTCTGTTAACTCCTTCAGTAAAACAATATCTGAGACATACAACTTACCAGTTTTTCTTAATACACGATATGCTTCTTTAAAAACCTTAAGCTTATCAGGCGCAAGATTAATCACACAATTACTAATAATAATATCAACTGAGTTATCTTCAACAGGTAGATTTTCTATATCACCATGTCTGAATTCCACGTTTTTATAACCATATTTATCAGCAATACTCTTTGCTTTATCTATCATCTCTCTAGTCATGTCAACGCCGATTACTTTACCAGACATGCCTACCTTTTTTGATGCAAGGAAACTATCAAAACCAGCACCAGACCCAAGATCAAGCACAACATCTCCTTGTTTTATCTTTCCAATTGCTGTTGGGTTACCACAACCAAGCCCAAGATTAGCATCAGGGACTAAGTTAATATCCTGTTCAGAGTAACCAATCTCTTTTGACACATTTTCACTACTAATATTACTATTACAACCACAACTACAACAACTTTTGTTTTCACTAGCAATTTTACTATAATGTTTTTTAACAATTTCTTTAGTAGATTTTTTTACCAAACAATCACCTTTTTATCATAAACCCATGGGATAATAGATTCCTATTTGATTTAAAGTTATTGCTTGTTGAGTTTTTCATAGAAAAGCATAAAACATATTTTTTGTTTATAAAAACAACTTGGGGAGTTATACCAAACTTCAAGATATTATTAATATTAGATAATAGTGGAGTTTATGGATGTAAAACAAGCAATTAACAATAGAAGAGCATTTCGCTCATTCGAACCAGTTGAGATAACAAAAGACTTAATTTATGATCTTGCAGAATGCGCACAACTAGCTGCATCATGTTTTAATAATCAACCCTGGAAATATATTTTTGTCTACGAAAAAGAAACCCTGAAACATTTACATGAGGCGTTATCCCCTGGTAATGAATGGGCGCAGAAAGCATCTATGATCATTGTTGTAATTGGTAAAAAAGAAGATGACTGTGTTATAAAAGACAGGGAATATTACCTATTTGACATAGGTATGGCAACGGCTCATCTTATCCTTAGAACAACAGAGCTAGGATACGTTGCGCATCCTATTGCTGGCTACAGCCCTAAAAAAACACGTGAGATACTAGGGATACCAGATGAATTTAATGTTATAACCCTAATAATATTTAGTAAACACTCAGACAAGATAAACCCAGTTATGTCTGAGAAACAAATAAAAGATGAAAAACAAAGACCAGCAAGAAAACCATTAAATGATTTTGTTTTTATTGATAAATATGGAGAAAAGAAAACATGATAAAAATTGAACATGTTAAAGGAAAAAATAAGGGAAAAATAATGCTTTATGCTCTAAGCACATGTATATGGTGTAAAAAAACTAAACAGTTGCTTCATGACCTTGGAGTTGAATACTCATATTTGTATGTTGACTTACTTGAGGATGATGATAAGGATAAAACAATGGATGATGTAAGGAAATGGAATCCTAGTTGTTCTTTTCCAACACTTGTTATTAACAATAATTGTATAGTTGGTTTTAAAGAAGATGAAATCAGAGAGGCACTTACATAATGAATGATATCTCAGAAAAAACTATTAACCAGGTTTATGAAAGACTAAATAAATATGCAGAATCGCATGGTTATCATCTAAACCCTGATGCAGATTTTGCAAAAGATCTGATTAAAAGCCTTTTAATTAATCAAAAAAGGTATGGTTATTGGGCATGCCCATGTAGACTTGCATCAGGAAAAAGACAGGATGATGCAGATATTATCTGCCCATGTATTTATCGTGATCCTGATGTAAAAGAATTTGGTGTATGCTACTGCGCTCTTTATGTTTCCCAAGATATAAAAGATGGTAAAAAACAAGCAGAATCAATACCTGAGAGAAGACCTGCATTAGAAAAAAGAGTAAAGAAAAATTAGATTTTATCCTTGATTACCCTGATCACATGGTTCTTCATGATCCATTGGTCTAAAATGTTCAGGATGAGATGGCTGAAGACAAATATCCACTGGTATCATTTTCATTGGATGTTCACAACACATAGGAATTTTTTTATCTTTTGTTTTAACTATTTTCCCACAAGTCTCACATTTATATGATTTCTCAATCATAATTACCCACATTATAACAACATTTTTCTTTAAACTAACTTATCATCAAATTATACCATCTCATTTATTCTACTGATAATCTCCTTTTTTTGATCATCAGATAATGTTTTATCTAACCTTGGATAAACCTCTTTTTCTTCAAAACCCTTATGACTAATCAAGATTTTTTTAAACTCATAAAAACCATTGATTTTCTTTTTGTTTCTAACATCCTTCCTCCAGTTATTTAACTGATTTATTAAAAAATTATGCTGCTTTGTAAGCTCAGGAAGCATTCTATACCCTTCAGAGACATCCTTAGGATTATAAAATGTGAATATTGCTTTTTCCTCAATAAATAAATGTTTTTCAAGCACCCATTCAAAATTATTGAACGATTCCCTCATCGTCTCATAATCTTTATCAATATTTCTCTCAAGTGCATCAAGTAGTTTTTCGATTTTACAATGATCCTTTACCATTAGTGGTAATATATTTTTTTTATTCATTTTTCATCTATCTCCTTTATCATAAAAAATATTTTTTCTAAAAATGGGAAATGCTCTAAAAACATTGGCAATAAAGGATTGGCAATTCTAGTTAACATTTTGCTTTTTGGCATGCTAATAGAAAACGGCTCAGACCATTCACTCCAATTATTATAAACATCTGCTACTCTTGCTTTTATTTCATAATTTCCAGTTTTTTTCCATGTATGTTCAAGTTGTATGATTTCACCATTATACCAGGGAACATCACAACCACATGTTTCTGTTTGAGTTTCATCACCCCAGTCTATCTCAAGTTTTAAAAGCCTATCATCTTCATCTGGATCAGTAACAGTAAAATTATAGGTATATCTCTCCTTGATTTTTCCAGATGTGGGCCCCTCAATAACCGGTGGGTTTGGTGGGTTGTTCTCATCTGCAACAGCAATTATTGAAAAAACTGGAATAAACAATAATATGCAGCATAAAGTACTCAAAATTTTTATATTCATATTAAACCCACCATCTTAATGGCTTAACTAGGATTTCCATAGTCCATGGATATTACAGTATTCCCTAGCATTGATTGTTTTTGCTTTGATTTCAAACTCTGCTTGTGGTTTATCACCAGGTTTCAAAAACCTTTTATATGATACTCCATCAGCGATAATTTCAATCCATTCTATGTAATGTTTTTCTTCCATAGGATGAGCTTGGTTCTGACCAACTTTTACAATTACGCCGTTTTTTGTTTTTTCAATATATGGTACATGTTTTTCAATTTTTGAATCCTGTGTTTTTTCTTCCATAAACTGCATCTCTTCTCCACAACAAACAAGAGCACCAGCGCCTTCATGTAATACTTCTACTATATTTCCACAAATATTGCATTTATAAATGCCTCTAAATTTTGCCATATATTTCTACCTCCATCAATTTTAATATGGTTCAGTCCAAATTTCATAATAACTCTGAGGGTGTTTACAAGCGGGACACACCTTTGGTGCTTCTTTACCTTCATGCACATAACCACAGTTTCTGCATTTCCATCGCACAACTTTGTCTTTTTTGAATACATGATCACTCTTCACGTTTCCCAAAATTTTCCTGTAGCGTTTCTCATGATTTTCTTCTACTTCACCGATTTCTTTGAAACTACTAGCGATTTGTGGAAAACCTTCTTTTTCAGCGGTTTTAGCAAAATTTGGATACAGTGTTCCCCATTCCATTTTCTCTCCCTCAGCAGCAGCAAGTAGGTTTTCCTCGGTTTTTCCGATAACCCCTGCAGGATAAGATGCCGTGATTTCTACTTCGCCACCCTGGAGATGCTTAAAGAAGATCTTTGCGTGTTCTTTTTCATTCTCAGCAGTTTCTTCAAATATTGCTGCTATTTGCTCATATCCTTCTTTTCTTGCCGCTGATGCAAAATATGTGTAACGGTTTCTAGCCTGGCTTTCTCCTGCAAAAGCTGCGAGGAGATTTTTTTCTGTTTGTGTTCCTTTCAAACTTTTCATAAATTTTTTTCCTCCCTTTTTTAGTCTAATAATCTTTTTTCTCCTTTTATGTTTTGAATTGGTGTTATATTCTGACTTGCCTCAAGACAACCTAGATAGTTTTTATTTTTATCACGCAGAGCAAAATACTGTATCAAAACCTTGTTTTTTTCCTGATTTTTGCCTATTGGTAGGCCTATGTAAAACTGTGCGACATCACGTTTTCCTTGTTTCATCTCAGATAGTATTTGCTCTACTTTTGCTAGGCTTTTTGGCGGATGGCATTTTCTAACATCTCTTCCTACTGCTCCTGCTGGTCTTTTGAATATTCTTGTTTCGTGTTTATTCCAGGCAAGAACTTTATCGTCTTTATCAAGCACAGAAAACTCTAGTGGTATTGTCTCAAGAATTGCTTCTAATTCTTTTTCATTCATTTTTCCAATCATTTTTTTCAACTCCTATTTTAGATTATCTTCATGTAAGTTAAGATGATCAGTTTCAATTTCAACAAGTGCTGCAAAGAACTCTTTAAGTCTTGGTTCAACTGATTCATCTCTAAATTTTGAATAAGATTTAATTGCCCTACCTTCTCTTTCAAAACCCTCTTGTGTGTTTACTCTTGCTTTAGTAGCACATGCCTGTTTTTCTAAATCTGGTGGAGATATTTTAAGAAATTTTGATATCGCAGCAGCATGTTCTTTTTCTACTTTCATAAGTGTTTTAAACTTTGCAAAACTATAATGATCCTTTTCTTTTTCAGCAGCATTTTTTGCGCAGTCATAGAAAGCTGCGTTTCCTAGCTCGAGTTTAAGCGCGGTTTCTAGGTTTTTATGTGTAGTTTCACTTAATTTAACGTTGAATTCATCTGGGTTCCACTTGTGTGCATCAACAAAAAATCTTTGTGGTGCGCCACAGAACGGGCATCTTGTTGGTGCCTCAAGTCCAATATATGGGTCTCCACAGATTCTACATCTGAATACTTTTACTTTAGCCATCTTTTCTTCACCTATTTTTAAATTTTATTCTTGTTTCTCAAAATCTTCTTTAGATGCACCACATAATGGGCATACCCAGTCATCAGGTAGGTCTTCAAAACTTGTTCCTGGCTCTATTCCACTATCTGGGTCTCCTTTTTCTGGGTCATAAACATAACCACATACTTTACAAACATACTTATCCATTTTTTTATCCTCCTTTTTTTCTTTTTTATCCATCATACCAACATAAGTTGGTGCAGTTTTTGGTGAAACCCCTCCTTTACATTTATGATAATATTCATAGGTCATAGGGTTATCATCTGATAAAATCTCAGCATTTACAACCTCACCAATAAAAATAGTATGAGTTCCAACATCTATTTTGCTTGTAACTTTTACTTCAACATATGCAATAGAGTTTTGGGTTACAATTGGTGCTTTTGTTTCACCAAGTTTATATCTAACATCTTTAAACTTGTCTATGTCTCTTCCTGATTTGAAACCAAAATTACCAATGAAGGACATAGGTGTGTTTTCTGATAAAACTGAGGCTGTGAAAACCTTACTTTGTTCAATGTATTTGTGTGTCAGATTTTGTTTGTTTATACTAATAGCAACATATGGTGGTTCAGCTGTTATTTGAAATAAAACGTTTGCAATTTGCCCATTATATTTTTCTTTATCTTTTGAACAAATTACGTATAGTCCGTATGAGATTTTGTGTAATGCTTTTGGGTTCATTTTAAATCATTTCCCTTTTTTTAAACAATTTTTGCATATGCCTTTGAAGTATCCATGAACTTCTTGTACCTCATGTCCGCAATCTAGCATTTTATCAAGATTTGGACATGCTACATCTATATCAGTTATCTCCCCGCATTTTTTACAAAGAAAATGATGATGCATACCATGTTTAAAATCATATCTGTGCTCTGATCCTGATATTGTGATTGAGTGTACAAGTCCGTATTTATTTAGTATTTCTACAGAGTTATAAACAGTTGTTTTTGAGAGAGATGGGTTTTTTTCTTTTAAGTTTAAATATATTTCTTCAACTGTTGGATGGGTTTTGTGTTCATCAAGATAGTTTAGTATTTCTAGGCGTTGTGGGGTGATTTTTATTTTGTTTTCTTTTAGTAGTGTTACATATTTCTCATACATTTTCTTCATCTCTTGTAATAAATCCTAATTTGTAATTATTACAAATTGAGATGTAATACAAGTTGAGGTATTTATAATTTTTGATTAATTGCATAACTAGTATTCAGATGAAAACACAAAAATATTGCGCTAAGATGCAATATTTATAGTAGATAGTAATACTCATTAAATAATCCATAAAACAGTAGAAAAATATTTAAGTATATTAATATAATAGAGATGAGATAAAATATGAAGAACTCAAAAATAATAGTTACAGGCGGCGCCGGGTTCATAGGATCCAATCTATCAAGAAGACTAATAAAAGATAAAAATAAAGTAATAATCATCGATGATCTATCATCTGGAAATTACAACAATATAAAAGATTTACAAAAAACTGGACGAGTAGAATTTATAAAAGGAACAATTACAGATTTAAATCTTTTAAAAAAAACATTTAAAGAAGCTGATTATGTGTTCCATCAAGCAGCAATAGCTTCGATACCAAAAAGCATTGAAGACCCAATCAAGTCCAATGATGTAAATGTTAACGGCACTTTAAACGTCCTTGTTGCCGCAAGAGAAAATAATGTTAAAAAAGTAATATTTGCTTCCTCATGCGCTATATATGGTGACAAACCAACATTACCAAAAAATGAAGACATGATGCCACATCCTATCGCACCATACTCTGCTAATAAATTAACTGCTGAATACTACTGCAATGTTTTTACCAAAGTCTATGATTTAAAAACAATTGCATTGCGCTATTTCAACGTATATGGGCCAAGACAAGATCCCAATGGAGACTACGCAGCAGTTATTCCAAAATTCATTAGCATGGTTTTAAAAAACAAACCCCCAGTTATATTTGGTGATGGCCTTCAAACCCGAGATTTTATCTACGTTACAGATGTTGTAAACGCAAATATTACTGCAGCAGAAAGCAAAGAAACAGGTATTTTTAACATAGCAGGCGGTAAACAAGTTTCAATTAATGAAATAGTAAAAAATATTATGCAGATAACCGGAAAAAACTTACAACCAGTCTATAAAAAACCCAGAATAGGTGATATCATACATTCTTACGCAGATATATCTAAAGCTAGAGAAAAACTCAAATTCGAACCACAATTCAGTTTAAAAGATGGTTTAAAGGAAACTATAAACTGGTTTCAACCCTAAGTGAAAAAAAATGACAAAAGAAGACAAAATTGATAACACACTTTTTGATGAATCTTTACAACTAATAGCAAAAGGAACAAGCATAATTCTCATAGGAGCTTTCATAGGATCAATATTAGCAGCAATATATCCGATAATAATAGCTAGATACTATACGCCTGCTGAGTTTGGAATATATGCACTAGCTATGACCATTTTTCTATTTTTAACACAGATATCATTTTTGGGATTAGATGATGGCTGTCCTAGAAACATATCATTCTACCGTGGTAAAAAAGACTATCAAGCAGTAAAAAATGTTATAAATTCATCTTTTCAAATTATTACAGTATTCAGTATTTTAATAAGCATAGCACTATTTTTAGCATCTGACTGGATTAGTTGGAATATATTTAACAATCAAAACCTGGTTTTGCCTTTAAAAATTCTTTCTCTAACAATACCATTTCACCTTTTCACCGGCATCATTATAAGTATTTTTAGAGGATTTGATAAACCTAAAGAAAATGCTTACTTTTCACAGATCTTGACTGGTATTGGTAAAATAATTCTAATAATCCCAATAATAATACTAGGGTTATCTTCTATAAATTATGTTTTTATTGCTCTTGCTGCTAATACT
>Ga0172362_10004250_pt1 | contig 12404 bp, 9 predicted proteins | sample LakKivs1_kivu2a2_FD_114534 | JGI IMG/M metagenome (GOLD analysis project Ga0172362, IMG submission 114534) | Sediment microbial communities from Lake Kivu, Rwanda - Sediment s1_kivu2a2 | ecosystem: Environmental > Aquatic > Freshwater > Lake > Sediment | place: Rwanda: Western Province, Lake...
ATCGCCGCCGCGCCGGGGAAGCAGGTGGAGAAGCTTCTCACAAAGCGCGTGGCCGGCGAGTTCCTGAGGCGGGTCACGGCACTCCTGGAGCGGAAGGAGGTCGATGGGGAACATGATGAGGTCGAGCGCGGAGTGTCGCAGGAGGCCGAAGCCGACCAAGCCGGGGCCGCGCCGGAGTGGACGCCGGAGTTCCCGCCGGCCGACGACAGCGGCGCGCCCTACCTCTCGACCGCGAGGATCCACATCGACGGCCGCCCGAAGGGGCGTCGCTACCTCGTGCTCGCGAGCGGCCGGGAGACTTGGCTCACCGACCAGCTCTTCGAGGCCATGGTGAAGCTCGCGGTCGAGGCCAGGACGACCGAGCTGGGCTGGGTGAATGGCAAGGACCTGGTCGGCGACAAGTCGACCAGCCACTATCAGGTGGTCTGGCGCCTGAAGCAGGAGCTCCGGGCGGCGGGAGCCGATGCCGACGCGCTGATCGAGAACAGCGCCGAGCGTTACCGGCTCTCCGTTCCGCCGGCGAACGTCGGCATCGACGTCGGCCAGGTCGAGCGGTTCGCCCCCGAGGTCGCCAGGTTCCTGGGCGGGCCCGATGAGAAGCGCCGCATGGAGATCCTTGAGCAGGCGGGGCCGTCTCCGTCGTCGCGGCGGTGATGTGCGAGGGACGAGCGTGGCTGTCGAAGAGATGAGCGAGGCGGTGTCCGTCCGCGCCGACTTCTCGGGCGGGGTGATCACGCCGAGGGCGTTCAGGTGGAACGGCCGGAGCTACCGCGTCACCGCCGTGAACGCGCGCTGGGAGGACCGCGAGGGCGCGCACGCCTCGTATCACCTCTCGGTGCAGGCCGGGGGGGATACGTTCTTCCTCAGCTTCTCCGCAGGCGACATGCTCTGGCGGCTCGACAGGGTGATACTGCCTGGATGACGGCCCATGGACCCTTGCGTCGTTCACGTTGACATGGACGCCTTCTTCGCCTCGGTCGAGCAGAGGCTCGTCCCGGCTCTCAGGGGGAGGCCCGTGGCGGTCGGCTCGGGCTGCGTCGCGAGCGCGAGCTACGAGGCTCGCGCCTCGGGCGTCCGCGCCGGGATGCCGCTCGGCGAGGCGAGGCGGCTCTGCCCCTCGCTCGTCGTCCGCCCCGGCAGCTACGGCATCTACCGCTGCTTCGCCGAGCGGGTGTGGGAGCTCTGCCGCGAGGTCGCGCCCGCCGTCGAGACGCACCTCGACGACGCCTACCTCGACCTCGCGGGGACGGAGCGCCTCTACGGCGACCCGCGCGGGCCGGTCGAGGCGCTGCGTGTGCGCGTCCGCGGGACGACCGGCCTCACGGTGACGGCCGGCATCGGCCCGAACCGCATGATCGCGCGCCTGGCGGGGAAGACCGCGAAGCCAGACGGCCTCGCGCTCGTCCATCCAGAGCAAGTCGAGGCGTTCCTGATCGACCGCCCCGCGGCTGACGTCCCTGGCGTCGGCCCGAAAACGGCGGCAAGGCTCGCCGGCTTCGGCATCCGCACCGTCCGGGACCTGCGGGCGCTCTCCCGGGCGGAGCTCGCGAGGCTCTTCGGCAGGGCGGGAGAGGCCCTCTATGACCGCGCGCGCGGGCAGGACACGCGGCCCGTGTCCGCTCGCGAGATACCGAAGACGATCTCGCGCGAGACCACGTTCCACCGGGAGACGACCGATCCCGCCGAGATCCGCGGGATGCTTCACTACCTCGTCGAGCGCGCGATGAAGGCCGTGCGCGCGCTCGGTCTCGCCGCGCGGGTCGTAGCCCTGAGAATACGCTATGCGGATTTCAAAGTCGACGAGGGGCGGACGCGCCCGGCCATGCCGACCGACCTCGAAGGGCCAGTCTTCGACGCGGCGCTCGCGCTCCTCGGCAGGCTGCACGCGCGCCGCGTGGCGCTGCGGCTTGTCGGCGTCACGCTCTCGGGGTTCTCCGGCTCCGGCGCGGAGCAGACGAGCCTGCTCGAACCGACGGAGGACAGGCGGGCCCGCCTCGCGGACGCCCTCGACGAGCTGCGCGGGAGGTTCGGCTTCTCGGCGGTGACGGCGGGCAGGTCCATCGACCTCCTGGGCAGGCTCCGGCAGGACGCGAACGGCTACGTCCTCAGGACGCCGTGCCTGACGAAGTGACGGTGCTCGATGGACGGCTGCGTCCCTCTGCGCGTGCGCTCGTACTACTCGCTCCTCTCGGGGGCGTCCTCCGTCGGAGCGCTGATCGCCAAGGCGGCCCGGTCGGGCACGGAGGCGCTCGCGCTCACCGACGAGAACAACCTCTACGGAGCGGTCGAGTTCTCCCGGAAGGCGCGCGAAGCTGGCATCCGGCCGATCCTCGGTGCGATCATCGACGGCCCGGAGGGCGAGTTCGTCCTTCTCGTCCGTGACGCGGCCGGCTACGCGAACCTCTGCCGGATCGTGACCGCACGCCATCTGGACGCGGAGTTCTCACTCGTACGAACCGTCGCCGAGAACCAGGCGGGGCTCTGCATCCTCGCATCTGACGCGGAGCTTCTCGCCGCGCTCGCTACGAGCGTCGACCGCGCCTCGCTCCGGGCGGAGATCCTGCGCCCCGCCCGGAGCGTCAACGCCGAGAGGCAGCTCGTCGAGACCGCCCGCGCGCTCGGCGTGCGCGTCGTCGCCTCGTGCGACGTCTTCTTCGCGGACGATTGCGACTACGAGATCCACGAGGCGCTCACCGCCATGAAGCGGAACGCCCTCCTGGAGGAGGTGCAAGCCGAGGCTGCGGGCCGCCGCGAGGGTAGGCTGCGCTCGCCGGGCGAGATGGCCAGGCTCTTCCGCGAGCTCCCCGGGGCGGTCTCCGCGACGCTCGACATCGCGGAGGCGTGCCGGTTCGACATCCTCTCGCGGAGGCCCGTCTTCCCGAGGCTGCCGGGCGACTCCGCCTCGAGGCTCCGCGCGGAGGCGCTCGAGGGCGCGCGCTCGCGCTACGGGACGCCGCCCGCCGAGGCGCTCGCGCGCCTCGAGCGCGAGCTCGATCTCATCGTCCGCAAGGGCTTCGCCGATTACTTCCTCGTCGTCGCGGACATCGTCCGCCACGCGCGCTCGCTCGGGACGCCCGTCGCGGGTCGAGGCTCGGGCGCGAGCTCGCTCGTGGCGTACTGTCTGGGCGTCACGAACGTGGACCCGATCCGGTTCCGGCTGCCCTTCGAGAGATTCCTGAACAAGGGCCGGGCTGACTTCCCGGACCTCGACGTGGACTTCTGCTGGCGGCTCAGGGACGACGTGATCAGTTACGTCTATAGGCGGTACGGCGACGACCACGTGGCGATGGTCTCGACGTACGCGACGATGCAGCCGCGGCTGGCATTCCGTGAGGCGGCGAAGGCGCTGGGGCTCTCGAACTCATGCATAACCGAGGTCGCGCGGAGGCTCGAGAGGGGGCTGCCGCGCGCGAGGTGGGACACGCTTCCGGCTGAACCGGAGACGGTCGAGCGCGCCCTGCACCTCGCAGGGAGGCTCGAGGGCTTCCCGCATCACCTCTCGGTCCACTGCGGGGGCGTCGTGATAACGCCGGACCCGGTCTCCGGCCACGCGCCGCTCCAGAGGGCCGAGAAGGGCGTCGTCGTCACCCAGTACGACAAGGACGCCGTCGAGGCCGTCGGTCTCGTGAAGCTCGACCTGCTGGGGAACAGGGCGCTCTCGTCCATCGGCGAGGCCGCGAGGCTCGCCGGGAGGCGCGGCCTCCCGCCGCCCGACCCGGAGGCGTTGCCCGAGGAGGACCCCGCGACCGCGCGGCTCCTCGCCGGGGGAGACACGCTCGGTGTGAACCAGCTCGAGAGCCCCGCCATGCGGGGCCTTCTGCGTCAGCTCCGGCCGATGGGGGTGCGCGACCTGATGCAGGTCCTGGCGCTCATCCGCCCCGGCGCGGCGGGCCTGGGCTCGAAGGAGACCTTCGTCCGCAGGGCGCGCGGCATCGAGCCCGTCCCGCCGACGGACCGGCGGCTCGAGTCGATCCTCGGAGATACCCATGGCCTCATGCTTTACGAGGACGACGCCCTGTTCGTAGCCTCGGCGCTCGCGGGGATGCCGCTCCACGAGGCCGACCGTTTCCGCAGGGCCGTGACGAAATGCCGTTCCGACGAGGAGCGGCTCTCGCTCTCGAAGGAGTTCCTCGAACGCTGCGAACGGAACGGCGCCGACCCGCGCCTCGCCTCGGGCCTCTGGGTCCAGATGGCGAAGTTCAACTCGTACAGCTTCTGCCGGGCTCACGCAGCGAGCTACGCGCGTCTCGCCTGGGCGAACGCCCACATGAAGGCGCACTATCCGGCCGAGTTCTGGGTCGCGGCCCTCAACAATAACCAGAGCATGTACCCGCACTGGGTCTATGCGGAGGAGGCGAAGCGCGCGGGCGTGCCCGTGCTGCTTCCGTGCGTGAACCGCTCGGGCGAGGAGTTCACGCTGGAGGACGGCGCCATACGCGTCGGGCTCGGTCGCATCGCGGGGCTGACGAAGCGCGGACGCGAATCCGTCCTTACCGCCCGGCCCTTCGAGGGGCTCTGCGACCTCGCCGCGCGCACGGAGCTCAGGGCCGGTGAGATCGAGCGCCTCATCGGGGCGGGCGCCCTCGATTTCACAAGGCGGCCGCGCCCGGAGATGCTGCTCGAGCTCGGGCTCTCGTTCGAGGGCGCGAAGGCCCTCCGCGGCGGCGAAGCGCTCTTCAGGATGCCCGACGCCCCCGCCGGCTCGCGCGGGCTCCGGGACTATTCCGAAGCCGAGAAGTGGCGCGACGAGTGGGACCTGCTGGCGCTGGCAGTCCGGAGGCACCCCGTCGCGTGGGCGAGGCGGGCTCTGGCCCGGCGCGGCGTCGCGCCGAGCCGGGATCTCGCCGGGCGCGCAGGGAGACGTATCCGCGTCGCAGGGGCCCTCGCGGCGATGCGGACGGCGCCCACCGGCAAGGGCCAGACCATGTGCTTCGTCACGCTCGCCGACGAGGACGGCGTCTTCGAGGTCACCCTCCTCCCCGCGGTCCACCGGCGCTCGCGGCACGCCCTCGCCGAGGGCGGCCTCGGGCCGTTCGTCGTTGAGGGCCGCGTCGAGAGCCGGTACGATGCCCTGAGCGTGCAGGCAACCGGGATCGAGGTGCTCGGGAGATGCCGGCGAAGCCGAAGACGAGCGGAGAGAGCCCCGTCCTGCGCCCCGAGCTCCGCATAGGCACGTCGGGCTACAGCTTCAAGGACTGGAAGGGCACGTTCTACCCCGAGGACCTGCCCGCCCAGCAGATGCTCCCCTTCTACGCCGAGCGCTTCGACACGGTCGAGGTCAACTTCACGTACTACCGCATGCCGACCGAGGAGACTACAGCCGGCATGGCCGCGAAGGTACCGGAGGGCTTCACCTTCTTCGTGAAGGCATTTCAGGACCTCACGCACAAGGGCGACCTTTCGGGCGCCGCGGAGTTCGCCTCCGGCGTCGAGCCCATGCGCGAGGCGGGGAAGCTCGCCGGGCTCCTCTTTCAGTTCCCGCAGCGATTCAAGCGGACGAGGGCGAACCGCGAGTACCTGGCCGCGCTCGTGAAGGGGTTCGAGGGCTTCACGCTCGCCTTCGAGTTCCGCGACCGCTCGTGGGCGCGCGAAGACGTCTACCGCTCGCTCGAGGAACGCTCGGTCGCGCTCGTCTGCCCGGACGAGCCCGAGGCGAGCACTCTCTTCCCGCGCCTGGCGCGCGCGACGAGCGATGTGGGCTACGTGCGCTTCCACTCGCGCGCCGGGGAGAAGTGGTACAAGGGTGAGGCCGCCCGGTACGACTACGACTACTCCGACGACGAGCTCCGCGAGTGGCTGCCGATGCTCGAGGCGATGGCGAGGCGGGCGAAGAGGCTCTTCGTCTACTTCAACAACTGTCACCGAGGCCAGGCCGCGAAGAACGCCGAGTCCATGAAGCGCATCGTCGAGCAGGCGAGGCTCTGGTAGAGCCCGGCCGGCCGCGCGGGGCACCGTCCCCTCGCGGTTGCGGGCCGAACGCGGCCGGTCGCTAACCGCCCTCCAGCCTGCAAGTTGGGATCTCTCATCTGCCTCTCAAACGACTCTCAAGCCGTGCGCCGCGCACACGCCAGTCTCCTCCTACAGCATAGTCGGCGAGATCGGTTTGTGAGCCGATAGAGATAGACTCTCGCCCTCGCGGCAGTAGATCGGATGCCGGCTCGCGGCGAGCGGCCGCGGCCAGGCTCGAGACACTGCCGGAGGTGACGAGTGAACGCGACACACGAAGCTCCGCACGAACCGAACCGCGCTGGCTCCACGAAGGGCGCCTTCCCGGGATCGGAGCAGCTCAAGGCAGACCTCGGGCCAGAGACGAGGCTGGCCGTCAGCGTCATCCTCCCGTACCCGGCCGGCGGAAGCCTGGACGGCATCGTGGCCCGACTCGCCGAGGCGCCGGGGAGTCCAGAGGACAAGGAACCGGTGCGGCCGGAGTGCGCCGGGACGGACGGGAATGAGCTCAGGAACCGCGTCGACAACCTCGAGCGGCGGATGGCCTCGCGGCTGGACCTGAGCCAGTTCGGCCGTCTCACGGTGCGCCAGATCGCCGAGCTGGCGGGACAGAGCCACGGCGGCACCAGAAAGACGTGGGCGAAGAGGTGCAGGCGCTGTGTCGTGCCCGAGAGGGGCCGGCACGGTGCCTGCCTCTACGACCCCTGGGGCGTGGCGCGGATTCTGGAGGAACATGGCATAGCCGCCCGTTGGGGCGTCCTCGCCGCTCAACGCTGCTCGGAGATCGTGGTCGAGGCGAGGAGGCTTGGCGGCGAGCAGAAAGAGACACTGGAGATGCTGGTCCGGGGCTGGTACGAGGGCTACTCTCTGCCGCGCGAGTTCGTCGGCGTTCGGAACGACGACGACAGGGAGAACGTCAAGGCCCAGATCGCGCTCTACGTCACCGAGTCCGCCAGCCGTGGCACGGGCGGGCTGACGCCGGCCGAGTTCGACCTGGCTGTGAAGCAGGCCGAGGCGCGGGCGCTGGAGTGGTGGAAACAGGACATCCTGCGGTCGCGCAACCGGGAGAACCCGCTCCCGGCCAAGGACCGGGACGGGGAAGACGCCGCCGGCCGCCTCGACGACTTCGAGATGCCCGCGGACGACGGCTCGGAAGGCTGGGGCGGGAATGGGTAACGGAGCTGACGCCAGCTCCTACGGCAGGATCGGGAGGGCGGCCCTTCCCGCGGCGCCGGCAAGCAAGAGGAGCAAGACGAACCAGAGGCCGGGGTGGTGATACCACGGAAGGGGCGTCAGCCCTATGAGCGCCAATCCGACGAGGCCCCGGCTGAGCAGGAACTCGCGTTCCGCCCTGATTGGCCGCGCCCGCCCGAGAAGGCCCTCCACGGCGATGCCCACGGGGAGCGCCACAAGGGGCATGAAGAGCAAGGCGAACGCCCACTGCCCGTTCGCGCCCGCGGGCCAGCCGAGGAGATGCCTGCAGACGGCGACGCCGGCGGCGAAGCCGGTCATGAGGGCGACGAAGAGGACCGGCACCATGACCGCCCCGCAGAACCTTACGGAGCGGAGCCTCAACTCGCGGTAGCGCGAGAGAGTCTCTGCCTTGAACTCAGGGGAGAGCATGTCCCAGACGGCCATGCTTCGCCCCGCCGTTCGCCTGACGTGCGCTCGCAGCTCGCTCCACTTCGCCGACTCTTCCGGGAACGGCTCGCGCTCCGCGAGCCCCTGCCGCTGAAGCGCCTCGCGGTCGACGCCGCATCGAGGGCAGTTCACCTCGGGCGAGTCCAGCCCGCAGACGAGGCACGTGCTCATTGACTCCTGGGATTCCTGGCGCTCCGGCATGATCCCGCGGCCTCCCGGTCGGTCGCCCACGTCCGCCGAATCTACGGCCTGCGGATGCCGAGGGCAACACATCCTGCCGCCATGCCGCCTGGTGCGGCACGTCCTCGTCAAGCCGGTCATCCGCGCGCCAACAAGCACGAAGAGGTGCCCAGCTGGGGTGCCCAGCTGGGCAACCTGGACGCAGCTGGGCACCCCAGCTGGGGCGTGCCGGGGGCCCACTTCGGCCCAAGTCCTGATTCTCCCATGCATTACAGCTGGGCACCTTCCAGCCCCGGCATGACCCAGGTGCCCAGCTGCCGCCTCTAGTATGAGGCACGAATCGCCCACCGACCGTCATGTCGCTCGCCGCGCGGCCCGCCGCGGTGGACTTCCGCCCGACATCACCGTGACCGTCATCGCGGCCGACGACGGCGACGAGGACGACCGGCCCCCCAGCCATCTCTCCGCCGAGGTGCGGAGGAAGCGGATCGTGGAGCTCTGCGGGCGCATCGAGGCCAGACGGCGGAACCAGGCGGCCGAGCAGGCGCGCGCGCCGGGAGGCACACAGTGAGCCGAACGACCACGGACGCTGCCGCCGCCGAGAAGCCGCATCTCAGCCACACCCAGATAGCGATGCTGCTCCGGTGCGGTCGCCAGTACGAGTTCCGCTATGTCCATGGCCTCAAGATCCCGCCCTCCGGCGCGATGGTCCAGAGCCGGGCGTGGCACCAGGCGGTCGAGCACAACTACCGCCAGAAGATCCAGTCGGACCGCGACCTGCCGGTCGCCGAGGTCCAGGAGCTCTTCGCGGCCCGTTTCGACGAGGGGGTCGAGGCCGAGGAGATCGCCTTCGACCCGGGCGAGAACCCCGGCAGGCTCAAGGACCAGGGCGTCGGGATCGTCGCGGCCCACCATGAGGTGATCGCGCCGGCCGTCCGGCCCGCCCTCGTCGAGGAGCGCTTCCGCCTCGACCTCGGCGAGGAGTTCCCTTTCGACCTGGTCGGCGTCTGGGACCTCGTGGAGCGCGACGGCACCGTCGCCGACAACAAGTGCTACGGCAGGGCGCCGCGGCAGGAGGACCTGGACAAGGACCTCCAGTTCACGGCCTACAGCCTCGCCTACCGCGCAAGCCGAAACGAGGTCGAGCCCGGCCTCCGCATGGACGCCGTGGTGAAGACGAAGAGGCCGAAGGCGCTCCAGCTCCACACGAAACGAACGAACGACGACTGCCGTTGGTTCCTCGGTCTCGTCGAGGACGTTGCCCGCGCGATCAGGTCGGGCGTCTTCTACCCGAACCCGACCGGCTGGTCGTGCTCGCCGCGCTTCTGCGGATATCACGAGCGCTGCAGATCGAGAGGAAGGTGAGCCGTGAAGACGAACGTGACCCTGCCGGACGAGAAGGAAGCCTCCGACCATAAGGGCGACGCCGGCAAACCGGCGTCGGGGAAGGCCGTCCACCTCGACTTCTCCAAGAAGAAGGACGGCGACGGTTCCCCCTTCCACAGGGCCAAGTCGCTCGACAAGCGGCTCAAGGTCTTCATCTGGGGCGACACGGGCGTCGGGAAGTCGACGCTCGCGCTCCGGTTCCCCGGGGCGGTCGTCGTCGACCTCGAGGGCGGCTGCGACCTCTACGGCGACCAGTTCGAGTTCGACGTGCTGCGCGCCTCGGACGCCGACGAGATCGCCGCGGCGCTCGACTGGCTCGCCGTGAACCAGCACCCGTACCGGACGCTCGTGATCGACCCGGTCACGATCTACTGGGACGCCCTCCAGAAGAAGTGGTCGGACATCTTCCTCCGGCGCAACAGGGGCTCGAAGGGCTACAAGTTCGAGTTCTACGACCTCCAGCCCAGGGACTGGCAGACGATCAAGGCCGAGTTCAAGGAGTTCATCCGCAAGCTCATCGCGCTCGACATGAACGTCATCGTCACGGCGCGCGAGAAGACGAAGTACCGCGACGGCTCCTTCATGCAGGTCGAGGGCCAGACCTTCGACGGCGAGAAGTCGCTGCCCTACATGTTCGACATCGTCCTCCGGATGTACCTCGACGACAAGGGCCGCCGGATGGCGGCCGTGCTCAAGGACCGGTCGAACAAGCTCCCGAAGAAGGACTTCGAGGCGAGCTACGCGGTCTTCGAGGAGCTCTTCGGGAAGAAGAGCCTCAACCGCAAGGCGAAGCCGGCGCCGGTGGAGGAACCGAAGACGGATTCCCCCGGGGCCGCGGCTGCGCCCGAGACGACGGCCCCCGCCAGACCGGAGCCTGCGTCCGCCGATCAGAAGGACGCCATCCGGCGCCTCGCGGGCGAGCTCAACCTGTCCGAGCAGAAGGTCACGAAGCGCCTGGGCGCCTATGGCGCGGCAAGCCTCGACGAACTCACCGCCGAGAACGCCCGGGTGATCATCGGGAAGCTCGAGGCCGCCGTCGCCAGGGCGAAGCCGGGCGACAAGGCCGCGGGCCAGGCCGGCGGTGTCTCGTGACTCGAGGTCGATGGGCGCCCGAGGACTGGCGGAACGGCTGGAGGACGTGTGCGTGCTGCGACCACGTCTTCGACCGCCACACGGAGCGAATGGCCCCGCGAAAGCGAGGCAAGGGTGGTTCGCTCTGGTTCTGCTCGCCTGAGTGCCGCAGGCGCTGGGAGCGGGAGGCCAGCGGGGAAGAGGTCGAGCCGCTCTTTGGAGAGATGCTGGACGAGGGCTTCGCCCTCATGGCCCAGGGCGGGGACGGAGAGGTCTAGGCGAGGAGACGAGGCGCGGCGGCGCGCCGCGCACGGAGAGGAGACGGTCATGCCCAGGGTCGATTTCGCGCACGTGGACGACGTCGGCGACTACACGCCGTTGCCGAAAGGCCAGTACCGTTGCCGGCTGGCGGCCGTGGAGGAGGCCTCCACCCAGTACGGCGACGAGATGTGGAAGCTGCGGTTCGAGGTCGCCGAGGGCGAGCACGCCGGCCGCTACATCTTCGACAACCTGGTCTTCAGCTCCAGGGGGCTCAAGCACGTCAAGCTCGTGTGCTCCCGCATGGGGATCGACGTGTCCGGCGAGCTCGATCTCACCCCGGACATGCTCGAAGGCCGAGAGGTCCTCGTGACGGTCGGCGTGGTGGACTACGAGGACGCCGCCGGCAACACGAAGCAGCGGAACAAGGTGCCGTTCGACGGCTACCTGCCTGCGCCGCAGAGCGAAGCGTCGCGGCAGGAGGGCGAGCGCCCGGGCGGCTCGGACGCGAACGGAGAGGGCCAGGACGAGCAGGCCGTGGCCGAAGACGAGCAGGCCGACGGCGAGGACGAGGAAGGCATCCCGTTCTGATGCGGTTCGACCCGGGTCACGCACGCGGGGCCCGCCTCGCGCACCGGCCGCGGGAGACCGTCGCCGGCGCGCTCGCGGGCATCCGCTTCCACAAGGACGGCTTCCTCATCGGAAGCCTCGACTGCGGCGCCACTATCAAGGGCAGCATGCCGAACGCCCAGGTCGGGATGCGGTACGAGCTCGAGGGGCGCTGGGAGAAGCACCCCCAGTACGGCAGGCAGTTCCACTTCGACTCGTACCGCACCGACTACCCGCGCGACAACGAGGCGATCCGCGCCTACCTCGAGGAGAACGCCAAGTGGGTCGGGCGCGAGATATCGAGGCGCCTGGTCGAGGCCTATGGGCCGGAGACGCTCCAGGTCTGCAAGGCCGACCCGGAGCGGGTCGCGCGAGAGATCCGCGGGATCACCCCCGAGCGCGCTGGCGAGATCGCCGGGATGCTCCGTGAGATCGAACGGGGCGAGGCGCTCGGGCTCGCCCTCAAGGAGATCTTCGCCGGGACGCGGGTCCCGCGCCGCGCGGTCGGGCGGATGGTGGAGAAGTGGGGCTCCGAGGCCCCGGACAGGGTCCGCGCGAACCCGTTCGCCCTCGTCGACGAGATCGAGGGGATCGGGTTCCTCCTGGCCGACGAGGTTGCGCGGAAGCTGGGCTACGCCCGGGACGGCGAGCCGCGCGTCCGGGCGGGCCTGGTCCACGCCCTGAAGGAGGCGGCTGGCGGCGAGGGCCACACCTGCCTGCCCGAGGCGGCGCTCGTCGTCCGCGCGAAGAAGCTCCTCGGCGTCGGCGACGCGAAGGTCCGCGAGGTCCTGGGCGCCGCCGTCGCGTCCGGGCTCCTCGCCGAGAGCGGCGGCCGCCTCTACCTGCCGAAGATGCTCGATGCCGAGCGACGCATCGCGGCCAAGCTCCGCGAGATCATGGCGGCGCCCTCGGCCGCGGCCGTCCCGTCCTTCGACGGCCTCATGGCAGACCAGGTCGAGGCGCTCAGGAAGGGGACCGAGAGCACGGTCTTCATCCTGACGGGCGCGCCGGGGACCGGCAAGTGCGTGGCGCGCGACACGATCTGCCTGACCGACGCGGGCATGATCGAGATCGGCGAACTGGCGCCCGATGGAGCGCTGGACCGGCCCGATTCGTATTGCCTCCTGGATGTCGGTGTGCACGACCTCGATTCGTGCCGCCGGACGTCGCACTTCTACTTCGGCGGAGAACGGGACGCGCTCCGCGTCCTCACGAGCCGGGGATACGCGCTGAGCGGGACCCCGAACCACCGGGTCGTCTGCGCCTCGGGAGAGGGGCGCGTGTGGAAGAGCCTGTCCGAACTCGGACCCGGC
>Ga0172362_10004251_pt1 | contig 12402 bp, 8 predicted proteins | sample LakKivs1_kivu2a2_FD_114534 | JGI IMG/M metagenome (GOLD analysis project Ga0172362, IMG submission 114534) | Sediment microbial communities from Lake Kivu, Rwanda - Sediment s1_kivu2a2 | ecosystem: Environmental > Aquatic > Freshwater > Lake > Sediment | place: Rwanda: Western Province, Lake...
CGGGTGCGGTTGCCGTTTGCGTCATAAGTGTATGCGATGGAATAAAGATCAGACTCAGGCTTCTCAACTGACACAGCGGACAGCCCGCTCACACGGAGGAATGTATCATACGTGAATCGGTTTGACGTCAGGTTTGGATAACTAATTGCTGCCAGCGTATCATCGCTATTGTATGAATATGTGAACGTCTTGTTGCCGAGACTGTGGACGATGGAGGAAAGGCGACCGCGTGAAATGTAATTATATGTCTGCGTTGAGCCATTCGGTAATCTCATTGTAGCGCGCTGGCCATTTGCATTATATGAGTATTCGATATAATCGCCGTTTGGATATGTCTCGCGGGTAAGACGATTTAATGAGTCATAAGTATATTGAAAGGTCTTATTTGTGAAAGGGAGGCTGGAATCATTAATTACGCTGACCAAATCGGTCTGCGGGGCATTTTCTTCTGCTCTTGTTATAGTAAGAATAAAGGAACGGATTTTTTGAATAGCGGTATATTATTTTGGCTTGAGAATCTGGAGGGACTCGCTTGTCCTGATGTCTCCCGTATCAAGAGTAACCACCGCATTACCAGCACTCAGTGACCTGAATTTCCCATCCCTTTTGCCGATTGTGGCAATCTTCACATCATTAACGCTCCATTCGTAACTCATGGGGTCAGTCAGTGGAAAAGTCCGGTTCACCTGCTTTTCAGGTATATCCAGAATGCCGGATGCCGTGAAGGCGATTTCATCACCCACGCCCAACTGATTTTTGTCGGGATTTTTCTTGACTGCAAGCTCTGTGAAGATGGGTCTCAGGGAAAATGAGATGGAATTTTTCTGAACGTTGAATTCCAGATAGTGATAGCAATTACCACCGGTCAGATTTTCCCCAAGAGGAGCGCCGCCTCCGCCGGTCATAAAATATGGTATGCCGTCCTTGACCTTTAGACTGAAGCCGGCGTGGTTTCCCGAAAGGACCAGCACATGTCGCCCCTTTTTTGCCTCCCGAAGGAGAAGTTTGTGAAAAATTTCCGCCTCAATGGGATTCATAGATTCAGATGCTCTATCCGTTGTTGTCTCAACCGGTGAGATATTGCACACAAATATAATCGTATCAGACCTCACGGATTTCAGATTTTCCAGAAGCCAGGGCCATTGAGGTTCCCGTGGCTGTTGGTGCGAATCGGAGAGTGCGAAGCTCCCGTTGACGTTATCAAGAATAAAGACGCTGACAAAACCTTTAGATAAACGGTAGTGGGTGGGGAACATGATATTTGCATAGGTGAGAAGATAGGGGTCTTTGATGGTATCATGGCGTCCCAGGGTGCAATAATAGGGCTTTTCGAGGCGTTTTAATGCCTCCCGGACATTACCCAGGTTTTCCCCCCTGCCATCTACGCTGAGATTCCCGGTCGTAATGGTAAAATCGCCGCCCCTTTTGTTTATGCCGTCAATGATACATTTGCAGACAGAAGACCCTATATCTGTCTGTTCTGCTTTCGATAGAAGGCAGTTGCCAAATGCAAAGAACCGCATCAGGGGTTTGCCGGAAAATTGTGGAGATGTGTCATATTTCAGCCAGGAAGGGAGTGAATCCCTGTCAAACAGATATGCCTCAGAGCCGGGGGGTGGAGGCGCATAAATGGTATCCAATCTGTAAAGGAGGATATTTCCGGACGCCTGTTTGGCAGTATCGGGTTCGGATATGGTGATATTTTTCAGCAGTATGGGAAAGGCGGTATCCTTTGGGATGTCAGACACGAGATATTTCCAATCTAACCAGTTTATATGGTTGGCAAATACTATCTGATAATCCAGTTCAAGACTGTCACAAAAAGTTGCACTGAGGCAGAGTCCTTTTCCATCACCCCTGACCCATAGACCCGCCTGCCGGGGACTTCCGGGGATGCTGATGATTCTATTGAGAGAAATGGATGCCTCACCTTTACCGGCTTTAAAGTCATATAGAAGCAATGAAACGGGACGGTATGTCCCATCAACATTTGCCATGATTATGTCGTGACTTCCAAGGATACGAGGTGAGCCGGTCTTAAAACGCCAGTCGCCAAGGATGGAGAAATCGGTGAGATTCTGGACATCCTTTCCCACAGCAAGAGGGATTTTCGCCTCAAGTCCAAGTGCCGTTGCAGTTATGGACCCGCTGGCGCTTATCTTGCCTGCGTGAAATCTTCCCGGTGCCGTAAAAGTGCCTGCTGACGGTGGCACATTCCATTGGGCGGCGGTGGCGGGTATCTTTACACTCTCGCCATCAGGGGTGATGCCGGTCAACTCAAGACAGAGCTCTTCGTCAGGCAGGAGTTCGGCGCTCTCGATGTTTAGTCGGAGGTATTTGAGTCTGTTAATAATACGGAGCGGGATTTTTGCCTTTTTCCTCCCTGATTCAAGCAAAATCGCCCCATTACCCTCTACGGTTCCGGCTGTGAACTGAGTTCCCTTGACCTCCCCAAGATTCGCCGGTTTAACCCTGATGTCCAGTGATTTTGTCTCTAAGACATGGTTGAAGGCGTCAATCAGGTTGGCGGAAAGGGGGGAACTCTGACCGGCGATGGCATTCAGGGATTCGGGTTGGGGGATGAGGCGGTCGGGTTTTCATACTTGTGCCTCAGACACTATAAGGAGCCCACCCGGCGAGGGACTTTCAGCCACACCTGATGGGATATTTAAAGGCGTTGCGTCTTTTAAGCCATTCCTCCTTATGGTCATTGTAACATAAAAACCCGAGTTAAGCAGGAGGGCGTCACTGCAACCGAGGAACTGGAAATATTCTGCGAACTGGAGCGGTGTCAGTCCGATGCTTATGTGAGGGGGTCTGGCATCAACGGTTATCAGCACTAAGTTCCTGCCACCGTTCAGGAGACCAATGCCGCTCAGTGCTTTCGGTGTGATTTTCCTGACGGGTGTGAAACTTTTCAGCTCGTCTGGTATTTCGCCATTTTTTATGAGGACTGGCGCGCCTGAGATGACTTTGAACAGATCGCCGGCTTGGAAGGTGCTGGTGGGTGAGACGGCTGGAAATGAACAGGAGACACCCACAATTGCCTGAATGTTTGTTGCCATATCGGTCAACGTCTTCGCATTGGTTGCGGGTTGTTCGTGTGCCATGAGGGTCTTCAGAGATAAGTCCTTTCGTGCAATGTCCACAAACAGGAGGTGAATATTCAGGGGACCGTTTATAGTCCAGATGATTGCATGATGATGATTGATACCGGGCTGGATAAGTTCCACATTTTCGAGTTCGGTATCCACTGCCTGTGGGAGATGATATGTCCGCTCCGGATAATAGGTCTTGAGACCTGAGCGGAAATCTGCTCTGCCATGAACCGTTGAGTGATATGCAAGGCATAGGAGCAGAAAAAGGATTGAGACAGGGAGTTTTTTCATATTTTTTTCCCCCCGACATGATGGATAGTTCCCGCTGGTGATGGAAAGATTTTTATTTTTGTGATATCGATAGTCTGGGCAAAGTCCGGCGGATATGAGGGCATGACCTGCCGCGGGTTGAAGTGGATAAAGATGTTTGTAGATTCAGCGTCTGTTGGCAGTTTTGGGAATGTTGGCTCTTTTTCTTCCAGCTGAATCAGTGCAAGGGCACGCATGACCCTGAAAAGTTGAGATAGTCCCACGCCAAACGGCACGCGCCCTGAGGCGGTCTCCAGTTGCACTTGGAATTCCCGCCCGATGAGATAGTTGGCAAGGGATGCGGTATAGATAACCGCCTGTTCAAAGGACTCGTAACAATCCGCCGGGATGGGAGAGGGGATGGCATTATTTAAAAGAAGCGTGACCTTCTTTTTTTCCTCTTTCTCAAATTCCCTTACCATGATTTTATTGGAGCGGGCTGAAATCTTCCAGTGAATGAAGCGGGCGCTGTCCGCCGGCGTGTATTCCCGGAGTCCATGCAGACTGTGTCCGGGTCCTTTGCGTCCGGACTCATATTCCCCAAGGTCAATGTTGGACACATCAAGGATGGGTTGGATGTCAATGATTTGCGGATAAACCAAGATTTCCTGAGGCTGTTTTGTCAGGATTGCGCGCTCGAAGAAACCAAATGGAAACCGCGAGACCACACGGATACGTGATAGCATAAAGAGTCCACGGCGGGGAAACTTGACCATGTATGAGGCGGTGCGCCCTGAACGTGGGGGAATGTGTGATAGATAACTCGCGCCAACCAATTCGCCGGTATCCAGATAATCCATCACCCTGAGGGAGTGGGAGTACATCACCCTTTTATCATTTTTCACTTCAATCTGAATGACGGCATTCTCAAGGGCGCTTATGTGGCGTACCGCCAGCCGTTTGACCGTGATTTTCTTGAGTGTGCTGGTGGACAGAATGCCGGAGATAATGAAGAAGGATAGCATCATGGACATGATGAGGTAGAGGAGATTGGTGCTTGTATTGATGGCGGCAAACCCGATGAAGAAGGTGATTATGACGAAGAGAATCCCTTCCAGTGTGATGCGGTATTCGCGTCTGACGCCGAACCAGTGTTTAATCAGCCGCCACAGCTTGCCGGTGAATTTTTTTATCAAACGTAACATTTTTAATCCATGCGTTATTCATGTGAATACAAAAATAAATTATGAATGATGTCTGATGTGAAATCAAACCAAAAACATTTCATGGAGTTACTCATTATGGCGCAAATCATAGTTTTCAGCCATCTTGCACCTTTGACTGGATGAGCTCAAGGAAGGTTTCAAGACGCAGGCGGGTGCGGGCATCGATTTCTCCTGGTAAGTCCCCTTCAAGGGTCAGGACGGGGATATCCAGCTCATGACGGAGGACGATGTCTTCTATTCCACGGTGGCAAAATGCCTGAACGTAATGGATAAGTCCTTGCACCTGGCGACGTTTGATTTCAGCCGATAGGTCCTTCAAACGGAAAAAAACATCATAGGGATATGTGTATAGTAAATATTGCTCAACAAGGGATTTGCAGTCATAAGGCATGCTGAACTGACGTTGCATTTCGTTGATTATAATTTCAGCCCCGTGGTCGCTTAGGTATTGATAAAGGTTGGAAAAGATGGGAGGAACGCCTGCAAAGGCGAGTCGTATCTTCGGGCGCGACGGTGGACGTTTTTCCGCTTCCTCAAGGAAGGTGTCAAGTTGCTTTTCAAAGGCCTCCGGGTCGCCGCCAAAGTCGCTTGATGAGACAAGCCATTGATGGTTTTCCCCGCCCGTGACTTGTCCGGTCTTCCATGTGAGGTCATCAAGATGCCTGAGTTTTTCCCGCAGTGGGAGTAGGGTGATGCGTTTTTCCTCTGCCGCTTCAGGGGTTGTGCAGAGGGCGGAAGACAGGCGGTACATCTCAGCCTCCAGACGTGCGGCATCCCTGTTATGTGGGAAATTGAATGTTATAATCGGGGGAACGCCAGCCATAGCCTGGAATGTCTCAAGCATGGAAATTGTGTTGGAGCAATCGCCCTCTGTGACAATTATGATGCGGTCAATGGGCGAGGACGTCGTCACCAATCCATAAATTCCCTTTATCCAGGAGCATAGGTTTCGTGGATAGCCATCTATTTCCGCCCTGAGGATAAAGTCCCTCGCATTGGCGCTTGCCACAAAGACGTTATTCAAGTCCACCGGCATATCTCCAGCGGCAAGAATGATTTCAACCGGAATTGTGGTTGTGAATCCAATGCGCTCCTTTTCCATATTTGACTTCCTCCGGGAACTGTATCAGATAAGCCCCTTGCGGCGCCGCAAGAACCATTCAAGGCACATGAGTAAGAAAAAGGCGATGAACCAGCAGGGACCTGAAGTTGCCTCCTTTTCAACACGGCTTTTTTCCACCCTGATGTCCCGTGACAAGCGTTTTGCAATCTCACCCGCATTCAGGAGCGTGTAATAGCCGCCGGAGGTCTCTTCTGCAACTGCGCGGAGTGTTGTTTCATCAATGCTCAATGATTCCATCTCGCGCCAGGGACGCCCCACAAGGAATTTTAATGATTGTGTTTCGTTCTGATTTGTCGTTGAGCCTTTCAAACTGAACTCATACGTGCCCTCTTTCGCCAGATTGAAATGTGCAGTAAAATCATAAGCACCATTTTTTATGAAATCAAGATTTGTCTCAATGTTTCCTCCAAGCAAAAGGGTTCCTTCCATTTTCGGGGTTTCTTCTCCGAGTCTAACTTTATTCCACTGCACATGGAGAGTGGCGGCACTCGCCGGTTCATAGGAAAACCTGTCCAGATGCGGTAGAAAGAGCGGGGCTGTTTTATCATCTGTCATGTCCTGCCTTGCAACCCATCTTGCCCCCTGGAGATAAATCAGGTCGCCCACACCCGGTTCATCGGTTTTTTTTCGTCGGAAGCTCAAACGCCAGAGGTCATCCGAGGCAAGAAAAAGGACACGTCCCTTACCATAGGGCTGTGTGGCGAGGAAAATCCCGGTTTCGCCCGTTTTGCCCCTGCGGCGGAGCAGAACCTCTGCCCCTGCCTTCGCGTCGCCAACCGGGTACCAGCGTTCAAGCCTGACTTCACTCAGGTTGGATATTATTCCTTTAAGTATTTCATGAGTCTTAGCGTGGGGCTCGGCTTCAAGACTGTATTCCCCCTGGATGAGTGTTTTATTTGTGGCGGCAGGCTGAACGGGGAGGAGCTTTGTCAGAGGAGTCCGGGCGTATTCGCCCGAGCAGAGGATGTGATATCCGCCGGTGATAATAAGCCCGCCGCCCCTGTCGCCGACGAAGGTCTCCAGCGCTGAGACCTGTTCATCGGAGAGGAATGCCCCTGGAATATCCCCGAGGATGATTACATCAAATTTTGAAAGTGCGTCAGGAGAGGCGGGAAAACCATCCTTGAGCGTTCCGCCGCCGGATTGTTGGAACGCCTGGTCTGCCGTTGTGCGAAGGAGGAAGGTTGGTTCAATAAATGTGTCCATTGTCAGGGTGCGCTTTAAAAATTTATACTCCCAGCGCAGTGTCCCCTCCGCATAAAGGACTTTGAGCCGGGCATCAGTAACCGGAAATGTAAAGTCGGCACTGTTATTTTCCGGAATCTGGTCGCGCGGGTCTTTGAGAAGCTCAAGGGAAAGTTGCCTGAGACCCTTTTTATGCGGTGTCCATTCGAGTGAGAGCTCCTGCTCATTCTCATCCGTGAGATTACGGGTTTTTTCAACAAGGACATTTTCACCTTCCTTCAACCGCACTGTGACCATTGCGCCGGTCATGCCTTGCTGGGAGAGTCCGAGCCGGATTGTTGTTGGTTGGTTCAGTACAGCAGTGGGATTTGCGTCCATACGCAAAATTCCCACGTCCGTTAGGGGAGCATTGTCCATGGATTTTCTGCCCACACCCACGACATAAACAGGACAACCGAGCGATTTTGAGGCGTCAGGGGCTGAGTCATTTACAGTTGACCTTCCATCTGAAAAGAGGATGACGCCGGTCCAGCCTTCCCTTGGGCTATTGCGCCGGAGGTGGGTCAGGGCATCTGCGAGATTGGTTGACTCACCAAGTGCCCGTAAGTCCTGAATCTTTCTTGCATCCGCAAGCGGTTGAACGTTTGAGTTAAATGAGAAAAAGGAGATATCCGTCCACTGGAGGATATCCGACATGAAAGAGGTTTCGCCAAAGAACCTTTTTATGGAGTCCAGTCTGGCAAGTCCGCCGGTGGAGTCTTTCCGTTCCATGCTTCTGGAGGTATCAATGAGCATAGCCACATGTCCCTTACTTGCGCCGGTTTTTTGGAAAATGAGAGTCGGATTGAAGACAAACAGGAGAAGTATGAAGGCGGCGGGAAACCTTAATAACAGAAGCCTTCGCGACCATTTCCCTAACGCCTGCCTCGCCGGGCGATTCCAGTGAACGAGTGAGAGTAGAACAAGTATGGTTGCGACCGCCATGAGGGGAAGGTTCCATAAACCGCCAAAATGCACCCCCACGATGGAGGCGAGCGCATTGGTAGATACCATCGTTTTCTTGGACTTTATATTTTGAAATTTGCTTATCATCTGGCTTCCTCGGTCACTTTTTCCTTCCGTGGCAGGAGTCTACCTGCAAGATGGCTTTCCAGGAGAAAGAGCAGAAGCGCCCCCAGCATTAAATAATGCCAGAGTGCCTTTCCCTCCCGTTCCTCCGCAAGAATCAACCCGAGGTTTTCCGGTGACGTGCAGACTGTCACGTTTGCAACATCGGGGAAGAATTTTTTCGCCTCATCGTTTGATATCCATTCAAGATTGCCTTCCGCAGGGTCCACATTGACGGAGAATACGTCTTCCAAAGCGCCAGCCGTGTTCACGGCATGAAACGTGTAGTTTCCTGCAAGACTGGTGTGATTGAAAGTCGATTCTCCCTTTTCCGATTTGACTGTCCATTTTTTTCCGTCCGGCGCGGTGACATCAAGGGGTCCGGTCGTGGGTAGTTTGACGGAGTCTCCCACTGTGGCATAAACCATGCTTTTTGATTCAAGCAGGTTTTTAATCAATTCATAAAGTAAGGGGATGAAAACTGGGCGCGAGGCAAGATTGTTCCATTCGGGGGAGAGTCCAGAGGCAAAAGTGACAATCCTGCCCTTGCCGAGGTGGCTCTCTATAATCAGTGGATAGTTGTTGCGCGTATATGCTAAGATGCGTGCCGCGGTATCTGCGGTGTGAAATCTAACTCGCCATCCCTTATAAAAGCTCACGGTGGAAAAATCCAGATTGGGAATTTTTTTCAGGGATTGTGTCACAGGATGGGTGCGGTCCCATTCACCAAAGCCCGTTGCACCTTCCTCTGCATTTACCTCCCAAGTATCCTGAATATCGAATGGGAAAAAGTCCGGCTCTGTGTAAATTGACCCACCGGATGAGTTGGCGTTCGGGGATGACCCGAGGAAAAACAGTGCACGCCCACCCTCTCTTATGAATTTCTTTAGGTCTTCTCGGGGAGTTTCAGATATGTCTGTGACATCAACAAAGAAAAGTATGGAGTAGGTTCTCAGGGAAAGACTTGCAAGGTCGTCAGGGGAGGCATAATCCACAATGCCTGAAGGCATTTCTGCAGATGCGGCTTCAAGCGGTTCAAGTGCTGTTGCAAGAAACAGGGAGCCGTCCTTTTCCATCCCGTGCGTCCCTTCAGAGGTGACAATGAGGGTATGAGGGGATTTTAAAATGACGATGTTGAAATAATAGTTGTTGTCCGAGTCTAAGTCGTCGGGTTCAACAGACAGATAGCCGCTTTTTCCTGAGGTGGATTTCGGTGAAAAGGTGAATGTGGTGATGGTGGAGGCGGACGGAGGAATGGAGAGTTTTTTCTGCATAAGCAGTTCATTGCCGGTCCAGAGATTTGCGGTTGACTCAAGGGGTCGTTTGGTTTGATTGCGAACCGTTGCCTCTAAGATAAAGGGGAATCCAGCGAGGGGAAGGGGGGATGTTATGGATACCTTTTCGATGGTCATGTTTGAAATATTTTGACCTGCACGGACGGGGCAGATGTAAATCTGTGGACGGATTTTGCGCATTTCCTCATCGGGTATGACGTCGGTCGGGGCGAAGGCGTGTTTCTGCATATCGGTGATTAGGATGATTTCATTCAAGGGCTTTTTGGACTTATCAAGGATGGATATTGCGCGCATCAGGGCTGAGGCAAGCGGCGTTCCTGAATCCGATGGGACAGATTTTTCCACTGCATCAAGAAGGATTGCGGTGTTGCCTGTGGGAGAAGCAGTTCCGGGGGAATCAAACCCACTGCTCATGAGAATAGCGGCATTGTCTCCGGAGCGCAGGGTCTCCACTGCCACTCTGGCAAACTCGCGTTCACGTTCAAAGAGGGGTTGTTGCTCGTGCCTGAGGCGTGTGCTGAAGGAATCATCAAGAATGATAATACGTGTTGCCTCACCCATAGAAGGGGCATGGCTGTTTGCAGGGCGTAAGACTGGTCTTGCCAGTGCAAGGGTGATAAGGAGGAGCATCAGTGTGCGGAGGATGAGGAGTAGGATATCTGTGAGTTTATGACGCCTTGCGGATTGGACATCAATTTTTCGCAGGAAGTAAAGAGTACTGAATGGGATGCGGCGACGTTTTTGCCTGCTCAGGATATGCAGGAGCACAGGCACGGCAACGGCAATGAGACCAATCAGAAAGAGGGGATTCAGAAAATTGAGTGTCATTCATTTTAACTGAACTGAGGATTCCCGCCCTAAGGGCTTATTTATAGATTCCCGTGAAAAATATCCGGGTGATTCGGTCGGAAAAACCAGCAAGTTCCCCCTCATAATTTGTGGCAATCCAGAAACGTATCGCCCATTGGATAATTCCACGCAGGTAGTGGGCGCATTCAAGGGGGTCGGCCTTTCTGAAAATCCCCTCTGATTGCCCTTCGGCAATGATGCGCCCGATAATCGCTGTGTTCAGACGGTATCGGTCTATCTGTTCCTGGGTCAAAAAGTTGCGCAAAAGGAGACATTCCTCATCCATTGATTCAAAATTGATGGAAATAAGTTTGGAAAGGGGTGCATGGATTTCATAATCCGAAAGCATGGTTTTCACGAAACGGGATAATTTGACGTCCGCCTTGCCGCGCGACTGAACACTCTTTTCAAGGATGGTTGTCACATCGTCAATGCCCTTGGTCATCAAATCTATGATGATTGAATTTACATCCTTGTAAAGGGCTTTAACGTCCTTTTCGCTGAGTCCTGATTCTCTTGCCACATCAGCAAGGGTCATTTTTTTCAGTCCAAGTTCCCTGAAGCACTTTTTCGCCGCCGCCCATATCTTTTCTTTTTTCTCTGCCATTATTTCCGCCATTCTATCATCTTAAATGATGCGAGAAATATTCATTATTTTCGTTAACAATAAACTCTGCCTGATTGGCTCAGTCAAGCGTAAAATATTTTATGATGAAATTTGTTCCCCTGTGGGGGGCTCTTCTTCGAACTGCTCTTCCTCTTTCTCTTCGGTAATCTCCTCAGGGGCTTTTTCGGGCTGTCTCATCTCCTCAATCTGTGAAAAGTTGATATTGTATTTGTTTTCATTTGCATCCTGAATCATGCACGTCTGGGCAATCAGATTTCGCTCAATGACCAAGCCCTCCTGGTTTTTGGTTTTGACAAAGGCGCCGATTGCGGGAGCAGTGGTGGTAATTTCTCTGTATTGCTGCTCTTCGAATTCCAGACAGCACATAAGACGCCCGCAACAGCCGGAAAGTTTGGTTGGGGAGAGGAATATATCCTGATTTTTAGCCATCCGGATGGTGACGGGTTTGAATTCTTTCAGGAAAGCGGAACAACAGAGGCGTTGTCCGCATATGCCATATCCGTCAACCTCACGGGACTCATCCCTCACCCCTATCTGCCAGAGTTCAATGCGGGAGTGAAGTGTGGCGGCAAGGTCTCTTACAAGCTCCCGAAAGTCAACCCGTTTATCCGCTGTAAAGTGGAAAATAACCTTATTGTTGGCATCATCGAAACGGACGTTGGAGATTTTCATCATCAGGTTATGTTTCTGGGCTTTTTCCCGACAGGTCTGAATGGCATTCCGCTCACGCACTTTCAGTGCCTTCCACTTTTCGACCTCTTCTTCTGTTGCCTTGCGGAGAACCTTGCGGAATGGGGGAGATGGGATCTGTTCACTTGGGCGAAATTCCACACTGCTGACAATGCCGGTATCTTCATATTCCCCAACTGGACAGATGCAGGTATCTCCGATTTTCAGTTCCAGCCCTTCGTCAATAAAATACTTGGGAAAGGAAATCTCAGAAAACTTTATTCCAGCGAGTTTAACCATGATGTGAATTTATTGTCCTTGTCCCTTATTTAACAAAAATCATTGAATGCTTACCGATTATTGCCCCTGCTGTCAATTTTATAGTTATAGGCAAGTATGACTTCATTTGAAATGATACATTTATGTTGACAACCTCAACAAACTATTAAAACGATTCAACAACTTTTTTTGTGCAGGGATAGAAACCAAAAATCAGGGAAATCTGATATGTCCGACAGGGAAATTGCCCGGAAGAAATCTGTGATTTCCAATAAATATGGCTATTTTGATGAAAAGGCGAGGGAGTTTGTAATTACCAATCCCGGAACACCCGCGCCCTGGGTGAATTATCTCACAAATGGACGATACCACGGTCTAATCTCCCACACAGGTGGGGGGTTTTCTTTTTTCATATCCCCCAAAGATTCCCGCATAACCCGCTGGCGCTATAACTCCATGCCATTTGACCGCCCCGGACGTTACATCTTTCTCCGCGACCGTCAGACGGGTAAATATTGGTCTCTCACATGGCAGCCAACCCCTCCCGCACGATTCAAAAAATTTGAATGTCGTCATGGTATGAATTATACCACAATCATTTATGAGGTCAATGGTATCAAGTCTGAATCAACCTTCTTTGTCGCCTCGGATGATGTTGAGGTCTGGTGGGTGCGGCTGAAAGAAACAAAAGGTA
>Ga0172362_10004255_pt1 | contig 12399 bp, 3 predicted proteins | sample LakKivs1_kivu2a2_FD_114534 | JGI IMG/M metagenome (GOLD analysis project Ga0172362, IMG submission 114534) | Sediment microbial communities from Lake Kivu, Rwanda - Sediment s1_kivu2a2 | ecosystem: Environmental > Aquatic > Freshwater > Lake > Sediment | place: Rwanda: Western Province, Lake...
GTATTCTGTGTCTGACGCAAAGCGTTCCGCTAAGTCAGCATATGTTGCTTGTAGTCTTGAACCAGCAGTCAATGTCCAGTTACCTGTAATATTGCCTGCTGTAGTATTTGCACCGGTAGTAAGATTTGCCATCTGCACAGTGGCTGCTAATATATTTCCTGCATATACAGGGAGATAAGCAGCAACGTTAGCATTGCTGTATGCTGCACCACCGCCAAATATATTGGCACCGTTAGCATACATTAGGTTATCTGTTTTAAGTCCCTGGCCACCTGTGTTTGATATAACAAGGTTACCACCTGTTACATAAAAGGCTGTACCAGCTACACTGTTAGCTGTGCCGCCACCGTTTGCTATCCAAGTACCATTTAGCTGTCCTGTTTGTGCGACATTGGCGGGATTTGCTGTCGCAATGTACTGAGTTATTAAATTTCCTACTTCAGCATAAGTTATATTGGCATTACCAATATTGGCGTTTGATGAGATAGTGATAAAGTTTAATGCGGCAGCATTAGCTGAGATACTATTTGTTGCCGTTAAGTTACCTGCTGCGAGATTGCCAGTTACGTTTACTGCACCGAATGTTGTATTGCCACCTGAGCTTGTTGCTGTAAGGGCTAACCAAGCTAGGCTGTTGCTTTCTCCGTCTGTAGGACAGACATATAGTGTGCTATTGTTAGTGTTAAACCATAACTGACCGCGTAATGGATTTGATGGTGGAGCATTATCTGCAAAGTTTTCCACCATATGTACGAAGTTTGTGTCTAATGACTGACCGTAACCGGCATAGTTTCTGCCGGGCAATCCCAACGATGTACTTGTTGTATTGATGGTGCCGTCAGCGATTGTAGTTAATACTGTTCCATCGCTTTTTACAATCGTATATGCCATATTTCTAAAACTCCGCTCGTTTATTTATCTCAAATCGTTACTAAGTTCGTCAGGGCCTGTATTCTGACCGTATAATCTATCTGTATTTGACGGTTGAGTGACTTTTGTACTGGGTGAAATATAACATGTGTCAATAGTCTAGTAATGACATTTCCGTTACTATCTGTACCGTAGTTAGCTAATAATCCTAACTCGTCAAAAACAAACTCCCCATCTGTGGCTGTGCTATTATCAAATGCTTCTTGGCCAGCTGGCTCACCGTAATCTAATAGACACTGAACTAAAATATCTGTATAAACCCTGCCCGACGTATGATTTACTGTCATTTTGTTTCTAGTCGGATCAAGGTTGAACACGCTAGTATCGTCTACGATCTTGGCATAGGTCTGATTATATAATGCAGCATTTTGCCCTGTAGTATTAGGAGGTAGATATGTGATGATACCTGTCTCGTCTACGCTTGCACCACCGTTGCCGAACGCCATTTCGTATATTTCCCCGTAACCGCGAGAACTTAACGTATCAGCGATAGCCTCTGACATATTCTCGTAGTTAATGGCATTCTTTTTATCCACAAATACTTCTAATGTATTTGGATCAAAAATCTTGAGAAAACCTTCTACTTTGTAAGACAGGCTTATCATCAATCGTCGCCCCTTTTTTGCACCAAAATCTGCTTAGTATTAGGATCACTAATCTTAAGATGAGTCATAACATGTATACCGCCGGTCTCATTAGGCTTAGATATGGCTACGTTTTTAGGATTTGTTCCATTCAACTTTGCTCTTTCAGCAGGATCGGTAACGATTTTATTATTCATAGATTTATTTATCATTTAAGTAATGTCCGTCCTTAAGAATACTGCGGCCGGAGTATCACTGATCTGCAATGGATCTCCTAATGTTGTATTATAGTTATCGCTGTTCCAAGTCTTGTTATAGAAAGTATCAGGTAATCTGTTATCTTCCAACAATCCTATGACTGGGGTATTCACCGGTATTATAGTTTGTATACTTGTACCATTAGCTCCCCTCTGGAACCCTGTAATGATGTTATTGTCAGCATCAATCTTGGTTATTCTTATAAGCTCCCCATTGATCCATATATTTTTTCCAGTCAAAGTAGTGATTACGACTTCATCACCGGTATTTACGAACGCTGGGTTGGCTTCTATCTGAACAACAGGAGCACTATTGATTAATACTATGTTAATGTAATCGTAGTTAATCTCACTTGCTGTAGTGACGTTGTAAACTGTTACACGCAATATTTCATTTTTATCTGCAATCAATCCTACATTGTAAAAACCATCTATAGGAGCCTGCAGTGTTGCTACCTGAGTTACTGTATTTGTAAGCTTAGTCACGTCATGTACAAATATTTCATTTTGTATATCATATAATGTTTTAGTCAACCATGTTTGAGCAAACGTGTTGATTCTATAGACGCTTGGATCCCCGTCAATAGAAACTATATTCACATATACTTCTTGGCTTGGTGTAGCTGTTGGTATCATGCTTGTTATTGTGACGCTATCACTTATTGATATAGGTGTTAATATGCTTACTTCGCTTGCTGCATTTAGCTTGAGTTTGCTGCTAGGCACTCTGTATCCATTAACAGTTACCCACAATCTATCAACATTTTCTTGTTCCCATTGACTTACATATACTGTAAATCCTGATAAACCTGATGTTAACGTTTTAGTACTACCCTTATATGATTCTGATATCTTAAAGGTATTTGCTATAGTGTCTACTTCTTTAATATAATATTTTTGACCTGCAACTATTTCAGGTATTGTTGTTACATTGCCCAATACAACACCTGATTCAACAAAATAAACAGGAGTATCAGGAACTAAATTGTCTGCATCAACTACGTTTATATTATTGCCTGCAGACGTAGATGATCCTGTTGTAGTGTATACATAATAACTTCCTGCGTTCCATGCATAACCACCGCTTGTATAAGAAGTTATAGTAGTGACTGGATAGTTTGTAGCTGCGTATGCGGGATTATAAGGTTCTTCATATAAATCAAAAGTATAATAATCTATTACATGCACATAATATGAATTATTATTAAGCTGCGTAGATCCTAATGTGCCGTCAATACGTACCTTGATGTTATTATTAACAGGATCAGGGAAAGCATATGGAGTTACTAAGGTTACTCTAATCGCTTCTAGACCACCGACATAACCTATCATTAATCCAGTACCATTAGTTAACGGTACTGTTGATATCAAATCACTATCAGGACTTAGTGTGATCTGAGTTCCATTAGGTACAGTTTTTACCCAGTATACAGTTCCATCTACACTCACACTTCCAAATGCTGTACCTTTAAACTGTATTGGTTGTCCTATGAATACACCAACAGTGCTTGTTAATGTAACAATATTTGTACCTGTAGTTGTTGTGGTAGCAGCTACAACTAACGGTGCTGTTAGTTCATTTTGAATACCCGATATAGCAGAAACTGTTTGTCCGGTAATATTATATTCCGTGCTAAAATATTGTCTTCCGGTATCATTAAACGATGTGACAGCTATTGTATTTCCTGCAGCAGGAATAGTACTAAAAGTTATCTGATCGGTGATGTGATCTATAGTATAATCAACAGTTTCTATCTGTCTAATACCGTCTACCTCTACTATTGCATTATAAGCATTTATAGAATCTATAGCGTTATCTAGATCATATGTAGCTGAACCATCACTTCCTATAATCTGTGTTTGCGGCAATGTGTAACCATATGTAAATGGTATACCTTCTCCAAATATTGTAAATGCTATATAATCTTGATCGTCCCATTGGTTAGCAAATATTATCTTTGCAGTAATACCGTTATTTGCTAATCCAATCGCATAGTCGTTTGTGATATAAGTGGCAGTACCAAACTGAGTAGTGAGTACTTTTTCTGTTCCACCTACAGTATCACTGATGGTAAATTCGTTTCCGTCAACTATTTGTTTGACATAGTAAGTTGTCAATGGTAATATATCTGGACCAAACATAGTGCTGTCAAATATAACAGGAGTATCAACTATTATACCACTAGTAGAGTTAGTCACTACAGTGTTAGAGACAGCTTTTGTCTGACTGATTTGATTAGTAGTACCGAATACTAGTTTGTTTCCATTTGCATATACTACCGGTTCTGTCCATACATATGACCCACCTGCTTGTATTACTATTTGCATAGTACCAGTAGCATCTGACAGGTTAAATACAGCACCTGCTACACCAGTAGACGGTATATAAGTATCACTTATTGTAATAGAACTAGTAACATAACTTATTGATTTGACATAGTAAGTTGTGTCGATGGCGACCCCGCCAAATACTGAACCTTGAAACTCTATTGGATAGTTTACCAAGAACGAATCTACATCGTCTACGACAATGCTATCAGTTGCAGCTATAGTCTCTATAGCGTTCACTGTAACAGGGGTCGTGCCCGGTCTTACTACACCGCTACCATTATATATTTGATCACTATAGTTAGCATTCAAGTTAAATTCAGTAAATCCAGTGTCATTATTTTCTATGATAGGATTGTTAAATGTGCTTGCTTTAACCAACTGATCTCCATTACCTACTTCATAAACATCTATTCGTACTTTGACTAAAGGATCAGCAACTATATCTAGTGGTACAGTTAGGCTTATTGTCTGTGACATCCAATTCACAGTATAATCGTTAGGCATATAAAGGCTAGTGCTTAATCCAGTGGTCCCGTCTATGATGAACACTGCTATAGAGCTTGGTATATGTGCCCCTGATTGAAAACTATATATATTGGTCACATCAGCATTGAGTTCATGGCTCATTACATAATAGCCAACATGTCCATATTCAGTATATTCCCAGTTAGTGCCGGGTCTTGTATTGACTATCATTGCTAAACTATCTTGTACTACGCCCGGTACAAGTTCTTCAGGGCCATAACCTGTTGAGAACGGATCTCCTACAACATTATAAGCGGCAGGATTTTCGACGAACACTGCTTGATTAGTCCACGTCACTGCATTATCAGTGCTTTGTAATATAGTATTATTGTCACCCACTGCTGTCCAAGTATCTGACGTTGATGCATAGTTTATAGCATTTAGATTTTCTAATGTATTTGATATTTGAGTCGTCCATATCAATCCATCACTACTTGTTTTTATCAATCCATCATCACCTACTGCAACAAATAGATTGTTCTCATAAATCACATCGATCAATGATGAAGTATAAGGTAGATGTAAGAACGTGACAGTTGACACGCCACCTGATGTTGTTAAATCAACCAATCTTCTTGCAACACCTGTGCCTGATCCTACATCACTAGCTGTGAAAGTACCACCAACTACAGGCGTTCCAACATATCCTATACTGTTCCAGTTTGTGCTGCCTAAGCTTGTTATCAAGTAAACCTGTCCATTAACAAAGCTGCCAGCATTAGTCGTAGTGCCGTCCGGGCTTAATCTTAGCTGAGTACTACTTAATATCTCAGCAACATAATAGTCTGTGCCTGCGATTACAGTATCAAAATTCTCAGTGGAGCGAACTAGGTCATCTACGGTTAACCCGGTAGTATTATTCACTACTATGGCATCACTAAAGCTATTTGTGCTGATGACCTGCGTCTCATTCACACCGAACCAGCTCACACCGTTCTGGCTGAGATATATAACTCCATCTTCACCTACAGCATAGATATAACTGCTATCGCTAGTCACACCATAAAATCCTTTAGTTGTAGCCCATGGTGTTTGTGTCCAGTTTTTACCGTCTGTGCTAGTTAATACTAGATTACATGGAACAGTAGTGGTTACTCACGTGCTGTAATCAAATCTTTCACCCTTACCGACTGCTATAAATCCAGTATATGTTGGAATATCAACATAAGCCACACCATACAATCTATTTTGTAATCCGTCAGTGAATACAAAACCTTCTCTCCATATATAAGTGTCTTCGCTATACGTAATCTGATCTCCTACTGCAACAAATATACCGTTTCCATATGTTATAGATTGTAGGCTTAATGCGGCGATTGATATGGCTGTCATATCATAGTTTGTATCATCAAATGGTACTTTGTCAAAAGGAGTATAGTAACCATTAGTTGTCCAAGTCACACCATCATTGCTACGGAATATAGGGGTAGCAGTGTTTGTGCTAGTCATCACATATAGATTGTCAGCATATAATACGTCTGTCAATCCAATCATAGCATTAGTAAGCTTTGCGATACTCCAGTTACTTCCTTCTGGATCAGTTAATATCGCTGAATATCTAGGTAAGTTGGCAGCAGCTACATAGTTAAGTCCGTTGTATAATATACCTGTGATATTGATATCAACAGGGTAGAAAGGTAGATCATTTAATACCGTATCAATACCGAACTGTTCATTTGGCTGGAATTTATTACCTAAGTAAGTGGCATTAGGATACTCCACTCCTGCAAATAGTTGTGGTAAATCTACACCAGGCATATTGATTGTTGGTTGATAATAACCTATAACACGATCTAGCGCGTTCAGTATTCTGTCACCGGAGTTAAGTTCTTCCCACTTACCAAAAATAAACTCTTTATCGTTGTTTGATATCACACAACGATATACTTTGTTATTATATTTGACAACGCTCTGATTAAAGTAGAATGGCTCAGGTAAGAATGTATAGCTGCCGCCTTTGGTCACAGTAAAGTCTACCGCTATGCTAGTAGGCATATTGACTGCTGTTCCTCCAGGTTCAGTGCTTACTATTATTTTATTAGTTGATGTATTAACGCTTATTATATAGTAAGTCTGATAAGCGGTTAGTATAGGAACTCCTACTAGTTCAAAAATATCACCTGAAAATACTACTGCGTCATTCACTTCTAATCCGTCTGTGCTTGTTACTGTTAAGCTATCGTCTGTGCTGGTTATAGCAGTTACTGAAGTTGTAGTATAACCTGTATATGCAAAATCAATACCGCTTACAGGTACAGTCATTAGTGAATCGCTGAATACTGCTAGTTTATTAACTGAAACAACTTTGAGATAATAGTTATTGCTTATAGATGGTACGGTGCCTGATACTATTAACTTCTGTATCACACCATCTTCATCAACTTCGTCAACTACTAATGTAATATTATTTTTTGGATTTGTTCCACCGACTGATGCGCCAGGTATCACTATTTCATTATCTACAGCAAAACCCATGCCGCCGTCTTGAATAATGACTCTGTAACCACCTAATATATAACTTACACTGAACTCAGGGTAATCTACAGGTGCAATATATTGATCGAATCCTATATCTAATGGGCCAGATGTTGATCCAGAAGGATCATCTGTCAATGTGATAACTGCTCCACCGGATGTGGCTGAAACTTGTATATATGGTTCGCCGGTACCTGTCATTAATCCATTATCGGTAGTTAATGTATATGTAGAACCACCTAATGAAATAGAAAGAGTTATATGATTATTAATACTATCTATAGTCTCAATAAAATATTGATCTCCTATTATTATACCGCCTATGCCGGCGCCGCTGAATATTACAGGCATACCTATATACAAACTATCAGTAGTATCTACAGTAACTGTATTACCTGAGCTTGAAGTGCTTGATGCTTCAAACTCTACTGTTCCTATGTTAGCAACATAATATGTTGTACCTGCAGTCAATCCACCTACTGCGCTGTCTAAGCGGAAAGGCATATTGACATACATGTTAACTGTGCCGCCTGCTTCTTCACTTAGTGTCATAATATCGACCGTGTCACGGGTAGATGTAACTACGCCCGATATCAGTAAACTTAAGTTACTACCAGTAATATTTGGGAACTGTTCAGAAGTATTGTAAAGACCGAACAATTGTCCGTTTATCTGGCCAGGACTTACAGGGAAATCAACTTCTAAGGTCATAGAGCCTGTAGCAGTAGTGAGTTGTAATACATTTTCTTGACTAGTCACCAAACCTGAAGTATTTCCTGCTGGACTTACAGTACCAGGATCAAACGCATCTCCATTTATTACTGTTGACAATATCAATGTAGTATTGTTTACAACTTCTCTTACGTAATAAACTTCACCGGCTTTAATATTACCAAAATAGTCTATTAGCTGTGCGCTACCGTCGCCTGATCCAGGATCTACAACTACGACTACATCACCTAAGCTGTATATTTCCCCTATAGTTCCTGCTACTACATTCCAATCTGTTGTTCCTACATCGGTGATTGTGTAGCTTGCACCTGTTATAAAATTACCAGCGTCGGTTATTATACCCGCATATGCATTTACATTTAATCCTGATATGACAAATGTATTGAATATTAAAGGTTCGTTGGTCGTGATACCAACAGTACTGTCTACAATCACAAAGTCTGTTGTGCTATCTACACTATACAATACCAATGTGTCTGGATCTCTATCTTCGCTTAGTGTAAAGGTTTCTCCATCACAAATAGTTGTGATATAATAAACTTGATTTTCTCTCACTCCACCAAACGTAGTGCCTGTAAAGAATACTGGCATATTGATGTAGAATCCTGTAGTACCACCAGTACCAACTAATGTTTTAGGTACGGTAAACTTGTTAGTTCCTGAGTTAGTTTGAGTCACGTGTAACAGTCCAGGATAGAATACAGTCAATATCGCTGTATCAGTTACTTTTGCAGTGTAGCAATGTAATACCAATGCACCTAATACATAATCATTCAATGAGATAGAAGGGCCGCCTTCAGTCGCGCTTACTTTGAAATCAGTTACATTTACAACTTCACTAACGTAATAAGTTGTACCATCGGTCAATCCACTAGTACCCGTAGCACCTACAAACTTTATAGGCATATCCACATAAAAACCAACAGTAGATCCCGAACTATTAGGTTCTCCAGACCCATCATCATAAGGAGTTAATCTTATACTATCGCTAGCAGCTACGGTCCTATCAACAACACGTACAAAACTTGACCATTCAACTACTCTATCGTTTTCGACAGCTTGTATCTCCATCACATAGCCTTGATTACTTGCTAAGATGCTGCTGATAGGAGGCTGAGTATTTTGTAATGTTATTCCAGAGCTTGCTATGTCTTCGCTATTTGTGTAAGTACCAGCAAAAAATGAGCCATAAAAGGAATCAGCTAGCCAGTCACGAATTTGTGATGTATAAGTTGTTCTATCAAATCGAAGAGTTATATTATTTTCTCTTACAGGATATGATGTTGATACAGCACTTGCTTTAGCACCTAGATTTATACTATGATCTGTACCGGTACCCACACTATAAAACTGAACTCTATTTTGATCTTTGACCGCATCATCAAAACTTGTGTAAAGACCTATAACTGCTGTAGGACTGCTCTCTAACAAGTTGACGTAATACCATTGGTCTGGCTTCAGACCTTCTATATTTGTTGATCCCACACCCACTTTATATTTGATTAGATCTCCGGTGCTTACAGTTGGAGCATACAAAGTTATAGTGCTGTTATTTTGATTTACATCATCTGTAGTGAATCCTATAGTTACGGCCGGATCGATAACGATATCAGGTAGCACAGCATAACCACTTCCTGGATTTACAACAGTTATTTGTAATACGCTATCAAGGCTCATGACAGCTTCAAGCTGTGCCTCTTCTCTTGGCGGAGGATATTTTGTAAGATCGATTACTGCTCTTACTTTAGGAGGTTCTATATAGTTTCTGCCTCCATTCAATACTAAGATCGGAGGTAGATCCATGAATATCTGTTCGCCGGGTAGATGAGTTGATACTGGAGTACCGTTCAATCCCCTTACCAAACCACTTAATAGATTTAAGGCTCTATCAACAGTGTTATAACTCATCATCTCATCACCTATCATTATCACGCCATTGATAGGAAATCCTGATGAGTTGTTAACTAAAATCTGATTTGTTGCTAATGTCATATAACTTTCAAGCGTAGTCAACATGACATCTTCTTGGCCTGTAATCGATATGCCATAGTTGCTGAACCATTGAGCATATTGTTGATCTTGCCATATAGGGTTAAATGGTAGATATTCGCTATCTGTGCTTGGATTACTATAGACTAACTGCGGTGAAATAAACTTTTCTAGCTGACTATTCCATTTAGCTGGTAAATCAAAGTCTGTGATATCACCTGTCCATACATCTTCACCCGTGTATTCAAACAAGAATTCTTTAACGAATACGTGATAAGGTTTTACTTCATTTATATAACCTTCTAAAAATTCTTGGTTGTCTGTTTGATAGACTTCATAAGGTAACAACTCTCTAATCTTATGAGTAACGTCGAGTAATGATGTTTTGTTTAACCAAGGTAAGAAGTTTTGACTTTCAAATGTCTCGCTCTGTATGTACTCAAATAATAATATTAAGCTTCTATTTCTGAATATCAACAGATCGTTTGTGTAAATCTGTTCATTTAAAGCTCTAACTATCCAACGTGTAGGATCGCTTGGATAATCATCATATACATTAGTGTCATAGAAGTTATCACCGAAACCTAATCTTCCTTGTGCATAGTCCCAGAGATATAGTTTAAACTTAATAGTACCATTCTGTAACCCTATTCTTGTCCAAATACCATCACCATCATATCTATAAGTTTCACTAAAACCTTCACCGTTGCTTGCTACGGTTACTATAGTGCTATTAGCAACATTTAAAGCACTTAAGTCTGCGTATAGAGGTACTTGTAGTGCTGCCTTAGTGCTATTATCATAACCAGGTGCCCACCAGTTTACAAACTCCCACCAATCTGTAGTATTATATTCTAACAACGCACCATTAGCCCAATCCGGGTTCGCAACAGTGCTTGGATTAACTATGCCTTTCTGATATAGATAAGTCGCATTAGGGCGTATCTCTCTAATAGGATATAGTGCCATTATCTCATTAGCATATGTGAGATAGTTTTTAAGTGCTTCAAATCTATCATAAAAGAAACTTTGTCTTGGTCTTGCCAACACACCGCTTTGTACAGCTTTAGGTAGATATGGATCTGGTACTACGCCGCCGCTTTCGTCTACGCCAGACAAGCTGTCTAATAATCTATCGTATAAAGACTCTGGTACTTTAGTCAAGCCTATACCAGGTAATCCCGGTAAAAAGTCATCAGCAAAGTCAGCCCTAATTAAACTAAACTCATTGTGGCCTAAGTCATCATTGTTGCCGCTATTAAATCCTATATGAAATACACTATCATTTGCATTAAAATATAAGTTACAGTTGTATAATGCTACCGCATTGGGTAATAATGCAGCCATATAGCTGATACCGGAAGTAAATGGATTGCTTATGTAACGAGCTATCACAGTATCGCTTAGTGCTTTACCTGCTTCTCTTGATACTATATTTGTATCGCGTACCCAGAAATAATAGACAGGTATTAACGCACCGGTATTATCTACGGTTGATTGTACACTATACAATGTTACATCGCCGGGAGTGCCTGGACCTGTGTAAAGATCAGGTGGCGTATTGCTTGCTATCCAAGTATAGACAGCAACATCGCTATAAGGAAATAATGATCCCCAATAGTTACTATTATATACAGGATCGTTTTGATGATAATTTAAAAATCTTACTCTTGATGTATCAAACCATATCTGTCCTACATTACTAGTGCCCCAGACAAGTCCCCTCTGAGAGGTCAATCCATTATTATAACTTGCAGGATCTACATTTGAGATATAATCTATGTTTTGTTGCACTGCCCCCAACAACTTACCTTGCAATGGATCAATATAATCAAGATTCATCAAAGTCTCATTAGTTTCAGCACTGAAAATCTGAACATTCTGTATCTTATTGACATCTACGATAGCTGAAGATTGTCTAAACACTGACCAATCTTTTATACCTGTAGCGTTAACATAGCTAATAACTTGCCCGTCAGTTATCTCAGGTCTAAAGCCGGGAGTACCTATCAGTACAACATTATTATTAAACTCAAGTGCCGTACCGTAGCGCGGTTGTGATCCATAAACTATATTATCATTGTTAACACTTTGAGCGTAAACATATACACCTACATTGTTTATATTTTCATTGTATACAGGAATATAATCAAACATATATACAGCGCCGGCATTTGGATCTGTTTCTATAAACTGAGTAGCGTTATTATCAAATACTGTATCGTTATCTAGATTTTCATCGTCTGTAAAATCAAAAGTAGTTGCAGCATAGCGAGTGCCAACTGGCGCGCTTACAACAAATGATCCATGCTCATTGAGTTTTAAACTAGTTCCGAACTGGCTAGGACCCGTCTTATGTGGGTTAGTTATGATTTGTGTTTGTTTATATATAGTGATCCCTAGCTCACTAAATGTGTCTGGATCTGTGCTACTCAAAATTAACTTCTGATTTACTTGTGCTATAGAACTATTAGTCAGTGAAAATGCTATCTTACCATCTATAGCAGTTGCCGTTATATTAGTTATTTTTTGAGCATTTATTATATTTGCTGCCGCAGTGGCATCACCTGCAGGTA
>Ga0172362_10004256_pt1 | contig 12398 bp, 9 predicted proteins | sample LakKivs1_kivu2a2_FD_114534 | JGI IMG/M metagenome (GOLD analysis project Ga0172362, IMG submission 114534) | Sediment microbial communities from Lake Kivu, Rwanda - Sediment s1_kivu2a2 | ecosystem: Environmental > Aquatic > Freshwater > Lake > Sediment | place: Rwanda: Western Province, Lake...
AATGCTTCTTTCACGATTAGCGGGAAATACACTGTCGGTGGATGAAATCCGTAATCAAGCAACCGCTTTGCAACATCAAGGGCGCGTATCCCTTTTTTATTGAGGAGTTGTTCGCAGCTGAGGACGAACTCATGCTTGCGATGATCGCAATACGGCATCGTATAGTGCTTCGAATCGACTAATTTTCTTTTCATATAATTCGCATTTAACACGGCCACCTCTGATGTTTCTTGTAAACCGTTTCCTCCCATCAGAAGAATGTAGACGTAGGCCTTGAGAATCGCTGAGAAATTTCCGTACCCAGCTTTAATTTTGCCAATGGAATCAGGACATGTGTATTCAAACATGTACACATCATTTTGTTTCACGATCCGTGGCACTGGTAGGAATCGTTCTAAAAATTTTTTCACACCCACCGGCCCGGCGCCAGGTCCACCACCACCATGTGGCGTCGAGAATGTTTTATGGAGATTTAAATGAACGATGTCGAAGCCCATATCCCCTGGTCGTGCTTTCCCCATGATCGCGTTCATGTTCGCGCCATCATAGTAGAGCAAGGCGCCTGCTTTATGAACCAGGCGAGCGATTTCGAGGATGTCTGCTTCGAAAATCCCTAGGGTGTTCGGATTTGTGAGCATGAAACAAGCAGTTTTTTCAGACAAGGCTTTTTCAAGCATGTTCAGATCAACAGTGCCTTCCTTTGTGGAAGGTATCTCCACGACTGTATAGCCTGCCATGGCAGCACTAGCTGGATTAGTCCCATGAGACGTGTCCGGTAAAATCACCTCTGTTCTGCCTGTTTCTTTCTGATACTCATGATACGCTCGAGTTAAGAGTAAACCTGTGAATTCTCCCTGGGCTCCTGCTGCTGGTTGCAGGGTGAAGCTATCCACCCCTGTGATTTCACATAGTATATGTTCGAGCTCGTACATAACATGGAGAGCACCTTGGACTGTCGATTCATGCTGATAAGGGTGAAGGCTGGCGAACTGTTCCCATCTGCTGATTTCTTCACAGATCTTGGGATTGTATTTCATGGTACATGAACCGAGCGGATAAATCCCAGAATCAATACCAAAATTCATCTGACTCAAATGGAAGAAATGACGAACAATCTGGGTCTCATCAAGGTCAGGGATATCAACCCGTGTTTTCCGTTGTAGCGACGGAGGGAGTGACGAGAGTTTCACATAATGCTCCCGTTTATTTCCGGAAAGTTCAGATAATAAGGGTTCGTCGTAGACAGCACTATGATACATTACAACCCCTCCTGAAGAATGGAGAGCAGACGTTTGATGTCACTGTCACGATGCATTTCTGTTACTCCGAATAACATACAATTCGAGAGATCATGATACCACTGATCGAGTAGTAAACCACCCTGGATTCCCTGCTGTAAGAGTTTTTCTTGAAGGGTACGGACATCAGCACAGCGAATTACAAACTCGTTGAAATGAGGGCTACTAAAGACTTTTTCAAATCCTTTTATGGAACTGATGTGTTGTTCGAGTCGTTGCCCTCGTTCGTAATTCAGAGCGCTCAACTCGCGCAGACCATTGCCTCCGAGCCATGAGAGATACACGGTTGCAGCAAGCATGCAGAGACCTTCATTCGTGCAGATATTACTTGTTGCTTTCTCCCGTCGTATGTGCTGTTCTCGTGTTTGCATGGTCATACAAAACGCACGTTTTCCATCCTTATCCTTTGTCATCCCGATCAGTCTGCCTGGGATCTGACGGACAAACTCGTTACGACACGCAAACATGCCAAGCGTGGATCCACCGAAATCCATGGGAAGACCAAGGCTGTTTCCTTCACCAATCACCATATCTGCCTCATACTCACCAGGGCTTTTCACAATACCAAGGGAAAGCGGATCGACACCGACCACGAACAACGATTTTTTCTCATGGATGATCTGTTGTATCTCCTCAACATCTTCCTCAAAGACTCCAAAATAATTTGGGTTTTCAAGGTACACGCCTGCACAGTCCTCACTCATCGTAGTTCGTAATGTATCGACATCAATAGCACCAGTATCGTTGTGATAAGGCGCTTCCTGGATGCGTATACCCGCTCCTTTCACATAATTGGTTAACACACATTTTTTCTCCCATGAAATGTTTTTAGGAATCACAAAGGTTTTTCTCCTGTTAACCCGAGAGCACATCAGTGCAGCTTCACCTAACGCGGTCGCTCCATCATATAATGAAGCATTGGAGATGTCCATCCCTGTGAGTTCAGCAATCATACTCTGGTATTCGAGTACTGCTTGAAGAAACCCTTGAGATGCTTCTGGTTGATAGGGGGTATATGCTGTGTAAAACTCTGATCGTTGCAGAATAGATTTTACGACCGCAGGAATGTAATGAGGCTTGGTTCCACCACCAAGAAAACTGGGGAGTGCACAAAACGGTTGATTGGTTTTTCCGATCTCTTTCATCCGTTCTTCGGTCGCCTGCTGTGAGATCCCTGGGGGAAGCGCAAGGTGTTGGGTCATTATCTTTTTTGGAATATCGGAAAACAGATCATCGATACTTTCAAGACCGATTTCTTTGAGCATTTCTTCTTTTATCGGAGCGTTGGGAATGAATTGCATAAAAAACCCCTGTGAGGGGGAAACAGTCGTTGATTAAAGAATCTTACTCTAAAAAAAATAGTTCTTACTGAGATAAGAGTGCTGCAGCGTTGAGATTGTTGATGGACATATCCCAGACTTTTAAGGAGAGTGCGTTCCAGATTGTATCATCAAGTCTCCCTATGATTTTCCCGATGATTTGATAGTTATACACTGGTTCTTCCCTGATGTTTTCATCATGGTCCATCACATAGTAACGCTGGAGACCAGTGATTCTGCCGATGCTATGGATTTGTTCGCATTCTATCGCGCCGTCATCCTGGATAAACAGGACGGAATCCCCTGTGCTTAGAGTGAATTGAGGATGAGATATTTTTTGAATAACCAGATATCCTTGTGTTTCTCCTTCTATCGTTATTTTCGAATTTTTCACATAGACATAGAACTGGGGATAGTCAAAGGAATCAACAAAGGTATCTGTTCCAAAGAGATGGCAGATGGTAAGGAAGGGGAGGCTGACGAAAAGGAGAATGATACTAAAGTGTAGGAGTTGTTTTCGTGCTTTTCGTGCGATTCCTTCCATCGTTTTCACCTCTTCAATGATATACTGTCACTTGCTAACCTTTGTCAATTACTGTATTTAAAGATACCCTGGAAAAATCACACCCCGACAAAATGGCACTCCGAGAAGTCTTGGGAGTACAACAAAAAGCATTAATCAGAGAAAGACATTACCCACACCACCATGCAAGACATATGGATAGAAAAATACCGTCCACAGACGCTGGCTGATATTGTCGGTCAAGATAGTATAGTTGAACGATTGCACGCGTACGTGAAAATAAAAAACGTGCCTCATCTTATTTTTGCTGGACCAGCTGGGACAGGTAAAACAACATCCGCTCTCGCCTTAGCCTATGAACTCTTTGGAGAAAAAACCTGGCGACAAAACTTCTTTGAGCTCAACGCTAGTGACGAGCGAGGTATCGGTATTATCCGAGGAAAAATAAAGGATTTTGCTCGCACCGCGCCACTCGGCGATACCCAGTTTAAGATCATTTTCCTTGATGAAGCAGATTCCCTCACCTCAGAAGCCCAATCAGCACTCCGGCGAACCATTGAAAAATACTCTCATATCTGCCGGTTCATTCTCTCGGTGAACTATTCGTCGAAGGTGATTGAACCGATTCAATCACGCTGCGCTGTCTTCCGTTTCAAACCAATCAAGGCAGAAGACATTAAAAAATACATGAGAAAAATCGCCACAAAAGAAAAACTTGAAATTACCCCAGACGGTCTTGAAACCCTTATCTTCATCTCACGAGGGGATATGCGGAAGGCGATCAACCTCCTCCAAGTCGGTGCATCTCTCAACAAAAAGATAACCGCCGAGCTCCTCTATGAAACATCAGCAACCGCTCGCCCCGAGGACGTAAAAAATCTTCTCACCACAGCTCTGGGGGGTAATTTCATTGCAGCAAGAAACCAATTGTATGATCTTCTCATCACCTACGGGTTAAGCGGAGAAGACATCATTAAACAAATCCATCGAAGCATCTTTGATCTCACCATCCCTGATGATTTGAAGGTTCAATTAATAGAAAAAACAGGTGATGTCGAGTTCCGCCTTGTCGAAGGAAGCAACGAGCACATCCAGTTAGAAGCACTTCTTGCCCAGCTTGTTCTTATCGGACGCAGTTTAAAGTAACTTTTTACTTTTTAAAAACCGATCAATGAGTATCTCGAGTTCATGAGCAGTTTTTTCGCCAACATTATAACGAATGCGGGCCATCGGCTTGCTTGATTTCAGCACCCTCGTTAGATCAATCGGCGTCCCACTCACCACTACGTCACAATCGGTATTGTTGATGGTTTGTTCAAGTTCCTTAATTTGTTTTTTCCCGTAGCCCATCGCAGGTAACACATTCGTTAAATGCTTGTATTTTTCAAAGGTGTCAACAATAGAACCAACTGCGAAGGGTCGTGGGTCAACAATTTTTTTTGCACCATATTCTTTTGCAGCAACAGTCCCAGCACCATACGGCATATTCCCATGTGTGACCGTTGGTCCATCCTCAATGACCAGAACCCGTTTCCCTGTGATAAGCTGTTTATCATCAGCTTCCACTGCTGATATCCCATCGATAATCTGCGCGGTAGGGTTCATGGTTTTTATATTATTTCGAACGGTTTCAATATCTTGTTTTCGAGCGGTGTTCACCTTGTTGATAATCACCACATCAGCACTGCGTACGTTCACTTCCCCCGGATAATAAGACAGCTCATGACCAACACGATGAGGATCAGCAATCGTGATATAAAGATCGGTTTTGTAAAACGGGAAATCATTGTTCCCACCATCCCAAATAATGACGTCTGCTTCTTTTTCCGCTTCATGTAAAATTTTTTCGTAATCGACACCGGCGTAAATCACTCCGTTCATATCGATATATGGTTCGTATTCCTCCCGCTCCTCAATCGTACACTGGTACCGATCAAGGTCATCATAATTTGCAAATCGCTGGCAAATCTGTGTGGTGAGATCTTTATCGTATGGCATTGGATGACGAATCGATGCAACCTTCAGATTCTTTTTCCGAAGAATCTTAAAGATCGTCCGTGATACCTGCGATTTCCCAGACCCAGTTCTTACGGCAACCACTGAGATGACAGGCTTTTTTGAAACCAGCATTGTGCTCCTTGGACCAAGAAGGAGAAAATCAGCACCAGCTGCATTCACGATTGCTGATTTGTTCATGACATAAGGATATGGAACATCACTATACGAAAACACGACTAAATCAATCTGATGTTTCCCTATCAAATCAACCATCTGATCCTCAGGGTAAATCGGTATTCCATCAGGATAACGACCACCAGCAAGCATCGCTGGATATTTTCTTCCAGCAATATCAGGGATCTGTGTGGCGGTAAACGCAACGACATGATACAAAGGATTGTTTCTGAAGTACACATTAAAATTGTGGAAATCTCGCCCTGCTGCACCCATGATTAGAACATTTTTTTCTTGATTCACAACAACTCCAACCGAGCCTGGAATCCTATGATAGTTTATAGAGTTTTCTTCATTCTTCTTCTTAAAAACATCATTTTTCCATTAATTACTAATACCTCTGATTGATTATCCCACTCACCGAGTGGTTGTGAGGAGACCATGAACAGAGAAGCCCTCCCCCTCCTGGGAGCAATCAGTATCCCTATTCTCATTGTTCTTGGTATTTATGTGTACATCAAAGGGTTCCCTTTTGTAGATTATCTACGACAAATCCACCCTATTTACTATATTATCTTGGTTCCGTTTGTTCTCGGTTTTTTTGCGGCACTGCATTTGTTACGTAAAATGAAAAAAGGTGTCTAATACTGAGAATAAAATTAAAAGAAAGAAAAGGTATAAATACAAATAAACTATATCAAAATCCGAAGATGGAATGCACTTCAACGACAATACCAATTAGTAGTGTTTAGTCTAACTTTGTGGCTTCATACGTGGTTGATGGGATGCAAAATGGATGGGAAACCATGGGAAGAAACTAGAGGAGGGATTCCTTGAACAAAGAACTTACTACTAAGAAGAATCCCTTACTTTCTTCCACATCAAATGATATTTCTGATATTGAAAAAGCAGTCGATAAAATTCTTTCTGAAAATAAACAACGTACATGTCCTCCCCCTCAACACCCCTCCGATGCTATCGATGTGGAACGACCAGATTTTCAAAACATCTCCCCGCGACAGAGAAAAAAATCATCGGTTTTTTTCGTAAAAAAGAAAAAACAATCAGAACCACCGGTCGATGAAACTAGCAAAATCATCGATGAAAAAGCAGAACAAATAAAGAATAAGAAAAAAATGGGGTTTGGGAAGAAAAAAGATAGTGAACCTCCCGTCCCCACACAACAAAAGACACCAGAGATAAAACCGGCTCCTCAACCCGATGCTCAGCCGTCCCTTGAAAAACCCTTACCTAAAGAAGAGCATCTCCCACAATTTGATGAATCCTATTCTCAAATAAAACCAGATGAAGCGTCCTGGTTAGATAAGCAAATACAAGAAAAGGAAGATTCAACCGTAACTCCACATAACGGTGGCGTGGTTGAAGAAAATCAGAAACCTACCCTACCTCAGCAAGATACGACCATAACCCCTGTCCCAGCTCATAAAAAGTTAAAAAAAGGAAACCCCCCTAAAGAACACCGAGGACTTTTCGGTTCAAAAAAGAAAGAAAGTACTCCTTCACAGCCTCTAGCAACCTCGCCTTTATCGTCAAAAGGGGTCGCTCCTTCGCTCCCTGCTGATAGTCCACAACCTCCTGTTGTCATCCCCTCTCTTGGTTCATCGAAAAAAACAATACTTGATGAGATCACTCCTGATGGTATTATTCAATACGTGAACGAAGCACGGCAGTTAAAATCAATCACCCTTCAAAAACTTGGATATAAAGAAGAAGCTTTAGAAGAAATCGATTTTTATCCGTTACATGAACCGTTCGCCTATGTTGAGATTATCCGTGAGAAAGAATCACTTGACAAGCGCTATGTCCTCGTTGAAGTCGATCTCACTGAAAAAGAAGCGACCTTACTACAATTCTTGAAAGAAAGCCTTGGTGGCTTTACCATTGATACTGCTGAGTTAGAAGTGAAAGGAGAAAAAAAATACCTCAATGAGCAAGTCGATAGAATTCTTCTAGAATACAAACAAAGCATTGAAGAACAATCAAAAAAGAAAATCCTTTATTTCCTTGAAAAGCAATTCCTTGGGCTTGGGAAATTAGAAGTCCTCATGCGTGATCCACAGATTGAGGATATCTCCTGCGATGGGTCCGGGGTCCCCCTCTTCTTATATCATCGACGATACGGTTCGTTAAAAAGCAATGTTCAATTTGATGAAGAAGAACAGCTCACCGCCTTCGTCGTCAAACTCGCACAAAAATGCGGGAAGCACATTTCGATTGCTGAGCCGATGCTTGATGCGACCATGCCAGATGGGTCTCGTATCCAGATGACCTTAAGCACTGAAGTAACAACCAAAGGTTCAACCTTTACCATCCGTAAATTTAGTGAAGATCCGTTTTCACCACCTGATCTCATCGAATTCAACACCATGTCATCAGAGATGGTTGCGTACATGTGGCTTGCTGTCGAAAATGGTGTCAACGCCCTTATCGCTGGGGGTACTGCTGCCGGGAAAACCTCGACCTTAAACGCCCTTTCCTTGTTCATTCCACGAGAATCAAAGATCGTTTCCATCGAAGAAACAAGAGAAATCAACCTCCCCCATCCGAACTGGATTCCTGGTGTCGCCCGATCTGGTTTCGGTGAAGTCGTCGGCAACAAGGTCGTCGGCGAAATCGACATGTACGATTTAATGAAAGCAGCACTGCGTCAACGTCCAGAATACATTATCGTTGGTGAAATCCGAGGCAAAGAAGCGTACGTTCTCTTCCAAGCCATGGCCACAGGTCATACCACCTATTCGACGGTTCATGCAGACTCCGCACCATCCCTCATCCACCGGTTAGAAGGAAAACCCATTGAAATACCTCGTATCATGTTGCAGGCGCTTGATATCGTCTGTATCCAGGTCATTTCTCGGGTAAAAAATAAACGTGCACGACGATGCAAACAAATCATCGAAATTATTGATATCGATCCTACCACTAAGGAAATTTTAACGAACGAAGTTTTCCGTTGGGATCCCATCGGTGACAAATTCATGTATTCGGGAAAAAGCTACATTTTAGAACGGATTCGAACAGAGAAGGATATCGACCGCGAAGGTATGATCAACGAGATACGGCAACGAGCACTTCTTTTAGAATGGATGAACAAAACAAACATACGGGATTTCAAAAAAGTTGCCACGGTTGTCGCTCAATACGTGGACAATCCCACTGATGTGATGAAAAAAGTGAAGAATGAATTATGATTAAAAAAATCGCGGTATGCCCAAAATGTCATACAAAAATACCTTGTGAGGGTGAACCTGATCAACAGGTCAAGGTCGAATGCCCTAATTGTAAGAAAAAAGGTGTTGTTCTTTTCACAAAAAAAGATGCTAATCAAGAAGATGAAAATCTCACCGAACTTGATTTTTACCCAGTCACTGAACCCTTCGCCTATATTAAGGTATTAAAAGACACGAAGACACTCGATAAATACTATAAAGTCATTGAACCACAACTCACCGATGATCAGCAAAAGACTCTGGATTTTATTGAAGAAACACTCATGAGGATTCTTGATGTTCGACTCGATGAAATCGGTAAAACTCAAATAGAAACCTATCTTAATGACATCATCGAACGCATTATTCGAGATTACCAATTAAAGGTCGATGATGTGTTCCGAAAAAAGATCATGTACTATGTACGGCGAGATTTTCTGAGATTCGGGAAAATCGATTCCCTCATGCGTGATCCTAATATCGAGGATATCTCCTGCGATGGTTCAGGAGTCCCCCTCTTTCTATATCATAGGAAATTCAGTTCAGTTAAAAGTAATGTAAAGTTCGATAATGAAAATCAACTCTCAATGTTTGTTGTCAAACTCGCACAAAAATGCGGGAAGCATATATCGATTGCTGAGCCGATGCTTGATGCGACGATGCCAGACGGGTCTCGTATTCAAATGACTCTCGGGAACCAAGTAACCGCTAAAGGCTCTACCTTTACGATTCGTAAGTTTCGATCAGATCCGATTACTGCCACCGATCTCATTGATTATAAAACCATGTCCGCAGAAATGGTCGCCTACCTCTGGCTTGCTGTTGAAAACGGTATCAGTGCTCTAATAGCTGGTGGAACCGCATCAGGAAAAACCTCGACATTGAATGCTATCTCTTTGTTCATCCCACGAGAATCAAAGATCGTTTCCATCGAAGAAACAAGAGAAATTAACCTACCTCACCCCAATTGGATACCGGGCTTAGCCCGTTCAGGGTTCGGCGAAGTAGTCAATGAAAAATTCGTCGGTGAAATCGATTTGTACGATCTTATGAAAGCTGCGTTACGGCAACGACCAGAGTACATCCTTGTCGGCGAGATACGTGGGAAAGAAGCCTACGTGCTGTTCCAGGCAATGGCGACTGGGCATACGACCTATTCGACGTTCCATGCTGATTCAACAGAATCCTTGATCCATCGATTAGAAGGGAAACCTATCGATATCCCACGGGTCATGCTCCAATCCCTTGATATTGTCACCATTCAAGTGAGTGTTCAGATAGGTGATCAACGGTTTCGACGATGCAAACAGATCGTGGAAATCGTTGATATTGACCCTGTGACCAAAGAGATCCTCACCAATGAGGTGTTCCACTGGGATCAATCCAGTGATACCTTTCAATATTCCGGGAAAAGCTATATCTTGGAAAGAATACGCGGTCAATACGACATGACAAAAGACGAGATGATGGAGGAACTCAAACGACGCGTAGAAATTCTCGCATGGATGAAACAACATAATGTTCGCTCCTTTAAAGAAGTTGCACGGATTGTGGCATCGTATTCAGAATTCCCCAATGAGCTCATGGTGAAAATTCGACAAGGAGACATTACTATCGATAAAAACAATGGGCAGAACGGACAAAATATTACCGTTATGGAAAATAACTTGGAAACCTCAGTCCCAGATATAACACAAGGTTCTTCTGAAGAAAAAGAAATCCAAAACACGCTTGCGCAACCGAAGGTAAAAAAGAAGATTAGTTTAAGGAGGTCAAAAAAATGACGTTAACAAAATATCAACAGTTGTGTTATCACTGGTTTGGAGAAACAGGGGAACGCAAAGCAAGCGAATCATTAAAAGAAAGTCTCCAGTCTGCTCATATGGAAATTCGTGCAGGAGCATACCTCTCCTTTGTCATGCTGACCACGATTTTTGTCACTATTGCTTCGTTTGTCACCTTCTTCTTTCTCCTTTTCCTTCTCTTTCCACTCCTTGGTATTCAACTTAATCTGTTCCTCACGATCCTCTTTCTCATCTTACCGGTTTTTTTAGCAGTACTTACCTATTTTGTTGGTTTAAGCCTTCCTGCCAGTAAAGCAAAAGCCAGAGGAAAAAAAATTGATGCGAATCTCCCCTACGCGGTGAATTTTATTTCAGCAATGGCTTCTGCTGGTGTCACCCCAACAGAGATCTTTAAAAGCCTTTCAAAGCAGGAGATTTACCACGAAATCAACAAAGAAGCAGCATGGATTTATCGAGATGTTGGACTTCTTGGAACCGATATCATCACCGCTATAAAAGCAAATATTATTCGGACGCCCTCACAAAAATTCAAAGAATTTTTACAGGGGATGGTGGTCACGGTCACCTCAGGAGGTTCCCTCAAATCCTATTTCATGAATAAATCAGATCAATACATGTGGGAGAACAGGCAAGCCCAGCGACAGTTGATGGAAACACTTGGTATTATGGCAGAAAGCTATGTCACCGCAGCGGTCGCCGGGATTTTAATGCTGTTAATCGTCATTCCCCTCATGATGATGATTAGTGGTAACTTCCAAGAGATGTTTCTGTATATGTTAGTCTTTTTTATGATGCCGATGGTTCATTTAGGATTCGCTGGTATAATCAAGATGATGTTCCAGGGGGCGTAGACATTGAAGGCGAAAAAAGAAAAAATAAAAAAAGGAAAAGACTCAAAAAAGATAGGGTTTGTTCAAACTCTCATTCTCACTGGTCAGCTTACTCGTCTCCTCATTATCATTGCTACGATAACAATTGTAACCATCTTTACCCTATTAGGGATTTTAACATTTCTAGGTATTTTTACAATTTTCCTCTCCGGTGTTGATTTTATTATCTTTGCGATTCTATCAGGAGCAGGAATTTATGGATTCTATGAAATGTTCCGGTTAAGAAGAATTTACAGAATTGATTCTGTGTTCCCAGACTTTGTCCGAGATTTGGCTGAATCACGTCGAGCAGGAATGACGTTTACGAAAGCGATTTTATTTGCTTCGAAAGGAAACTACGGTATCCTTTCTCCTGAAATTCAAAAGATCTCCCAGCAGGTCTCCTGGGGGAGTAGTGTGACCGATGCGTTGATAGCGTTTTCACAGCGCGTGAGCACGAATTCGATTCGACGAACGATATCACTTATTATTGAGGCAAGTAAGAGTGGTGGTAATGTTGCTGATGTTCTTGATGTGGCAGCAAAGGATGCCCGTGAAATTAAAATGCTTGAGACCGAACGGAAAAACAACATGGCCTCCTATGTCGTCGTTATTTATGTTGGAATGTTTGTCTTTCTAGCGATTGTTGCCATCTTAGTCATGAAATTTATTCCTGCCATGACGGGGACAGAGGGGCAAGGCCTTGCTGGTGCTCTCGGTGGTACTAATGCGGCAAGTACTCGGCAAGTTACTAATGTGTTCTTTTTTGCGACGATTGTGCAAGGGTTTGGGTCAGGGATTGTCGCTGGTGTGTTCGAAGACGGCCATTTCACTTCGGGGGTGAAACACATTTTCATCATGGTTCTGGTCTCCTGGTTTATGTTTAAATTTTTCATGGGTGTTTGATGATTTGTATGCGGGAGAATACCTATGCGGTAAGCGAGGTTGTTGGTGCGTTACTTGCGATTACCATAGTCATGGTTGCAATCGGTACTGTTCTTTTATGGGGGATTCCCTATACTGAACAAACTAAGATAGAAGCTTCGACAAAAAATGTGTTTAATCTTTTGGATACTGCTGTTGAAGGGACGAAAGATATGATTCAGGAGAAATCTGGCTCCGCCCGAGAATACAATCTCGTGTTAGATGATGGATCAGTGACCATTGATCCCATAGGGGATC
>Ga0172362_10004262_pt1 | contig 12392 bp, 9 predicted proteins | sample LakKivs1_kivu2a2_FD_114534 | JGI IMG/M metagenome (GOLD analysis project Ga0172362, IMG submission 114534) | Sediment microbial communities from Lake Kivu, Rwanda - Sediment s1_kivu2a2 | ecosystem: Environmental > Aquatic > Freshwater > Lake > Sediment | place: Rwanda: Western Province, Lake...
AAACTTCGGCGCAAGCACCAGGAAGCGGTAGAGTTTCGTGGTGCGGACAGGCTGCACTTCCACCTTCGCCTTGATCCCCGCCTGGCCGAGGTCTTCCACCAAGGCTTTCCGCAGTCGGTCGACGAACTTGGGAAGGGGTTTCACCTTAGGCATCGCCTCAACTCCTTAACCTGGTCCAGAAAGTCCCTGGCATCGTCAATATCGGCGCTGTGGGGGGAATACCGTGCGAACACCGTCCACTCCGCACACACCGTGTTCAGTGCCCGCGTGAGCTCCCGCACCCCGCGCTGCTCCTCCTGTGCCACCCTCTTCCTCACTGACGGAAGGTAGTCCAGTATCTCGTCCAAGTTGTGGGAGCGGTACAGCAACGACCAGAGCCGCTGCTCCCGCGGGGTCCTCCCCTCCGGCGAACTGGCGCTTTGCAGCCATGGGTGCTTCTCGAGCAACTGGGCCTTCAGGAGACATTCGATCACGAACCCAGCCAAGTACATGGCCCCGTTGGCGTGGGCGTTCTTGCCCGTGCGACGAAGCGCCTCCGCATCGGCGAACCGCCGATCCGCCACGGTTCGCATCTGGCTTGGCCGAAGACGGACTCTGCTGAAGATGTCCATCGAACGCATTCTATGGCCCTGCGAATTGCACCTCAAGCCCGCGGACCGCTATGATTCCACGTGCCCGGAACAAGGAGCGACGACGATGCTGAACGTGGATTGCAGATGCGCCGCCGAGGCGGCTGTGGGATGGGAGCACGGGGCGACGCAAGCCGACCTGGACGGCCTGGCCGACGCCGTCCGCCGCGGGCGCGACAGGATCGTCAACCAGCCCGACCAGTGGGAAGGGTGGCGGAAGCTGCCGGTGCGGAGCGACTATGCCTCGGCCGTCAAGGCCCTGGCCGCCGACCGCCGCCAGTGGGCGACGGACATGCTCGTGCTGGGCATCGGCGGCAGCGCCCTGGGCAACATCGCCCTGCAGACGGCGCTGAACCCGCCCACGTGGAACCTGCTGCCCCCGCGGCGGCGCAACGGCCCGCGGCTGTTCGTCCTCGACAACGCCGACCCCGACTTGGTGGGCGAGGTGCTGGACCTCGTCGGCCCGCGCCTCAAGACCACGCTGGTCAACGTGATCTCCAAGAGCGGCGAGACGGCCGAGACCGCCAGCCAGTTCCTCGTCGTCCGCGACCTGCTGGCCAGGAAGCTGAAGGGCGACTTCGCGCGGCACATCGTGGCGACCACCGACGCCCGCAAGGGCACGCTGCACGAGATCGCCAAAGCCGACGGCTACGCGATGCTGGAGGTGCCCGACGACGTGGGCGGGCGGTTCAGCGTCCTGTCGCCGGTGGGGCTGTTCCCGGCGGCCATGTGCGGCATCGACGTCGACGAGCTTCTGGCCGGGGCGGCGGCGATGAAAACCCGCGTCGAGGATGCCGCCGCGCCCTGGCGCGACAACCCCGCCTGCATCCTGGCGGCCGTCAAGTTCCTGGCCGCGACGAGGAAGGCCAAGCCCATCCACGTGATGATGCCCTACTCCAACCGCCTGTACGGCATGGCCGACTGGTACCGCCAGCTCTGGGCCGAGTCGCTGGGCAAGCGGCGCGACCGCGCGGGCGGGGAGGTCTTCGCCGGGCCCACGCCCGTCAAGGCCCTCGGCGCCACCGACCAGCACTCGCAGGTGCAACTCTACCGTGAAGGGCCCAACGACAAGCTGACGGTGTTCCTGGCCGTCGAGCGCCACCCGCGCGAGCTGGCGATCCCCGAAGCGCCGGGCGGCGCGGGCGGGCTGGCCTACCTGGCCGGGGCCGAGATGGGCCGCCTGCTGAACGCCGAGAAGCGCGCGACGGAGTACGCCCTGCGCGTCTCGAAGCGCCCCAGCGTGACGATCACCTTCGACGCCGTCACGCCGCATTCCGTCGGCGAGTTCATCTACCTCTACGAGTTCACCACCGCCCTGATGGGCGAGCTGCTCAACATCAACGCCTACGATCAGCCGGCCGTCGAACTGGGCAAGCAGGCCACCTTCGCCCTCATGGGCAAGCAGGGGCGCATCGGCAAGAAGGACGTCGCCCGCGACATCCTCGGCCGCGAGGAGGCGACGTACGCGGAGCTGAAGCAGAGGATCGAAGGAAGCTGACCTCGCAGGACGAGGGGGCACCGGCGCGAGCGGCGCAGCCGGCATTGGCAGCGGGCCGGAGGGCGTGATACGATCGCCGCAAGCACGGGCCGCCTACACCGAAGGAACGGGATGATGAAGAGCACACCGCTCATCACGCTCGCGTGTCCGCTTTGGATGGTTTGGCCGTCCCTGGCGGCCGCCGGGCAGGCGGCGGCGTTGCCCGTTCGCGGCCTGCACGTGTTCGCCCCGCCGAAGCAGAGCCTGCCGGCGGCGCTGGAGTTCATCGGCCGCACGCTGCCGAAAGAGGGCGTCAACACGCTCGTCGTGGAGTTCGGCTACAACTTCGACTTCCACAGCCGGCCCGAGTTCGCCGACCGCTGGGCCCTCGACGCCAACGACGTGCGCAAGCTGGCCGCCGCCTGCCGCGCCGCCGGCATCGAGCTGATTCCGCAGATCAACTGTCTCGGCCACCAGTCGTGGGCGGGCAACAACGGGCGGCTGCTCCAGAAGCACCCCGACTTCGACGAGACGCCCGGCAAGTACCAAGGCAACAAGGGCATCTACTGCCGCAGCTACTGCCCCCTGCACCCGAAGGTCCACGAGCTGCTGTTCGCCCTCATCGACGAGCTGGCCGCCGCCTCCGAAGCGAAGGCCTTCGACGTCGGCATGGACGAGGTGTTCATCCTGGCCGACCCCAACTGCCCGCGATGCCGCGGCAGGGACCCGGCCGAGCTGTTTGCCGGCGAGGTGACGCGGCTGCACGCGCATCTGAAGTCAACCGGGCGTCGCATGTGGATGTGGGGCGACCGTTTCATCGACGGCAAGGCGACGAAGATCGGCCAGTGGGAGGCCAGCACGAACGGCACGCATCCGGCCGTCGACCGCGTGCCGAAGGACATCGTGATCTGCGACTGGCACTACGGCAAGGCGCACGACACGGCGCGGTATTTCGCGGGCAAGGGCTTCCAGGTCGTCTCGTGCCCGTGGCGGAACGCCGACGTGGCGCTGGCCCAGTTCGCGATGATCCGCGCGATCCGCGCCGGGGCGGACAAAGCGGCGGCGGGGCGGGCGCTGGGCGTGCTCCAGACCACCTGGTGCGGGTTCGACGATTTCGTGCGGGCGTACAAGCGCCTGGAAGGCGGCGCGGCGCCGGACAAGACGCCCGCGGGCGAGGCGGCACATTGCTTCCGGACGCTGTTCCGCGCGGTGCGTGCCCGGCCGGAAGCGCGACAGACCGGCAAGGAGTAATCGCATGAAGATCACAGCCATCCTCGGCAGCCCCCACGGCCTGAAGGGGGCGACAGGCACGCTGCTGGCGGAGGTCGTCGGCGGCGCCCGGCAGGCAGGCGCGGAGACGACCGTCCTGTCGCTGGCGGAGCTGAAGGTCGGCTGCTGCCGCGCCTGCGACGCCTGCCACAGGACCGGCACCTGCCCGCAGAAGGACGACTTCGGCGCCGTCCGGTCGGCCTTGCTGGCCGCCGATGGCATCGTGCTGGCCAGCCCCAACTACATCATCTCCGTCAGCGCGCAGATGAAGGCCATGTTCGACCGCTGCTGCGGCCTGCTGCACTGCCAGTCGCTGCGGGGCCGGTACGCCGCGGCCGTCGAGACCTCCGGCGGCACCGGCGGCCAGGAGGTCCAGCAGTACATCCTGCGATTCGAGCGGATGCTGGGCTGCTGGACCGTCGGCAGCGTGGGGGCGACGGGGGCGGAGCTGGCCGACCCGGCCGGGCGACAGCGGGCCTTCGCCGCCGCGGCGGAGCTGGGCAAGGCGCTGGTCGAGGCGATCGGCCGCAAGCCGACGTTCCCGGAGCAGGCGGCTGAACGCGACGCGTTCTTCCAGCGAATGAAAACCCTGGTGCAGTTCCGCAAGGACGCCTGGCCGTACGAGTACGAGCACTGGAAGTCGCAGGGGTGGCTGTAAGCCCCGCCGACCGCGGGAACAGGAGCGCGACAATGACGGGCGAATCGCCCATCGCGGTGCGGTGCTTGTCGGCCGGCTGCATCGGGCTTCTGCTGGCGGGGGCGCCCCTGGCGCGGGGCGGCGGGACCGCGCCACCGGCCGGGATGGACGAAGCGATGGCGCGGTCCTGGCGGGCGCGCTGGGAGAGGAACATCCTCGCCGACTCCCGCAATCGCTACTGCGACAGGGAGATGGGCGAGGAGCTCGGCTGGCTGGTCAGCCCGTTCGTCAACGGCTTCCACTACGGCTACCTGGCCACGGGCGAGGCCGGGTGGATTGACCGGCTGATCGACTGGTCCGACGCCGTCATCAAGCGCGCCGTGAAGGAGCCCGACGGCTACCTGGGCTGGCCCAAGGCGGCCGGGGCCAGCACCGCCGCCGTGCCCGACTTCACCACCGACAACCAGCTCGGCGAGGCGATGCTGCTGCGGCCGATGGTGCTGATGGCCGGCGAGGTCCTCAAGACGCCGGCGCTGAAGGCCAGGTACGGCGGCAAGGCGGAGCAGTACGTCAAGCTCTCCGAGCAGGTCTTCGCCAAGTGGGATAAGCGCGGCGCCTGGCGGGAAGTCAACATCGACGACCCGCGGCGCGGGCCCACCGCCCTGTCGCCCGGGCCGCCCGGCGGCGTGTGGGTCGTCCCGCCGTTCGGCATGGACGCGAAGACGGGCAGGTGGACCGCCGGCTACGACCGGCGGGCCACCGACGGCTTCACGCTGCCGGCCAACAAGCAGAACCTCATCGCCTGCTGGCTGATCGCCATGCACGACGTGACGGGCAAGCCCGTCTACCGCGAGCGGGCGGAGAAATGGTGGCGGGTGATGCGGTCGCGGATGCGGCTGAGAGGGGACGGCAAGTTCTTCGTGTGGAACTACTGGGACCCGGCCGGGCCGTGGGACAGGAGGCCTGACGGGTCGCTGAAGCACTGGGTGGGCGTGCATCCCAACGGCGGGTATTACGGCATCGACGTGGAAGGGATCGTGACGGCCTTCGAGCACGGGCTGGTGTTCACGAAGGAGGACATCGCGCGGCTGATCGCCACCAACCGCGACTTCATGTGGAACAGGCAGGTGGCGGGCGCGAAGTTTCAGCGGATCGACGGCGGCCAGCCGGACGAGCGCTGGGCGAGGACGCCGGGCGTATTGTGGTCGGCCCTGGCGCCGTACGACGCGACGTTGCGGAAGGTCTTCGAGGCCAACCACGATCCGGGCGGGTGGGGCGGCCTGAGCGCCACGCCGCGGTGGCTGGCCCGCTTCGCCGCGCGGACCGGGCAGCGCCGGTAGGGAAGGCGTCCTCGGCGGACGTGGCTGTCCGCCCTCACCAGCGGAAGAAGCGGTACGGGTCGTCCATTTCTTCGGGCTGATCGAGGTACAGCCCCGCCTGCCAGCGGTTTTCGGCCCTTCCGGCGGCCGGGGGAAGCCGGAATCGCTCAAGCAGCGGCGTCGAGCCGGCGACGCCCATGCCGGCCAGCAGGCGCGTCAGGACGAACGACGCCCGCCGATAGGTTCGCTTGAGGTCGTACTGCCGGGCATAGTCGAACTGCCACGGCACGAGCTGGCAGAAGGCGACGTGCCCGCCGCTCGCCGTGGCCACGACCCCGTCGCCCATCGCCGCCGCGCCGCCCGACACGAGCGGCAGCACCCGCGGGTCGCGGTTGTGCACGTCGGGCGGGCCGATCCCCGCCAGCGGCGAGCCCGCGCCCGGCGGCTCGAAAAACGCCGAGATGTGCTCGGCCCGCCGCATGGCGACCTTGAACGGCAGCAGCCGGTTTGCCTCCGCCTCGTCCAGGCCGATGGCCAGCAGGTTCCCGCCGTCCTTGAGCCACTGCCCGATGGCCGCGGCCTGTGCCGAAGGCAGCCGCCCGCCGCCCGGGCCGACGATGAGCACATCCCCGGGCGACAGCTTGCCGCCCTCGTATGGGCCGACCGCCACGCCCGCCTTCTCCAGGTGGGCCTTGCCGGCCGGGTCCCCCGCGTACAGGGCCTTGCGGGCCGGGCCGGCCCCGGGCCTCCAGGCGCAGGCGTACGCGACGATGTTCCTGGCCAACTGCTCGGCCGCGGGGTCGCCGACTGTCCGCCCGGTCACGTCGAGCTGGCAGAACAGGACCATCCCCTTGCCTTCGCGATACTCCATCAGCAGGCCGTACTGGAGGCCGAAACCGCCGTCCACGATGGGCAGCCAGTCGCCGCGGACGGGCTTCTCGATGAGCACGGAAGCGACGCTTCCCCAGTTGCCGCACCGCCACACCCGCGTCACGTCGATGCCGCACCACTTCACAGTCGGGCCGTGCATCGGGCGCATGGTGTACGTCAGCCGCGGCGGCAGGAGCGTCGCCTGGCCGCGCCAGTCGGCCAGGTGCTCCGCCGCCAGCCCCGCCAGCAGTGGATGGTCGCCCACCCGCCGGAACACCCGCCGCAGGCCGTACTCCACCACCCGCAGCCCCAGCCGCTTCTCCAGGACATCCGCCGTCTGCTCGAAGACGACGACCTTCAGGCCGTCGCGCACGCGGGCGATGTCCGGGCCGGGCCCGTCGGCCGTCAGCGCCCCCTTGCCGATGATGAGCACGTCGAAGCCCGCCAGGTCGGCCCCGGGCCCCACGCTTTGCCAGGCGACGCCGATTCCATTGAGCCAGCGCCCGGTCTGGCCGTTTGGGTCCAGCAGGGCGATCCGGGCGGCTACGGGTTTGGCGTCCCCCGGCCCGGGCAGCACGTGGATCGTGACCGAGTCGCTCTGGCTGTCGCCGGTGTCGAACCGGGCGGTCATCCTGGCTTCGTAGGCGCCATCCGCCAGGGCCGCGGGCAGATCGAATCGCAGCGGGACCCTCGCCTGCCGCCCGGTATCAAGGCTGACGGTCCTGCCGCCGGTGACGGCCCGCGGCAGGGCCAGCGACCAGCGGCAATCGCACGAGACGGTCCGGCGGGAGTTGTTGATGACGACGATCTGCTTGGCGACGGACTGGCCGGGCAGGTAGTTGTGGCCCTTTTCGGTGAAGTGCGGCCCGCCGCCCGCGACATACGCCAGCAGCGGCCCGTTGTTGCGGGCCAGCGCCTGCGCCGCGGGCGTCGCCACCCAGTCGCTCCGCTCGTAGGCCAGGTCCATCCGCTCGTAGCGGTCCTGGAGGTGGTCGGCGCTGAAGCCCGGGCGCTGGAGGCCGTCCCAGTCCACCTTGAGCTCCTGGCGGCGGTTGCGGTCCACGCCCTCGCGGAGCTTCCAGAAGTGCCCGTGCTCCCACGGCGAGTTGGCCGACAGCCCCCACGTGCGGTGCGCGCGCCAGTTGTCCGTCAGGTACTCGGCGAACACCGCGTAGCGGTCGTCGAAGGCCGTCGAGCCGATCTCGTAGGGGTAGTCCCAGCGGTGCCAGAGCTTGCCGGCGCGGAACTGGCGCGCCTCCCAGCGGAGGTTGGCTTTCTCCGGCTCGCCGAGGCGGAACGCCCGGTCGCCCAGGAACTGCGCGTTCCACTCGGCGAAGCAGAACTCCCACGGCACGGCCGCGCTGCCGAAAGACCGCTGGCCCTTGTACCAGCCCCGATACATCGACCAATCCCAGGTGAACGGCGCCCCGTACTCGCACGGGAACAGCGGCTTGACGCCCCGCGTCGCCCAGTGCTGGAACCAGTCGCTCAGCTCCTGGACCGGGACGAAGTTCGGGTAGAAGTTCACCGTGTACATCGCCCCGAGATTGCCCGAGGAGTGGTGGTAGACGATCCGGCCCGGGTCCAGCCCCTTCACGATCGCCTCGGCCCGGAGGGCCAGCTTCGCGTTGTTGGCCGACCACCGGTCGCGCGGGTCGCTCCGGCCGTCCATCAGATCGCCGTTCATGTCCTCGGCGTAGCCGGTGGCGTTGTGGCTCATGGAGTAGAACACGACGGACGGGTGGCTGCCGGCGGCGCGGACGTAGAACGCGGCGTGGCGGGCGTAGCCGTTGGTCCGGACCGCGTCGGGCGCCTTCCAGTCGTAATGGGCGAAGTGCGGCTGGGACAGCGCCACCAGCACCCCGGCGTCGTCGGCGGCCCGCAGGACCTCCTCGAAGCCCAGGTGCGAGCCCGGCTCGCAGCCGTAGTTGTGCGTGTAAACGAAGTTGATCCCGAAGCTCTTGAGCCGCTCCAGGCTCTCCCTGGCGGCCGCGTAGCCCGCCCAGGCGGCGCCGACCTGGGCGTTGTCCAGCGGCACGGCCGACAGGAAGACGCGGCTGCCGTTCAGGAAGAAGTCTCGCCCGTCGATCCGGAACTCGCGAAAGCCGAAGCGCACCGGCAGGGCCTCGTCCAGCGCCTTGCCGCCGGCGGCCTCACGGAGCGTCATGCTCACGTCGTACGTGTTGGCGGGCGTGTGGAGGTCCCAGAGCCTGTCGGCCTTCCACTTCGCGCCGAATGCGGCCCGCCCGGCGGTCAGGTCGGCGGCGCCGAACGCCCGGCCGGTGAAGCGGCCGACAACGCGCGCCCCGTCGCGGATCTCCGCCTCCAGGAGGTAGCGCCCGCCCGGGACCAGTCCCGACAGGCCCGCGCTGAACGTGACCTCCCAGTTGCGCACCGAGGTGCTGACGCGCACGTCGGCGATCCGCGGCCCGGGCGGCCCGGCGACCAGCCACACGTCGCCGCACAGGCCCCGCCGCGCCACCGCGCCCCTCACCGCGCGGGCCGAGGCCGTGTCGGCGTACGAGAGCATCACGGCCTTGAGAGGCATGGCCACGACGAGCAAACTGAGCGTGTGCCGGTTCCCCGGCCGGCACAGGGACGTCAGCTCCGCTTCGCCGGCGGGGAATCGCACCTCGCCAGCTTTCTTGCCGTCCACGAACACCGCGGCGTAAGAGTTCAGGTACTCCAGGCGCAGCGCGATGCGCCTGCCGGACCAGTCCTGCGGCACGGTGATCTCGCGCTGATACCAGGCCGACACGAGGCCGCCGAGGCGCCGGCCCCCCCAGGCCGGATGCGCAAAGACCGTCTGGCAATCCTTCTGCATGTAGTCGGTGATGCCCGGCCAGCAGCCGGGCACCTTGAAGTACCCCCAGCCGTCGGCGGGCACGGCCTCGGCGGCGCCGTCGGCAGGCTGCCAACGCCACAGGCCGTTCAAGCACACCTCCTCACGCGTCGCCGTCCTGCCGCGAAAGGCCCTTTCGATGGTCCAGACGGCCCGGACGCCGCGAGGCAGCGGCACGTCGCCCGCCCGGGCGAGGGCCGACCAAAGCAGGGCGGGCATCTGGGCGACGGCCACCCAGGCGATCATGCAGGCGGCGCGGCTGCGATGGGACATGCGGGAACCGTAGTCCGGGTCGGCCGGCGCGTCAATGCCCGGCGAGCGCGGCTCACCGTGACGCTTCGCCTACGCGGCGCCTGTCGGCGTCTTGGCGGCCACGGCCAGGCCGCGGGCGAAGTCGCGCAGGCGCTGGCGGTCCTGCTCGGAGGCCATCGGGCCGGTCACGACGCTGAAAGGCACGCCGGCGCGCACCACGACGCCCGGCAGCGGCACGCGGGCGCCGCAGGCGGCCAGACGCTTGGAGATCGCCCGCACCACCCTGTGCCCGCCGTAGGCGCAGTGCACCGAGAACGCCCCGCCCACCTTCCCGGCCAGTTCCGACGCCCCCAGCCGCTTCAGGGCCGATCGTATCGGCCCCGACAGCCCCGACCGCAGCGCCACCGAGCCGGCGTGGCAGGGGCTGCCGACGACCACGACCGCCGCGTCGGCCAGGTCCCAGCCGGCCATCTCGCCGGCGGCCTGAACGCGGGCCGTCAGCCCCTCGGCGCCCAGCGCGGCGGCGATGTCCTCGGCCGCGCGCCGCGTGTGCCCCGTGATCGTGTCGAAGACGACAAGGGCGCTCATGTCGGGCAGGATAGGCCCGCCGGCAAGCGGGGGCAAGGGGACAAAGCTCAATGCCAAGTGCCAAATGCAAACGTCGAACGCCGAGCAGCCGAGTCAACGAGTCAGCGGTCCGCGGCAGCCGGTAGCCCCGCGGCCCGTCGGGGGCCTATACTGGCGGCGAGGAAGGGAGCAGTGCGATGACGCGGAGCAGCGGGAAAGGTGCGGCGGGCGGGCGCGAGGGCTACTTCGGCCCGTTCGGCGGGCAGTTCGTGCCGGAGACGCTCATGCCGGCCCTGCACGAGCTGGAGCGGCAGTTCGCCGCGGCCATGGGCGACGAAAAGTTCCGCGCGGAGCTGGATCGCTCGTGGCGCGAGATCGCCGGGCGCCCCAGCGAGCTGTACCTGTGCCGGCGCCTGACGGCGCAGCTCGGCGGGGCGAAGCTGTACCTCAAGCGCGAGGACATGAACCACACCGGCGCGCACAAGATCAACAACACGCTCGGCCAGACGCTGCTGACGCTGCGGATGGGCAAGCGGCGCGTCATTGCCGAGACGGGCGCCGGGCAGCACGGGGTGGCGACGGCGACGGCGGCGGCGGTGTTCGGCCTCGACTGCGACGTGTACATGGGCACCGAGGACATCCGCCGCCAGGAGCTGAACGTCTTCCGCATGAAGCTGCTCGGGGCGCGCGTCGTGCCGGTCTCCAGCGGCCAGTGCACGCTCAAGGACGCCCTCAACGAGGCCCTGCGCGACTGGATGGGCAGCGTGCGCCACACCCACTACGTGCTGGGCAGCGTGGCCGGGCCGCACCCGTTCCCCACCATCGTCGCCGAGTTCCAGAGCTGCATCGGGCGCGAGGCGCGGCGGCAGATGCTGGCGGCCGAGGGACGCCTGCCCGACGTGATCGTCGCCTGCGTGGGCGGGGGCAGCAACGCGGCCGGAATCTTCAAGCCGATGATCGACGACGCGGGCGTGGCGATGGTCGGCGTGGAGGCCGGCGGGCGGAGCATGAAGCTGGGCGACCACGCCGCCAGCCTCTGCGCCGGCTCGCCCGGCGTGCTCCACGGCTCGCTGAGCTACGTGCTCCAGGACGCCGACGGGCAGACGGCGCCGGTGCACAGCGTCTCGGCCGGACTGGACTACCCCGGCGTGGGGCCGGAGCATTCGTACTGGAAGGAGACGGGGCGCGTTCGCTACACGACGGCCAGCGACGCCGAGGCGATCGAGGCGGCCATCGCGCTGAGCCGCAGCGAGGGGATCATCCCCGCGCTGGAAAGCGCCCACGCCCTGGCCGAGGCGATGAAGCTGGCGCCGACGATGGGCAAGGACAAGATCGTTTTGGTGAACCTGTCGGGGCGCGGCGACAAGGACTGCAACGAGATCGCGGGCATCCTGAAGCGCGCGGGGCGCATGTAGAGAACAGCGAGCGACGAATGTCGAACGTCGAACGTCGAATGCGGAGCCGCAAGCGAATGTCGCGTCGCCGCAATCGCCCCGTGGCTGCACGCGGGCTTGCCTCTCGGCGCTTCTGCGAAGCAGGCGTACCGTGTGCAAGGACGACTGTGGATGACTGCCATCGCTGACAACCGGATCGTCTCCACATTTGCGGAACTCCGCAAATCGAGCAAGCGCACTGTCCTGCCGTTCATCACCGCGGGCTTCCCCGACCTCGACACGACCTTGGCGCTGCTGCGGGATTTTGAGCGCCGCGGCGTGCGGATCTGCGAGCTGGGCGTGCCGTTCAGCGACCCCATCGCCGACGGACCGGTCATCCAGGCCTCCTACACCGACGCCCTGGCCGCCGGGATGACCAGCGACAAGGCCCTGGCGGCGGTGCGGCGGTACCGCGACGGCGGCGGCAGCATGGCCGTGCTGGCGATGGTGAGCTACTCCATCGTCTTCCGCCACGGCGTGGAGGCGTTCCTGGACGCCGCCGCGGGCGCGGGGCTGGACGGCACGATCATTCCCGACCTGCCGGCCGAAGAGGCCGCCGGCGCGGAAGCCTTCGCCTCCGCGCGCGGCCTGGCCAACGTGCTGCTGGTCGCCCCCACCACGCCGCCGGACCGCCAGGCCGAAATCGCCCGCCACAGCCGCGGGTTCCTGTATTTCATCTCCGTGGCCGGAACCACCGGCGCCCGCGACGGATTGCCGCCGGAGACCATCGCCGCCGTGGCCGAGCTGCGGAAACACACCGACACGCCCATCTGCGTGGGCTTCGGCATCTCCAACGCCGCCACGGTGGCCAACGTCTGCCGCGTCGCCGACGGCGCGATCGTCGGCTCGGCCATCGTGAGGCGGCTGGCCGAGGCCAGGGGCGCCGCCCGCGAGCGCCTCGTCGCCGCCGCCGGCGAGCTCGTCAGCGAGCTGCTGGCGCCGCTGACGTGACGGCTGAGCGGGCCGGGGCGCCTGCGAGCCGGTTGCGTTGTGGCCCAGAAACGCCAACGGCTCCGGTGTAGCGCGGCGTATCCAGGCCGCGAAGGCTTGGTTGCCGACGGTTTCGCGGCCTGGATAGGCCGCGCTACTGCCACAAC
>Ga0172362_10004265_pt1 | contig 12389 bp, 7 predicted proteins | sample LakKivs1_kivu2a2_FD_114534 | JGI IMG/M metagenome (GOLD analysis project Ga0172362, IMG submission 114534) | Sediment microbial communities from Lake Kivu, Rwanda - Sediment s1_kivu2a2 | ecosystem: Environmental > Aquatic > Freshwater > Lake > Sediment | place: Rwanda: Western Province, Lake...
ATCCATACTCTAACCTCCTTGATCTAGGAAGATAGAGTATCTTTTTCCTCATCCCCCATGGTAAGATTTTTAAATGGCAAGACATATTAGCCTTCGGTAAGATTTTAGATGGCGCGATTCGCCTCCTTGACTTGTCAGGGAATAAAAAAGTATAAATCATTATTCACCCTTTCGGAGGCATAATGGAGAAAGCGAAGATAACTACCGGCATCCAGCCTTTCTTCGGCGTTCTCGGTGGAACGGGGCTTTACGAGATCGAGGGACTCGACGACATCCGTGAGGTCGAACTGGACACGCCCTTCGGGAAACCTTCGGACTCGTATTTTCTGGGGATGATCGAAGGCCGACGGATCGCCTTCCTGAGCCGTCACGGCCGTGGCCACAGGCTGGCGCCTTCGGAAATTAACTACCGGGCCAACATTTATGGCTTCAAACTGCTCGGCGTGAGGAAGATCATTTCGATCAATTCGGTCGGTTCCTTGAAAGAAGATTACCAGCCTCGGGACATAGTCATTCCCGACCAGTTCTTCGACCGTAGCCGCCGGCCTTCTACTTTTTTCGGGGACGGACTCGTCGCCCACGTCGGCCTGGGCGATCCGGTCTGCCCTCAGCTGTCGCAGTTCGTTTATCGAAAAGCCTCTGAAGCAGGAGTCCGGGTTCACTCTAAGGGAACTTATCTGTGCATCGAAGGCCCTGCTTTTTCGACCAGAGCCGAATCCCTGGTTTACCGGAGTTGGGGAGCGGACATAATCGGGATGACAGCCGCGACCGAGGCCAAGCTCTCCCGGGAAGCTGAGATTTGCTACGCCACCATGTGCCTGGTGACGGACTATGACGTCTGGCACCAGGAGAAAGAGCCGGTTTCGGTGGAGCTGGTGATCGAGAATTTGAACCTGAATATAGACAACGCCAAGCGGATTCTGAAAAGCGTTTTGACCGGATATCCGCTTGACGCTCCGGATACCTGCGACTGCGCCCGGGCTCTGAAAAACACCATAATAACCCGGCCTGACATGATACCCGGCGAGACGTTGAAAAAGTTAAAAGCCATAGTCGGCAAGTACCTGAAAAGTTGAAACAGGGATGGTCCAGCCATGAGTCTGGTTATAGTCGGTTCGATGGCTTTCGACACGATCGATACGCCCTTGGGGACCAGGGAGAGGATAGTAGGCGGCTCGGGCACGTATTGCGCTCTGGCTGCGGCTTATTTTTCCCTGCCGGGGGTAGTGGCCGTCGTCGGCCGTGATTTCCCGGGAGAAACCGTAGAATTGCTGAAATCGCGGGGAATCGACCTCGCCGGCCTGAAGACCGCGGCCGGCAAGACCTTTTCCTGGCACGGGCGTTACTCCAGCGACATGAACTCCCGAACAACCGTCAGGACCGAACTCAATGTCTTCGCCGATTTTCGGCCCGAGCTTCCGGCGGCTTTCCGGCGGCCGGGCATCATCTATCTGGCCAATTTAGATCCCGGGCGCCACGACTATATCCTGGATCAGCTCGCCGGCCGGGCCCTGGTCGCCATGGATACGATTAAGCTCTGGATTGAAACGCGGCGGGAGAAACTCCTGCGGGAAATCGGCCGGTCGGACATTTTTTTCGCCAATGACGAAGAAGCCCGGCTGATATCCGGTGAATCCAACCTGATCGCAGCCGGCCGGGCCCTCAGGCGGATGGGGCCGCCGCTGGTCGTCCTGAAGAAAGGCGAGCACGGGGCTTTAGTTTTCCGGGGCCAGGACGTTTTTGGGATACCCGCTCATCCTTGTGAACATGTCGTCGATCCGACCGGCGCGGGCGACAGCTTCGCCGGCGGTTTTCTTGGCTATATCGACAGCACCGGCGGCCGGTTTTCGGCCGGGGCGGTGCGCCGGGCAGCGGTTTACGGCTCGGTCATGGCTTCGTTCGTCATCGAGGATTTCGGGATCGGCCGGTTTCTTACCCTCGATCGTGATCAGGTAGACGGCCGGTTCAGAATATTCAGGCGGATGCTGACCGTTTGACTCAGCGTGATGAAGAGGCGGCGGCCATGCCCGCCGTCGAGGATCAAGGAGGCGATCATGGAAAGGCTGAAGAGACCGATGGAGCCGTTCAAGATAAAAATGGTCGAATTCGTCAAGCAGACAACGAGGAAAGAGCGGGACGCCGTCCTGGCCAAGGCCGGCTTGAACGTATTCAATATCCCGGCCGATAAGGTCTTCATCGATCTTTTAAGTGATTCCGGGACATCGGCCATGAGCGACAATCAATGGGCGGGTTTGATGAGCGGTGATGAAGCCTATGCCGGAGCGAGGAACTTCTTTAATCTCGAGCAGTCGGTGAGGAGCATTTTCGGCTTCAAGCATGTCATCCCTACCCATCAGGGCCGGGCGGCCGAAAGAATCCTGTTCAGTTCTCTGATAAAGAAGGGGGATTATGTCCCTAATAATATCCATTTCGATACGACCAGAGCCAATGTCGAGTTCATTGGAGCCAAGGCCGTCGATCTGGTGGCGGACGAAGCCTACGATCCGGATTCGAACCTTCCGTTCAAGGGGGATATAGATACGGCCAGGCTCAAGAAGCTGTTGGAGACCGGGAAACCGGCCAGGATTCCGCTGGTGATGTTGACTGTAACCAACAACAGCGGCGGCGGCCAGCCGGTGTCTCTCGAGAACATAAAGGAAGTGAACCGGATCTGTGCCCGCTTCGGCAAGCCCTTCTTCATCGACGCCTGCCGGTTCGCCGAGAACGCTTATTTCATAAAAAAAAGGGAAAAGGGCTACGGCAAAAAATCGGTCCTGGAGATCGCCCAGGAGATGTTCTCCTATGCCGACGGGGCGACGATGAGCGCGAAAAAAGACGGTCTGGTCAATATCGGCGGCTTTGTCACCCTCGATGACGACGGCCTGGCCGAGAAAATCAAGAATCTGCTCATCATAAGCGAAGGATTTCCGACTTACGGCGGTCTGGCCGGCCGGGACCTGGAAGGCATGGCCAGAGGCCTAAAGGAAGGGCTGGACGAAGATTATTTGGAGTACAGGACCTCGCAAGTTGCCTACCTCGGCGGCCTGCTCGACAAAGCGGGTGTTCCGGTTTTCAAACCTTTCGGCGGTCACGCCGTTTATCTGCTCGCCGACCGGTTCCTGCCTGATATTCCCCGGGCCCATTATCCGGGCTGGGCTCTGACCATCGCTCTTTACCGCGAGTACGGCATCCGGGGGGTCGAGATTGGCGCGGTCATGTTCGGGAAGAGAAACAAGAGCGAGCGCCGGGAAAGTTTTCCCCGTTTCGAACTGGTGCGGCTGGCTCTGCCGCGGCGCGTTTATACCACCTCCCATCTGGAATATGTAGCCGAATCGATCATCGAGCTTCACAAAGAAAGGGAAAAAATAAAAGGTCTGAGAATAGTCAGCGAATCTCCCTTTCTGCGGCATTTCACGGCCCGGTTCGAGGAAATCTGAAGGAGGTCGAGATGTCTGAAGAAAAGAAAATAACACGGAACCGCCGGGAATTCATCAAGGAAGGCGTGGCTCTGGTGGCCGGGACAGCTGCGGTCTCTCTGGCCGAAGAAGGGTGTACGGGTTCTAATTTTCTGACAGGACGGGGACGGGCGAGAGCCTCGGCCTTCGCCTCGGCGCCGATCGAGAGAGTCCGGATAGGGTTTGTCGGTGTCGGCGGCATGGGCTCGGCTCATGTCCGTAATTTTCTGGAAATAGACGGAGTGGAAATAAAGGCTGTTTGCGACATCGTTCCGGAAAAGGTGGAACGCGCCCAGAATTGGGTGGTCGAGAGAGGCGGAACGAAACCTGCCGGATACTCGAAAGGGCCGTGGGATTTCAAGCGGATGTGCGAGAACGAGGACCTCGATCTGGTCTTCACGGCCACGCCCTGGGAATGGCACGTCCCGGTCTGCGTCGAGGCCATGAAGAACGGCAAGCACGCCGCGACCGAGGTGCCGGCGGCGGTTACTCTCGATGAATGCTGGCAGCTCGTAGAAACGGCGGAAAAAAACCGAAAGCATTGTGTCATGATGGAAAACTGCTGTTACGACCGGCAAGAGCTTATGACTCTGAACATGGTCAGGAAGGGTTTGCTGGGTGAAGTCCTGCATGCGGAGTGCGGTTACCTTCACGACCTTCGTGAGGTCAAGTTTTCCAATCAGGGGGAAGGATTATGGCGGCGTCAGCACTCCTGGAAAAGAAACGGAAACCTTTACCCGACCCATGGACTCGGGCCGGTCGCTCAGTGCCTGAACATCAACCGCGGCGACGCCTTCGATTTTCTGGTCTCTCTCAGCAGCCCGTCGAGAGGATTGCAGGAATACGCCCGGAAGACATTCGGCCCGGATTCGCCTCAGGCCAAAGAGAAGTTCGCTCTGGGCGATGTCAATACGAGCGTAATAAGGACCAGGCTCGGAAAAACAATCATCGTCATCCACGACACGAACCTGCCCCGGCCGTACACACGTATCAATCTCGTGCAGGGCACCAGAGGGATTGTCCGTAAGTGGCCGCATGAAGTTTACGTCGAAGGCCGGAGCCCGGCTCACGAGTGGCAACCATTCGACGACTATGCGCCGGAATTCGAACATCCTTTATGGTCCAAACTGGCCGTGAAAGGCGAGGAGAGAGGGCATGGGGGCATGGATTTCATCGAAGATTACAGGCTCATCGAATGCCTGCTCAAAGGAGAAGCTCCCGATTTCGACGTCTACGATGCCGCCGCCTGGAGCGCCGTAACCGCCCTGAGCGAAAGATCCGTGCTTTCTAGGGGGAAGCCGCAACAGTTCCCTGATTTCACCAGAGATTTGTGGAAGACCAACCCGCCCTTGAGAATCATCGGCGGCTGACCATGGGCTGAACCGGAAGGGAAGAAAGCTAAGAACTAAAAACTGTTGTAAAAAGAAACCGAAGCGTTTATACTATAGCCGCAAAAGAAAGCCCAATCTCCCGGCGGCAGGGTCCGCCAGAATAAATAAAAAAAATGGGAAAACTCTTTATCGTTTCCAACAGGCTTCCTGTTTCTGTAGACAAGAAAAAGGAGAACCTGGTCTTCAACCAGAGCGCCGGCGGTCTGGCCACGGGCTTGAGTTCTTTCCACAGGGGAGGCGATTCTTTATGGGTCGGCTGGTCAGGTATCCCGGTCGAGAATCTGAATAAGGCTGAAAGAGAAGGCGTCGAAACCAGATTGAAAAGCGAGTTCAATTGCCACTCCGTTTTCCTGTCGCGAGAGGATATCGAGTATTATTACCACGGCTTCTGCAATAAAACGATTTGGCCTCTTTTTCATAGTTTCACCGAGACGGCTTTTTACAGCAAAGACTACTATGAATCTTACAAACGGGTGGACGAAAAATTCTGTCTGGAACTGCTCAAATTGGTCGGACCCGGTGACGTCGTCTGGGTGCACGATTATCAATTGATGCTCTTGCCCTCGATGCTGCGAGAGAAAATTCCAGGAGCCACCATAGGTTTTTTCCTTCACATTCCTTTCCCTCCGGCCGAGATCTTTTCTATGCTGCCCTGGAGAAAAGACATCCTTCGCGGGTTGATCGGCGCCGATCTCATCGGCTTCCACACGTTCGATTATGTTCAGAGCTTCCTCGAAAGTCTCCGGCGGCTCCTGGGTTATGAGAACAGTTTCGGCCGGATTGTCGAAAAAGAAAGGGTCGTCAAGACGGATATTTTCCCCATGGGGATAGACGTCGACCGTTTCAGCAGTGCCTGTGAAAGCCGTGAAGTCAAGAAAGAAATCAGCAGGATAAAGAACAGGATCGGCGAGAGGAAAGTGATACTTTCCGTCGATAGGCTCGATTACACCAAAGGCATACTTAACCGTCTCGAGGCTTTCGATCTGTTTCTTGAAGAGAACCCTTCATACAGGGAAAAGGTGGCCCTCATCATGGTCGCGGTGCCTTCCAGGTCCAGGGTCGGCAAATACGGCCTGTTGAAGAAACAAATCGATGAATACGTAGGGAGGATAAACGGCAAGTACGGGACAATCGGTTGGATGCCCATATCGTATCTTTATCGCTTCCTGAACTTTCCGTCCCTGGCGGCCTTGTACTGTTTGAGCGACGTCAATCTGGTCACCCCGATCAGGGATGGGATGAACCTGATAGCCAAGGAATTCGTGGCCGCCAAGCCAGACGGTCGTGGCATGCTGATTCTTAGCGAGCAGGCCGGTGCGGCCCATGAGTTGAGCGAAGCGTTGCTGGTCAATCCTAACAGCCGGGAGGAGATCGTCGAAGCACTTCTGAAAGCCCTGGAAATGAATGAGGAAGAGCAAAAGCGGAGGATGTCGGCCATGCAGTCCAGGCTTCGCAGGTATAACATTAATAAATGGGCCAGCGATTTTCTCAACAGGCTGGCTGTGGCCAAAACTCGGCAGCGCGAACTTTGCGCCACTCTGCTGACCGAAAGCGGCCGGAAACGGCTGCTCGACGATTATGTCCGGGCGCGTAAAAGATTGTTTTTATTGGATTACGACGGGACGCTGGTTCCTTTTGCCGACAGGCCCGAGAATACGATCCCGGATGAGGAGCTGCTCGAAATCCTCAAAAACCTGTCGGCCAGAACAGGGAATAAAATAGTCCTCATATCGGGCCGGGACAGGAAAACTCTGGAGAGATGGTTCGATGGGCTCAAAGTCACATTAGCCGCTGAACACGGAGTCTGGCTGAAGGAACCGGACGGTGACTGGAGCATGATCGGACCTTTGCGCAATGACTGGAAAACCGATGTCAGACCAGTCCTGGAAATATTCGTTGACCGGACCCCCGGCTCATTCATCGAAGAGAAAGAATTCTCACTGGCCTGGCATTTCAGGGGAGTCTCGCCCGAGTTGGCTTCGATCCGGGCCGGCGAGTTGAAGGATACGCTCGTTCATCTCGCCTCCAATCTCGATCTCGGGATACTGGAGGGCAGCCGGGTCATTGAGGTCAAAAACCTGACTATCAACAAGGGCTTGGCCGCCAGGTACATCCTGGAAAGCAGAAAGGACGATTTCGTCATGGCCATCGGCGACGACTCAACCGACGAGGATCTATTCGCGGCCTTGCCCGAATATGCGTACACGATAAAAGTGGGGTTGGCTCCTTCCCGGGCCAGACAACACTTGGAATCCGTCGCCGAAGCGAGAAAACTATTAAAGGAGATCGAAAGAATTTGAAATGCACAACGTAGAAGATTATCTGAGCCTGGTGGGAGATGAAGTAGTATCCCTCATTCACAGGAAGGCCAGGAAACTCCTTGGCCGGCATGTGATTCACATAAATTCCACATGTCAAGGAGGGGGAGTAGCGGAGATCCTTGGTTCTCTGGTGCCTTTGATGAACGATGTCGGGCTCGACGCCGGCTGGCGGATATTGCACGGCAACCCGGATTTTTTCTCGATCACCAAGAAATTCCATCATGCGCTTCAGGGGGCACAGATAAACCTGACGGATATAAAGAAGAATCTCTATGTCGAGGCCAACGAAAACTTTTCGAGCTATACCCACATCGACCACGATTGCGTAATCATTCACGATCCTCAGCCTCTGCCTCTGATAAATTTCTTCAAGAAGAAACAGCCGTGGATCTGGAGATGTCACATCGATCTTTCGAATCCAAACGAGAAGCTCTGGAATTATCTCAAAAGATTTATTCTGAGGTATGACGCGGCCGTCATCTCCAGCGAAGATTATAAAAAAGCCGATCTGCCACTGGAGCAGAGAGTAATCTTTCCGGCCATAGATCCCTTAAGTCCGAAGAACAGGCAAATCAGCGAGGAATTGATAACGAAGGACCTGAAAAAGTACGGCGTTCCGCTCGACAAGCCGTTGATCACCCAGGTGTCCCGCTTCGACAAATGGAAAAATCCGGAAGGAATAATCGAAATCTTCGAACTGGTTCGTAAGGAAACCGACTGCCGTCTGGTTCTCTGCGGGAGCATGGCCACCGACGACCCGGAAGGGATGACCGTCTATGATAAAGTATTGCAGAAAGCGAACAAATACCTGGCTGGCGGCGAAATCATCATACTTACCAGCGAGAACAGCATGTTGGTCAATGCTCTCCAGCGCAGCTCATCGGTCATCCTCCAGGGATCCTTGAAGGAGGGATTCGGCCTGACCGTAACTGAATCCATGTTCAAGAGCAAAGCTGTCGTGGCTTCTAAGGTGGGCGGGATAAGAATCCAGATCACCGACCGTGAAAACGGTTTCCTGCTCGATCCGTTGGACTACAGAGGATTCGCGGAAAGGATAATATATCTTTTGAAAAACAAGCGGCAGGCGGAGAAGATGGGCCAAAGAGCCCGGGAATCGGTCATTAAGAAATTCCTGATCACCAGACTTCTTGTCGATTGCCTTGATTTGCTGACGTCGACCATCGGTTGATCAGGCTATCGGTATTGATGAAAGTTTTAGATGCCCTTGAAAGGCAGTCTTGTTATAATTGAGAAGATTTTTGAGAGGAGGGAGTTCTTATGGAACTGAAAAAAGCGGGTTTTGTCTTTTTCCCAGCCGTAATCTTTTTTCTCGTCGGACTGCTGCTGTTTGGAGCCGATACCGGGGATACTGTCTTTCTGACTCAGCCGGCCTTGAGTTCATCGGCCATAGCCTTCGTCTATGCCGGCGATCTCTGGACCGCGGACACGGACGGGGGCAATCCGCGCAAACTCACTTCCGATCTGGGACTGGAATCGAGTCCTGTCTTTTCACCGGACGGGCGGTTTCTGGCCTTCAGCGCCGAGTATGACGGAAATACCGATGTCTACATGATCCCGGCCGAAGGCGGCATTCCCAGGCGGCTGACCTGGCATCCTTATCCGGATGCGGTCCAGAGTTTCACTCCCGACGGAAAAAAAGTCCTCTTCACTTCCTCGCGGTATTCATTCACGGGCTCCTGGAGCCACCTGTTCGAAATCCCGGTCGAGGGGGGATTTCCCGAGCGGATAGAAATACCGTATGTATACCGGGCGACGCTCGCGCCCGACGGCCAGGCCATAGCCTACAACCCTCTTCGCGATTCCTTCCTGCAGTGGAAAAATTACCGGGGCGGCACCGTCTCGACCATCGTTATTTATAAAAAGGGCAATCCCTCTGTTGAGAAAATACCTCAGCCGGAAGGGCGCTGCAATGATCCCGGTCCGGTATGGATCGGCGGCAAGATCTATTTCCGGTCCGACCGCAACGGTGAGTTCAACCTCTTTGCCTACGATACGAAAAGCAAAGAGATCGAACAACTCACCAATCACAAGGATTTCCCGGTTGTGAACGCATCCGGCGGCGCCGGCCGGATCATATACGAGCAAGCAGGGAAGCTGCATGTCTTCGATCCGGCCACCAGGAGCAGCACCAGGCTCAGAATCGGCCTGGCGACCGACCTGCCCGAAGTCAGGGATAGATTCGTCAAGGGAAGCCGGTACATACGCAATGCGTCTCTGTCTCCGTCCGGCGCCAGAGCCGTCTTCGAATTCCGAGGCGAGATTCTGACGGTGCCGGCCGAAAAGGGCGATTTCCGCAACATAACCGCCACCCCGGGCGTTCACGAGCGATCTCCGGTTTGGTCGCCGGACGGAAAGTCGATCGCCTATTTCTCGGACGAATCAGAACAGTACGAACTTTACGTGAAAAGCCAGGACGGAAAAGAGGAAGCGAAAAAATACAAGCTGGCCGGCGCCGGTTTTTACGTCCTGGCTGTCTGGTCGCCCGACGGCCGCAAGATCGCCTTCGTCGATAATTCCTGGAGCCTGTTCTGGATCGATCTCGAAACCGGCCAGGTAAAAAAGATCGCTTCGGAATATCTTTTCGGACCGAGCGAGATGCTTAGCCTGTCGCCGTCATGGTCGCCTGATTCGAAGTGGATTGCGTACACGCTCAACACCAGGACATACATCCAGAAAGTCTATGTTTATTCGCTGAGCAAAGACCAATCTTTGGCCGTAACCGACGGCTTGAGCGAGGTCAGTGAACCGGTCTTCGATAAGAGCGGAAAATATCTTTACTTTTTCTCTTCGACCGATGCCGGTCCCGTCAAACAATGGTTTGACATGTCAAATGCCGATATGGACATGACCAGTTCTCTTTACGTCACCGTCCTCCGGAAAGACCTGCCCAACCCGCTGGCCAGGGAAAGCGACGAGGAGCAACTCGCCGGGAAAAAGGCTGGAGAGCCGAAAGCGGCCATGGCTGAAAAAGAGGCGAAACCAGCGCGGCCTGCGGATGTCTCCGTGAGCATTGATTTTGAAGATATAAACCAGAGGATCGTCGCCCTGCCGGTGCCTTCGGCCGGTTACCGCAGTCTTCAGGCCGGAGAGGAAGGGCAGATTTATTATCTGGAAAACCAGCCCCGGGACAGGCGTCAGGGAGCAAAGCTCCATAAGTTCGATTTCAAAAACCGCAAAGACGAGGTGATTCTGGAAAATGTGACCGGTTATATGCTTTCGAGCGACGCCAAGAAAATGATGTATCTTTCCCGGGGCACCTGGAGCATCGTTCCGGTCAGCGGCAAGATTCAGCCCGGGCAGGGCAAACTCGATACGGACGGAATCGAGATCAAAATCGATCCCAGGGCGGAGTGGAACCAGATCTTTCACGAAGCCTGGCGCATAAACCGCGATTATTTTTACGATCCGAACATGCACGGCTGCGACTGGAGAGCCATGCGCGATAAATACGCAAAGTTCCTGCCTCACCTGGCCTGCCGCAGCGATCTCAACCGGCTCATCCAGTGGATGTGCAGCGAGCTGGCCGTCGGCCATCACAGAGCCGGGGGCGGCGATTTCCTGGCCCAGCCCAGAAGGGTGCCGGTCGGCCTGCTCGGCGCGGATTATGAGATCGCCGGGGGCCGGTACCGTTTCAAAAAGGTTTACGGCGGTTTGAACTGGAATCCGGAGCTCCGCTCTCCGCTGACCGAGCCGGGTGTCGACGTCAAAGCCGGGGAGTACCTGCTCACGGTCAACGGCCGAGATCTCAGACCACCCGTCAACCTGTTCGCAGCCTTCGAGAACACCGCCGACAAGATAGTAGAAATTGCGGTCGGCCCTTCTCCTGACGGCAAGAATGGCAGAACGGTCAAAGTCGTGCCCGTTGCCAGCGAAAACGCTCTGAGAAACAGGGACTGGGTCGAAGGCAATCTTCGCAAGGTCGAAGAAGCGACCGGCGGCCGGGTAGCCTACGTTTACGTCCCCAATACGTCCAATCTGGGTCATACCTATTTTAAAAGGTATTTTTTCCCGCAGGCCGACAAGGAGGCCATAATCGTCGATGAGAGGCATAACGGCGGCGGCCAGGTGGCCGATTATTACATCGACCATCTCAGGAAACCTTACATGTGCATGTGGGCCATGCGCTACGGTTCCGATTTGAAAACGCCCAGTGCCTCGATCCAGGGACCGAAAGTCATGCTCATCAACGAGACCGCCGGCTCCGGAGGCGACCTTCTGCCCTGGATGTTCCGCAAGCTCAGACTCGGCCCGCTCATCGGCAAGAGAACCTGGGGCGGGCTGGTCGGCACGCTCGGATTTCCCGTGTTGATGGACGGCGGCTACGTTACCGCTCCCAATCTGGCGATCTGGACGGAGGAAGGCTTCATCGTCGAGAACGAGGGCGTTCCGCCAGACATTGAAGTGGATATCACGCCGGCCGATTACCAGGCCGGCCGTGACCCGCAGCTCGAAAAGGCGGTCGAGACCATCATGGATATGCTGAAGAAGAATCCCCCGAAGAAACCGGTGAAGCCGGCTTATCCGACCCGGGTCAAAAAGTAGATAAGGAGAAACTCGATGGTCCGGGCGGCTCAGGGGCGATCGTCGGCCGGATGGCAAGCGATGACGGCCATGGCGGCCATGCTTTTCGGTTGCCTGCCCCTCCAGGCGGCGGAACTGGAGTTCAAGCGAGCCGGAGGCCTGTCATTGTCCAGGTTTTCGGTGCCTCCCGGGATGGTCACCATTCCCGAAGCGGCTTTATCACTCGAAGACCGGGTCCTGGCTCTTTTCGGCATTGGTTTCGTATACAGGATGACGCCGAGATTCAGCCTGGACGTCAGCGGCCAGTATTTTCGTAAAGGCACTCATGTTGACTACCGGCTTTATGGCCAGCCTGTTGGAAAGTACATTTATGATTTACGAGTCCTCAGCCTGCCGGTTTGCTTGAGATACGGTTTCTTCCCGAAGTCCACTCCTTATGTACTCGGCGGCTTCGAGATTTCCCACGTAGTCAGTCATGAAATGAAATATTATCCAGATGGCCAGATGTCAGGTTTAGCCCATAAATTGATCAATTCGACGCGCAAGTTCGATTTCGCCTTGGTAATAGGAGCGGGCGGGGAACTCGTATTCGGCCGGTTCGTGATATTCACGGAAATTCGCTGGTACTCGGGACTGGTCAATATATCCAGGTCGATCGAAAATTACCCGGTCATAAAAAC
>Ga0172362_10004266_pt1 | contig 12385 bp, 9 predicted proteins | sample LakKivs1_kivu2a2_FD_114534 | JGI IMG/M metagenome (GOLD analysis project Ga0172362, IMG submission 114534) | Sediment microbial communities from Lake Kivu, Rwanda - Sediment s1_kivu2a2 | ecosystem: Environmental > Aquatic > Freshwater > Lake > Sediment | place: Rwanda: Western Province, Lake...
GGCAGTCCTATAACTGAGAGAGAAATTTAGATTTCTATTATAGGTACCCGAAGCGATGCCTAGTCCCATGGGAGTTACCGTCGGTGCTGAGCCAGTAACATTGTGTATTTTGGCGTTGCCTATGTTGCGCACGGCTGGTTCTTCTGAGCCCAATTTTGGCCAGATAAAGCCGACATTGGTAAAGAGAATACTATCCACATATGTCCGAGTAATTATCAAGAACCGGCACATCCCTTTCATAACCCGGAGAGGAAAGCGACAGCAAAAGTAGAAGAAATAAACTAGGGAGAAGGCTGTTCTATTCCTCGTCGCATTTATCGTATCTGCCCTTACCTTTCTCAATAGCTCTGCGGGATCAGCCCTGTCTTTGGGCTTGGTGGGTAAGGAAAACCACGATGCCTGATTGGAAACTACAAAGCGAAAACCCTTTGGGCTTATGTTCACCGGAGCCATTATGCGGACCTTGTTACTGGCTTTTCCATGCATGCTATTCCACTTTTCCACCGCCCGGTAACAAGCTGCCAGAAAAATATGGTTTAGCTCAACCCCAACTGACATTGCTTTAGATTGAATTTCCTCGAATTCCCTGGGACCTGTGACCCTGAAACAAAAACCGAGTTCCCTAGAATGTCCCGATTTATCATGGAAAACCCTTGTTGGAGGAGGAACAGCAGCTATAACAAAGCGATGGAAAAGACTATAAAGCATTTTCCTATAGTAATGTTCTACCTTCGATCTCTGGCTGTGGGCAAATTCCAGCAATTCATCTCTTTTACGATTTATGCGGATATCCCCTTCAGATTCAGAATTCCTAGAAAACTCATTGTTATAGCTCTCAATAACCTTCCTTATGAAAAGAAGGGCGCGGAGCCCGTCCGCAGCCGAGTGATGAAAAGTAAAAACCAGTGAGGATTCCCGCTCATTTTTCTTTAATAGAAGAACCCTCACCGGGAATTCTTCTTGAATGTTAAGAGGCTGGTTCATCCATGAAGAGAGATAGCCCTCGTAGTTTGTGCCCTGGAATTGAGCCTGGTCTGCAACGCTCAGAACTCCTTTCCCAAGGTCTTCCTGTATTTCACGAAAAAGCCTCAAATTTTTGCTGCGGAGAATCGTTCTCATTACAGGATGAGCCTGTTGCGCTGAGAAAATTGCTTGGTTCAATTTAACATCATCTATCTCCCCTTCAAGGTCTAGGATAACGTGAATAAGCATGGGCTCATTTATACTATCAAGAGCTAGCAGGCACTTATCAGCGCAATTTAGTGGGATTGAACTAAGGGCGCTCTCCGTTTTTCTTAGCATAGTAGTCTGAAGCTAGATCAGGCAAGGCAAGTTCTCGTAGTTGCCCCAATTTCATCGGGGCAACTACACTATCTACTCCAACCCCTCGACCTTCTTTTTGACTGCCTGGGCAATCTCAGCTGAGACCTCTTGACCACCGCGGCGTGCCAGCCAAGCTAAAGCCCCTGAGACTTCGCCGCCAATGGTCACCTTCGTCTTGCCATTTAGCGGTTCCAGATTATAGAAACGCGTCAACTTAGTGCCTAAGGCTTCCCCCCCCAGAATCACACTCCGCTCTGGGACAAACTCGGTAATCGTCATCAATAATGTGACCGTAAGCCCGCTTACCTTAGCTGTGACAGAAAGCTGTGAGCCTACTCCCAAAGGTCCCTTAGAAATCCTCTCAATCTTCTTGATAGATGGCATCCATTGGGGCCACTCCTCAAGCTTGTCTATCAGCGCCCAGACTTTACTGGCTGGGGCATTAATGTCGATGCTGCTCTCAAACCTCATATCTGTCAAACTCCTCCTTTAGTATTATGCAATGTATTATACCTCATTATAAAATCTAATGTACTTAGCGATGCTTAGCAACCTATCCGCCTGCCCCCTTCCCTTTGTGAAGGGGAGAGGGATAAAGGGTAGTGGGTTGGTGAACAACCTTATTATTTATTGTTTCCTGACATTAGCTATTGTAGTATAATGCCTGAGCATCCTATGCCAAAAATAAAAGCCGGCATAATAAATGTTACCGGGTACATTGGTGCCGAACTGGCTCGCTTACTTTGCCAACATCCCCAAGTAAAGCTCGTCACTGTCACCGGCAGAAGCGCAGCCGGCCAAAAACTAGGCGATGTTTTCCCCAGCTTTGTGAGAACTAACTATATAATAAAAGCCGAGCTTGATAGCGAAATCGACATCGCCTTCTCAGCAATGCCCCATAAAAGCAGTGTGGACGTAGTACCATCCTTGCTAAAACAAGGAATCCGGGTTGTTGATGCCAGTGCCGATTTCCGGTTAAAGAACGCTGGCGAATATCCCAAATGGTATGGATTTACTCATCCCTCGCCCAAGTTACTGAGAGAGGCTGTTTTTGGCTTACCTGAGCTGCATCAAAATGAAATTGTCTCGGCTTCACTGGTAGCCAACCCGGGTTGCTATAGCACCGGTGCTATCTTGGCCCTGGCACCCGTAGTCAAAGAAGGGCTTATTTATCCCGATATAGTGGTGGATAGCAAATCCGGCGTCTCAGGCGCCGGCAGAACCCCGAACTTGACTACTCATTATTCCGAGGTCAACGAGGATGTTTGTGCCTACTCCCTGGAAGGACACCGCCATTTGCCCGAAATAGAACAGGAATTGAAAACACTCGATCCATCATTTTCTCCCTCGATAACCTTCGTGCCGCACTTGGTGTCCATGACCAGAGGCATATTGAGCACCTGCTATGCGAGATTAAGAGACGACAAATTGCTCAAAAGCGCCAAGGCTGAAAAAAAGCTAATCCAGCTATACCGAGAATTCTACAAGCATGCCCCCTTCGTTCAAATAACAACCCAGCCTCCCCATACCAAGCATGTCTGGGGAACCAACTTCTGCCTTATTTATCCTACTGTCGATTCGAAGACAGGCAGACTTATAGTTATTAGCTGTCTGGACAACCTCGTCAAGGGCGGGGCCGGGCAAGCAGTGCAAAATATGAATCTAATGTTCGACCTGCCCGAGACCATGGGGCTGGAAGCTTTAGCCATCTACCCTTGAAATATACACATTACTCCTCGTAAATTTTAACTCTACATTATGTCAACTAAACTAGGAATCCTTGCGCACCCCTCCACAATCGTTAGAGAGGTTTTGTGTTTAGTGCTACCTGAGCAGCAGGCAAAATAACCAGTACAAATGGGTGATTGCCATTCGCCAAAACATGAGTCATAGTATACTAATAGTATAGTATGGCATAGCTGAGTAATTTCAGAGATGAAGAAAGAGAAAAGGTTTCTATTATTCTTAATACTGGTTCTTGTTGGGGCGTTGCTTTTTAGCTCCTTCCCGGCTTGGGCCGGTGAAAATTCCGGTCGTGGAAAGTCACTGGTGGAGGCCAGAGAGGCCCTAGAACAAGAACTTTTGCCTCTGGCGAGAGCTGGCTTTGTGGGCATTGCCCATTCAGAAAGCAAGGGTGAAATCACCGTCTTTGTCGAGGATGAACAGGCGAAGCCAAGAGTGCCTCGCTCCTTTGAAGGCTACGCGGTGCGCACGGAAGTTACCGGGAAAATACAAGCATTTTCTACACAGGTGGCGGAGCCCCTAACCGGCGTCAGCGAGGAGAGGCGAGAAGAGGTCAGACCTCTGGTCGGCGGGATAAGCCTGTCAGCCTATGTCACGAAAGGGGCACTAATATATCTGTATGCCGGGACCCTGAGCATGGTCACCTATGACAACAAAATTCTGTCTAACGCCCACGTTATCGCTATGAATCCGGAGACGGATGAGTTTCTCGCCATAGGAACACCCATCATCCAGCCCGGAAGCCGCGACGGAGGAAGGTTAGTCAATCGGGTAGGTGCACTCGAGGCATATATACCTATTGACTTTGACCCTAATGCGCACAACTATGCTGATGCTGCTATAGGCAGTATTGATGTTGGTATTAATGCATCCCCTGGCGAGCAGTTTTCTGAGACAGGCGATTACTGGGTTGAAGGGTGGACAGAGGTCTCTCAGGGAGACACCGTACGAAAATCTGGGCGCACGACCGGAGTAACCACCGGCGAGGTGCTTTACACCGATGTCTCTGTCGTGGTTCAGTATGGCGACCAATCAGCTTATTTCGTGGATCAGATTGTCGTAGCTCAAGAGAATTGGTCCTTCGTATCGCCAGGTGATTCAGGCTCTGCGGTGGATAAAGACGGAGAGTTCGTGGGTCTGGTTTTTGCTGGCTCCGAAGACTCCGCGGTCATCTGCAAGGCAGAGCACATTATTGATGGGCTTGGTATCGCTGTTGAGCCTCCGGCGGGTAAGTATAGCCTCACCATCTCCAGCACCCCTGGCGGTTCGGTAACCATCCCCGGCGAGGGGATGTTTATCTACGATGCTGCGACAGTGGTCGACCTTGTCGCTGTGCCTGACGAACACTACCATTTTGTGAAATGGACTGGCGATGTAGGTAACATCGGTAATCCCTATGCTGCCTCGACCAACATCACCATGAACGGCTCTTACTCCATCACCGCCAACTTCGAACTAGACCCAGGTTGGTACAGCCTCACCATCTCTACCACCGATGGCGGTAATGTAACCCAACCCGGCGAGGGGACTTTTGTCTATGCCAATAGCACAGTGGTCGACCTTGTCGCTGAGGCTGACCTACACTACCACTTTGTGGAATGGACTGGCAATGTAAGTACGATCGGCAATCCCTATGCTGCCTCAACCAACATCACCATGAACGACTCCTACTCCATCACCGCTAACTTCGAACTAGACCCAGGTTGGTATAGCCTCACTATCTCCAGCACCGAAGGTGGCTCAGTAACCACCCCCGGTGAGGGGACTTATATCTATGGCAATAGCACGGTGGTCGCTCTTGTCGCTCAAGCTGACGAAGGCTACCAGTTTCTGAAGTGGACTGGCAATGTAAGCACCATCGCCGATGTCAACGCTGCTTCGACTACCATCGCCATGAACAGCTCCTACTCCATCACTGCCAATTTTGAGTCCTGGCATCCCGAACCCATGGCGTTATTAACAGTATCCAGCACCACAGGTGGCTCGGTAACCACCCCCGGTGAGGGGACATTCTTATATCCTCTCGGCGCCAAGATCCCTCTTGTGGCTGAGCCTGACCAAGGCCGCCAGTTTGTCCAATGGTCGGGCGATGTGGGCACCATTGCTGATGTCTACGCGGCCTCGACCACCATCACCATGAACAGCCCATACACCATCAGAGCCGATTTTAGCGGGGGGTGCTTCATCGCCACCGCCGCCTACGGCACCCCCATGGCCCAGGAAATACAGATTTTGCGTGAGTTCAGAGATGAATACTTGCTCACCAACCCGGTGGGAGAAGCTTTGGTGAAGTTCTATTACAGGGTCAGCCCACCAATAGCTGAGTTCATAACTGAGCATCCCAGCCTGAAGCCAGTGGTGAGGACTGGGCTAGTGCCTGCTGTAGCCATGAGCACCGTAGCCGTCAACACCACTCCGGTCGAGAAAATAGCTATAGTAGGCTTGCTGGTGCTGGTTTCCGTGGCAGTGGCTGTCTGGGCGACGAGGCGGCAGGGCCGAGGTCCAGAACACATCTGAGGGCGAAATTGCCCAATTAGCCTTCGCCCTCACCCTCTCCCATCTAGAGAGGGATTTTATACGAAATTATACGTACGATTCGGCAAGCTGGAAATAGCTCCGGGCAGCAGTTAACACCCTGGCTTTTTCCTCTTCGGGAATGTAGGGGTCGTCGAGCTTAAAGCTCTCCACCTTGCCCCGGACGTAAGCCCGGTAGCACTTGTAGAAATTGAGCAATTTCCGGAGCCCTTCATCATGGCTCAGCTCTACATAGGTATTGACCAAATGCCGGGAAAGACCAGCTTGCTGATAGCGGTCTAAGTCCATAGCCAGAAAGGCGAGCTCCGAGGCCACGTCGCAGTATCGAAACCGGTCATTAAACTCAATGCAGTCGTAAATGCAGATACCCCCGCTTAAATCGGGGGCAGTGAAGCAAACATGAGCGGCATGAAGGTCGCCGTGACAATCCCTTATTCTCCCTTCTCTGACCCGTTTCTCGAACAGGTGGGCGTTACTTTTGATGAAATTATCGGTATATCCTTTAATTAGCTCATATTTTGCTTTAGGAATAGTCAGGCCAATATATTTCTCGGTTTGAGCGAAGTTCTCATCACAATTGTGGCATATAACATCCAATCCGCCGAAGGCGGCAATCTTGGGATTTGTTTCGGCTTTTTGGTGAAAGCCCACTAGCTTTCCCGCCACCCTGGCCACCATTTCCGGAGTCACCTGGCCCCGGGGCAAAAGCACATCCATCATGCGGTTCTGGGGCAACTGTTTCATTTTGACAGCGTACTCTATGGCCTGGCCTCGCCCTTCGATGCGAAGCCCACCATTTTCTTCGACAATCGATACCACAGCTAAATAAGCATCGGGGCAAAGGCGTCTATTTAACTCCAGCTCCTGACGGCAGAAGAAATGGCGTTTCTCCAAGGTCGTGTAATCCAGGTATCCTAGATTGACCGGCTTTTTAATCTTGTAGACATATTCGCCGGTCAGGAAAATAAAGGACATCTGAGTCTGGACAAGCTCTATTTGTTGTGGCTTGTGAGGATAGGCCTGGGACTTAAGAAGGGCTCCAACTATAGCCGGTAATACTGACACCAGACTTCTCGCGAAATTTCAGGGCCTTTCCCACACGGCTGCCATTCCCTGCCCACCACCAATACACATGGTTTCCAGGCCACGATGCAGATTCCTATGCATCATATCGTAGATGATGGTAACGGCTATTCTGGCTCCGGTGCAGCCAATAGGATGGCCCATAGATATGCCGCTACCATGAAGGTTAACATGGTCGAAATCCCAGCTAAGCTCTTTCAGGCAACCCAGTACTTGAGCAGCAAAGGCTTCATTAAGCTCAATAACATCAAAATCTTTATTGCTCAGCCCCGTCTTCTGGAGCACCTTTCTTACTGCCGGCACAGGGCCTAATCCCATGTATTTGGGGTCTATCGCGCCTGAAGCCCAGGCTCTCAGAATCGCCATAGGTTTGAGACCCAGTTCTTTAGCTTTGTCTCCCGACATAAGCACCACGGCGGCCGCAGCATCATTAATCCCTGAAGAGTTACCAGCAGTGACTGTTCCGTCTTTTCGGAATGCGGGAGGAAGCTTAGCCATTTTCTCCATAGAAGTGTCCATCGGCCGCTCATCAGTATCAAAAACAGTGAGTTCTCCTTTTTTCTGCGGGATAGGAAAAGGAACTATCTCATCCTTAAATATGCCCTCCACTATGGCTTTGCGCGCCCGCATATGGCTAAGATAGCCTATCTCATCTTGCTGTTGGCGAGTGAAGCCACACCTCTTGGCGATTTCTTCTGCGGTATTGCCCATATGATAGCCATAGAATATTTCCCACAATCCATCATAGACCATGAGGTCTAGAAGCTCTGCCCGAGCTCCAACATCCATGCGATAGCCCCAGCGAGCTTTAGGGAGAACATACGGGGTGCTGCTCATGCATTCCATGCCTCCCGCGACTATAATATCGGCTTCGCCCGCCATTATGGCTTCTGCCCCCAGAGTAATAGCCTTTAAACCCGAGGCACAGATTTTATTCACGGTAAAGGCGGGCGTTTCTTTAGGAACGCCGGCATAGATGGAGGCCTGACGAGCTGTGTTTTGCCCCTGCCCTCCCTGAAGGACATTCCCCATAATTACTTCGTCAATCTGAACAGGACGCAAAGAAGAATCGTAAGCATAGTGTTTTTTCTCCAGCTCTATTATTCCATCAGACTTAAGTGCGTCCGGGCCATAACTGAGTAATTCTTCACTGGACTTCGGCCTTAGTCCGGCTCGCTTAAGCGCCTCTCTGATTACCACGGCACCCAGCGCCACAACAGGTATGTCTCTTAAAGAACCACCAAAGACGCCAATCGCTGTCCGGGCACCACTGACAACAACTACTTCTTTTTGCATGCTCTAATCTCCTCCTATCAGATTTTTCCCCTTGGGCAGTATGGACCGGATATATTAGCGGAGCCAAATCGCTTCCTGCAGTGCCTCGTACCTTGCTCCGTGACAGTTTACCCGTAAATTCGACAAGTATATCAAATTCTTTGTCGGAGTCAAAGAATTATCTTGGGGCGACACTCATTACAAAAATGCACCTCCTTCAGGTCAGTATCAGCCAGGCTGTTGGAAAAGTGCATGACACATTTGTTGTTGGGGCAATGTCCCAGGCCAAAGGTATGCCCCAGTTCATGAACTATCTCCTTGGTGGCTCTTTCCAGAAATAAAGCTTCGTCTGGAGCTAAACCATAATATTCTGGTCTCAGCCGACACAGGGATATGATTGCTGTCCCAGAGTCTACATCAGCCTCACCAAATACGAAGTTAAGCCTGGGAACGTAAAGGTCGACATCAGCTATGCCGACAACCCTTTCCTCTCTTGCCACCTTTCCAAGAGAGACTAGCAATTTCGAGGAAAAATATTGCTCCCTCTCCGGATTATAAGATTGGGCTAAATCACTAAAACCGGCTTTTATTTCTACTGGACAATGGAAAATACCACCAACCCTATCCTTAAGCTCCTCCATTATTTTGTCAGCTACATTGCCTAACGATTTAAGCGTGATCTTCACTTATTTTTCGCCCCGATAAATCGGGGCTCTTCTCCTAAATAATATCCTAAGATTTTATCACAGGCTAAGCAAGGCGTGATATGTAAGTAGTATAATTGCTGGATATTAAGGCAAGGAATTGAATTACCGCCAAGCAGAAGAGTATCTCAATAGTTTTGTTAATTATGAGCAGATTCCGGGCATATCTTATGCCCAGCCTGGCTATAGCTTAAGGCACGTAGAAGAGCTATTAAAGCGCATGGGCGATCCCCAGTTGGCAGCCAAGACGGTTCATATCGCCGGCACCAAGGGGAAAGGGAGTGTGGCGGCTATGATTGCTCAGGTCTTGAGTGGTTCAGGATACAAAACAGGGCTGTATACCTCTCCCCACCTCCTTAATCTCAGGGAGCGTATTAGCATAGATGGCAGTTTGATTTCTGAAGTCGATTTTGCTGCGGCTATGGCAGAAGTCAAGCCTTTTATCGAATCCATGAAGCACGACGCTGCCTTCAGACAACTGACTTATTTCGAGGCATTGACTGCACTGGCATTTGCTTATTTCCAGAAAAAGCGGGTGGACTTTCAAGTACTGGAGGTCGGTCTGGGGGGCAGGCTCGATGCCACTAATGTGGCCAAGCCTGTAGTCTGTATTATCACTTCTATCAGCCTAGACCATACTCAGATTCTAGGTAACAGTTTGGAAGAGATAGCTCGGGAAAAAGCCGGCATTATCAAACCTGGCTGCTGGGTAGTGCTTTCTCCCCAGCCAGAAGAGGCAGCTTCAGTAATCACCGATATTTGTCATGAGAAGGAAGCGAAGGTAGTGCAGGTGGGCAAGGATATCACCTGGCGCAAGATAGGCGGTGACCTTCATCAGCAATCGCTGGTGATTGAGGGTAGAAGGAATAGGTACCGTGTTAGCATTCCTCTTTTAGGCGACTTCCAGCTTGAGAATGCCGCCACTGCCGTAGCGGCTTTAGAGATATTGGCTTCGGAGGGCTTGGCCATCTCAGCCGCCAATATTGCTCAAGGGCTGGCCCGGGTTAAGTGGCCGGGGCGATTCCAAATTTTGCAGCAACACCCTATGGTGTTGATTGATGGTGCCCATAACGTGGCTTCAATGAAAAGGTTGATGAATAATATCAAAGCATACTTCGCCCACAAACGGATTTTTCTTGTTTTCGGGACATCCTGTGACAAAGACATACCAGGGATAATAAACGAGTTAGTTCTCCTCTCTCCACAAGTTATAGTCACACAGGCATCCCACTCCCGCGCTGCTCTCCTTTCAACGCTGATTGCCGAGTTCCGCAAGCGCGGCATGGAACCTGAAATTAAGGAAACTGTCGCGCAGGCTCTATCCCAAGCTTTATCCCGGGCAGACAGGACAGATATTATCTGCGTTACCGGCTCTCTATTTGTCGTGGCGGAAGCGTTAGCTTATTTCTCAGGGAGTTGAGCTTCCAGAGGGGAGACGAGGGCTTCCTTGGGCAACATCTTGCCTAGAATCTGCTGGAGTGCCATGATATGGCTACATATCTCCCATTGGGAAAAGAAATGGCAGGTGCAATGCCATTTGCCATCGGCATAGCTGAGCTTATGGTCATCGTTCTCCCCACGGAAAACAGCGGTTAAACCTGAGAAAGTGACACGACCCGGTTCCTGAGCATACCTTTTGGCTTTTTCGATTTTCCCGATAAGGCTGGACCGCATCTTACCCTTTTTAAGTATACAACAGGGCACAGAAAAAGTCCAGCATCCGTAACCCCCGATTAAATCGGGGGCAATTATGCTATCATAGTAGCTGGTTTGGAAACAATGTAATGGTCTTTCAGCCGCAACTCAAAATTCTTATCAGCCGTGACGAGATAGCTAAAGCTGTGGCAAGGCTGGCTTCTGAAATCGGGAGGGATTATAAGGGTAAGCAGCCTTTGCTCATTGGTATCCTTAAAGGGTCCTTTGTGTTTATGGCCGACCTTATTCGCCGACTCGACCTCCCTTTGGAGGTCGAGTTCATCAAGCTCTCTAGCTACGGCTCTGCCCGGGAGAGCTCGGGCAAAGTGAGAGTAGTACAAGGACTCAAAACGCGCATCACAGGCAGAGATATTCTGGTGATTGAAGATATCGTAGATACTGGAATTACCACCTCTTTTTTACTCGAGTACCTAAGGAAGAAGAAGCCTGCTTCGCTAAAGCTCTGTGCTCTAACAGACAAGCCATCTCGGCACAGGGTTCCGGTATCCATTGACTATCTGGGCTTCACCATGCCCGATAAATTTATCGTAGGATATGGAATCGACTTCGATGAGAAGTTCCGCTATTTGCCTCACATATATGCCCTGGAGGATTAGGAGATGAATTTAAAGGAGCTTATTTCTGTGGCTAAAGGAGAAATGCCCGCGGATTTGCTCTTGAAAAATGCCCGCATAGTAAATACTTTTATTGGAGAGATAGAGCCAGCCGACGTGGCTATTTATGGCGATAGGATTGCCGGCGTCGGAGATTATGTTAAAGCCATGGAAATTATCGATTTACAAGGCAGATTTTTAGCCCCGGGATTTATTAACGGGCATACGCATATAGAAAGCTCCATGCTTCACCCGGCCAGGTATGCTCAAGCCGTAGTCCCCCGAGGCACTCTAGCTGTGGTCACTGACTTACACGAAATCGCCAACGTTTGTGGATTTCAAGGCATAAAATTTGTCACGGATTGGGCGCGCAAGCTCCCGCTGGACATGCTATTCTTGGCTCCGTCATGCGTGCCAGCAACCCATCTGGAGACAGCAGGCGCTCGCATCACCTCCAGAGAAATAAAGAGGATTTTAGCTCACCCTAAGATAATCGGCCTAGGAGAGATGATGAACTTCCCTGGCGTGGTTAGCGGGGATGAAGAGGTTTTGAAAAAAATCAGTGCTGCAAAGGGCAGAGTTATCGATGGACACGCTCCGGGACTCGCTGGCAAGGAGCTAAATGCCTATTTGTCCGCTGGCATTCTTTCCGACCACGAATCCACTACGTTGGAAGAGGGAAAGGAAAAGTTGCGCCGGGGTATGTACCTGATGATAAGAGAGGGCTCTTCAGAAAAGAACCTGGATGCTCTTCTGCCCTTGGTTACCGATAGTACTTATAAAAGATGCTTCTTTGTGGTGGATGACCGCAGTTGCTCCGACTTGCTTCGGGAAGGCGATATTGACGCTGTTGTACGAAAGGCTATTGAGAAAGGGCTGGAGCCAGTCCGGGCAATCCAGATGGCGACGATTAACGCTGCCGAGTATTTCAGGCTTTATGATAGAGGAGGCATCGGCCCGGGCTATATGGCCAACCTTATAACCATCACTGACCTGGCTAAATTAGAAATAGACACGGTGTTCTACAAAGGGAAGCTGGTGGCAAGTCAAGGCAAGCCCTTGTTTCTCCCACCCCCCATTCCTCTGGAGCTAAAAGACACAATACGCATTAAGCCTATTTTGGGGAAATCGCTGAAAATTCCTCTCCCTCGACGGGAGAGGCTAGGTGAGGGTGGAACCTCTGAGGAAACCTACCCGGTCATCGAAATCGTCCCCGGACAGATAATCACCAAGAAGGCGATGGAAAAGGTAAAAGTCGTGAATGGGACAGCTATGCCCGATGTAGAGAGAGATATTCTAAAGCTGGTGGTGGTAGAAAGACACAAGGCTAGCGGCAATGTCGGATTAGGACTAGTCAAGGGATTCGGATTGAAGAAGGGGGCATTAGCTTCATCAGTGGCCCATGACTCTCAC
>Ga0172362_10004267_pt1 | contig 12384 bp, 12 predicted proteins | sample LakKivs1_kivu2a2_FD_114534 | JGI IMG/M metagenome (GOLD analysis project Ga0172362, IMG submission 114534) | Sediment microbial communities from Lake Kivu, Rwanda - Sediment s1_kivu2a2 | ecosystem: Environmental > Aquatic > Freshwater > Lake > Sediment | place: Rwanda: Western Province, Lake...
ACAAGTACACCGCCAATGTGGAACTGCAGCAGCATAACGGCTACTTCATCAGGACATTGCCAGGCTACAAGACCATTTACCCTATTCAGGCCTGTCTCTACCTGGCCAAAGCCCGGCTTGCTCAGAACGTGCACAACGTTATCATCGCCGAAGAAGGCTCAGAGTTGCATATCATTACCGGCTGTACTACGGCTTCCGACGAGGAGGCCGGCCTGCATCTCGGCGTTTCTGAGTTTTATATAAAAAGAGGCGCCAAAGTCACCTTCACCATGATTCATAACTGGAATCCGGAGGTGGCCGTCCGCCCGCGTACAGGCGTGATCATCGAACAGAACGGCCTGTTTCTCAGCAATTATGTGCTCATGAAGCCGGTGCGTTCATTGCAGATGTACCCCACGGCGAGATGCGTGGGGGAAAACGCGGTGGCCAGGTTCAACAGCATTCTGACGGCCGGGTCCGGCTCTTCACTGGACGTCGGTTCCCGGGTCATTCTAGATGCCAGGGGCACAAAGACAGAAATCATATCCCGGGCCATAACGACCGGCGGGAGCATTGTTGCCAGGGGCTATATAGAAGGCAATGCCCCCGACGTCAAGGGCCACCTGGAGTGTCGCGGGCTAATCCTGGCCGGTGAGGGCACCATCCACGCCATACCCGAGCTGAAAGGCACACTGGCGGGCATTGACCTGTCTCACGAAGCTGCCGTAGGCAAGATAGCTGAGGAAGAGGTGGAGTACCTCATGGCGCGGGGGCTGACCCGGAGCGAAGCCACGGCCACGATAGTGAGAGGGTTCCTCAGGGTAGATATAGAGGGGCTGCCTCCGTTGCTCGATGCCGAATTGAAGCACGCAATAGAAGCCAGCGAGAAAGACCTGATGTGAGTGAGGATGAGAGGAGGTCAATCATAAATCTCGAGGCCCTGCACGATATAAGCTACGGTTTGTACGTGGTCGGTTCCCGGAAGGGAGATAGACTCAACGGCCAGATCGCCAACACCGTATTCCAGGTCGCGTCTTCTCCGCCAACCATCGCGGTATGCATCAACAAGAAAAACCTTACTCACGAGTTTATCACTGAGAGCAAGGTCTTTGCGACTTCAATACTGTCCCAAGACACGCCACTCCGTTTCATCGGTCTGTTTGGCTTCAAATCGGGGCGTGAGGTGGACAAGTTCGGAGAAACCAACTACAGGTTGGGCGAAACCAGGGCACCCATCGTCCTGGACCACAGCCTGGCTTATCTCGAAGCCAATGTAACTAATCAGGTAGATGTCGAAACCCACACCCTCTTCATGGGACAGCTCGCGGCAGCCGAGATTCTCAAGGCTGGCGAACCGATGACTTACGCCTACTACCATCAGGTCAAAGGCGGCGCCACTCCCAAGACGGCTCCCAGCTACCACGAGGAGAGAAAGGAGGAGGTATCCAAAATGGCGAAATACAAATGCACGGTATGCGGCTACATCTATGACCCCCAGGCGGGCGACCCCGACGGCGGCGTAAAGCCGGGAACGCCTTTCGAGAAGATTCCCGATAGCTGGGTGTGCCCTGTCTGCGGAGCAAGCAAGAGCGAATTTGAGAAGCTCGAAGAATAAGGATGAAAATGATAGAAAACCTGACTCAGGAACAACTGGCGGGAATATTGGAGGCGGTACCGATAGAGATTTCCTTCGTCGATGAAAATGACGTGGTGAGATTTTGGAACAAGCACGAAACGAGGATTTTCAAACGGGCGGCCTCGGTGCTCGGGAAATCGGTTCAGAACTGCCACCCGAAGCAGAGTCTGGATAAAGTGAACCGGATATTGTCGGATTTCAAGACCGGCAAGAAAGACTCCGCCGAATTCTGGATAGACCTCAGGGGAAGCAAAGTATACATAAGGTATTTCGCCGTTCGGACCAAGACAGGCAAATACCTGGGCACGTTGGAAGTCACGCAGGATATTACCAAGATAAGAGAGATTGAAGGAGAGAAGAGACTTCTGGATTACTAGAGGGAGGTGCGAATGAAAGCAAGGCAAATAAGACCTAACGTACACTGGCTCGGAGCGATTGATTGGGACAGGCGTCTTTTTGACGCCCTGATACCTCTTCCCGACGGGACAAGCTACAACGCGTATCTGGTTCGGGGCAGCGAGAAGGTCGCTTTGATAGATACTGCCGACCCGACCATGACGGGGGGCCTCATGGCCTATCTTGAGACTGTTCCCACTGTTGACTATGTCATTGCCAACCATGCCGAGCAAGATCACTCGGGCAGTCTTCCTCAGGTTTTGGCGAAGTACCCCGGTGCCAAGCTTGTCGCTACGCCTAAGTGCAAGGCCCTGCTGGTGGCCATGTTGCTTATCCCGGAGGACAGATTTGTCACCGTAAGCGACGGCGAGACTCTGTCCCTGGGGGACAAGACCCTGGAGTTCATTCACGCGCCGTGGGTACACTGGCCGGAGACGATGCTCACCTATCTAAGGGAAGACAGGATACTCTTCCCCTGCGACCTTTTCGGCTCGCACCTGGCTACAACCGACATGTATGTATCCAACGAAGGGCAAGTTTACGAGGCGGCCAAAAGATACTACGCCGAAATCATGATGCCGTTCCACACCAATATCGAGAAGCACCTGGAAAGGCTGAACAGCTATAAGATTGACATCATCGCCCCCAGCCACGGACCCATGTACGACAAGCCTTCGTTCATCTTGGAAGCATATCGAAACTGGGTGTCCGGCCCGCTCAAGAACGCAGTGGTCCTGCCTTACATCTCCATGCACGGCAGCACCCAGAGGATGGTCGAGTATTTCGTCGGAGCTCTGGCCGACAGAGGCGTCGCGGTCCAGCAGTTCAACCTGGCGGCCACTGATATCGGGAAACTGGCCATGACATTGGTAGACGCCGCCACAATGGTCGTGGGCACGCCCACGATCCTGGTGGGCCCGCATCCCAAGGTCGCTCATGCCGCATTTCTGGCCAACGCCTTGAGGCCCAGGCTCCAGTTTGTCTCTATCATCGGCTCCTACGGCTGGGGCGGACGGGCGGTGGAACAGCTCGCGGCTATGATCCCCAACCTTAAAGCCGAGGTCCTACCTCCCGTGATCTGCAAGGGATTTCCCAGAGAGGAAGATTTCAAATCTCTCGACAACCTGGCTGGCGCCATCGCTCAGAAACACAAGGAACATGGCTTTGCCTGACGACGTTTCGCCCGGCGAAGGGTGAACATTAGAGGAACGTGGTTCGCGGGAATTTCTGATATTCCTCAAATGTCATAAATTTGTAATCTTTTTGGCCGCCTTTTTATAACTTCTCCACTAGCTGTAGTCTAGAATTTCAGCGTAACAGAATCGTTGCCAGCAATGCCATCGCCAGTTTTCCTTTGGATCAAGGGCGAGGCGCATGAGTCGTTACGTCAACGCAAGGAGGTGCAAGCTCGGAGCGAATATCATGTAGCCAGAATCAGGTTATTAAGAGGAGGTAAAGAATATGGAAGAGCTAAAGGAACAGGTATTCCGGATGCCCCGCATAGGGGAGACGGCGCCAGCTTTTGAGGCGGTAACCACTCACGGGGTGCTCAAGCTGGACGATTTTAAGGGAAGCTGGTTGATACTCTTCTCTCACCCGGCGGATTTTACCCCGGTGTGCACTACCGAGTTCATGGCTTTTGCCGAGATTTATCCCGAACTACGAAAACGGGGGGTAGAGCTGCTAGGTCTCAGTGTAGATAGTGTGTCCTCGCACATCGCCTGGGTGCGCAATTGCCAAGAGAGAACAGGGGTCAAAATACCGTTCCCCATTATCGCCGACCTCAATAAGGAGGTTGCTTCGGCGTACGGCATGATCCACCCCGGTCAGAGCAAGACCGAGACCGTCCGATGTGTGTTCATAATCGACCCTAATCAAAAAATAAGGACGATACTCTACTACCCGCTGACTACGGGCAGAAACATGGATGAGATACTGAGAATAATAGATGCCCTACAAACCACGGACAAACACGGTGTCGCTACCCCGGCTAATTGGCGGCCTGGCGAAAAGGTGGTGGTGCCACCGCCGAACACGCAGGAAATGGCTGAAGAGAGACTCCAGCAGGGTTACGAGTGTACAGACTGGTATCTGTGCAAAAAGAAGCTATGAACCAAGAAGGAGGAGAACATGGCATGTGTTAGCCCGGATGGCAAACCTACGGAGTCAGGTACTAAGATGCTGCGCGCCCTTAAGTCAGGGCTGGGGTCTCCCGAGGAGATCGCCAGCCATGCCGGGCTGCCTTTGTTCAGGGTGAGAAGCGGACTCCGTGACCTTACGCTGGCCGGATTGGCTGTGGAAAGGCTTGACAGATATGAGATCACAGACCGGGGAACTGCACTCGTGTGATAGTCCGTTCCAACTGTGGGCATTACGTACTAAGGAGGAGGAAATGTGAAAGCAATCCTGGCATCGAGTTGGCCAGACTGACGCAATAACATGATAAAAAGAATTGGAGGTATGAAACGGTGGAAAAACATGATTCGGTTACTAAAGTATCAAAAGCTTTTCTTGATGCATTGAACACGGCCATTGCCCGGGAATTGCAGGTGGCCATCCAGTATATGTGGCAGCATGTCCAGTGGGGTGGGGTCAAGGGATTTGCGGTTCACGATGAGCTCAAGCAAATTGGCATAACCGAGATGAAGCATGCCGAGGCTATTGCAGAGAGGCTCTATTACCTTGGAGGTATACCCACGACCAAGCCCGAACCGATTTTCGTAGGCAGCACCCTCAAGGCGATGGTACAACAGGACATTAAGGATGAGGCGAACGCCATAACTCTTTACAAGAAGATCGTAGAGACGGCGCTCACCAAAGAAAACGATGTGACGACCGCGTTTCTTTTCAAGCAGATACTGCAACAAGAAGAAGACCATCACGACACTTTCACGACTTTGATGGAAGACTTGTAGGCCCGGGAACCGTATTGAAATCAGATAGAGACGGCGGCTGAACAGGACAGTACTATCGGAGGTTGAGCTCGCGCTCCTTCCCACGCGACGCGGGCCGGGAATTACATCGCTCGGATATCTCCAGCGAATCGCTGAAGGTGAAGAAAAGTAGTTTAGCGGAAGAGAATGAGCGACAAAACTAAGACAAAGAAGTCCAAGAAGGCTTCGGTGCACATAATCGGGATGACCTGCACCACCTGTGCTTCTACCGTCGAAAAAGGCCTTGCGCAGACTCCCGGCGTAGACCAGGCCAACGTCAACTTCGCTTCGGGGAAGGCGTCCATAGAATACGACCCCACAAAGGTCAACCTTGCCAAGCTCAAGGATACCGTTTCGGAGCTGGGCTACGGAGTCGCCGTCAAGAAGTCCATTTTCCCCATTGGCGGAATGACCTGCGTCACCTGCGTTGCCCGAGTGGAAGAAGCTCTTTCCGGTGTGCCGGGAGTCGTCTCGGCCAACGTGAACCTGGCCTCCGAGAAGGCGACCGTGGAGTACTTGGAAGGAACGTCGGTGGCAGACATGAGACGCGCCGTCAAAGACGCCGGCTACGAACTCGGCCCGGAGGCCGAAGCTCTGGAGGATGTGACGACCGCCGCCCAGCGTGAGATTCGAGCGCTAAGAAACAGATTCATCGTCGCTGCCATTTTTGCCTCAATAATCATGGCTTTGGGATTCAGCCCTTCCTTTGTCGGCCAGCCTTATCTATTATGGGCTCTGGCCACGCCGGTCCAGTTCTGGGCAGGTCTGCGATTCTACCGAGGGGCGTGGGGTGCGCTCAAACACAAGACCTCCGATATGAACACCCTGATTGCCGTGGGGACGTCGGTAGCTTATTTCTATAGCGTGGCAGCCGTTATCGCCCCCGGTCTTTTTAGGTCCGATATACTGGAACCCACCTTATACTTCGATACCTCAGCGGCGATCATAGCCTTGATTCTTCTCGGCCGCTTTTTGGAAGCTCGGGCTAGGGGACAGACCTCGGAAGCAATAAAGAAGCTCATCGGCATGCAGCCGAAGACGGCCCTTGTTGTCCGCGACGGCCGGCAGACGGAGGTTCCGGTTGACGATGTTCAGGTGGGCGACATCATCCTGGTACGTCCGGGCGAGAGGGTGCCCGTAGACGGCGTAGTGCGTCAAGGCTACTCCAGCATTGATGAATCCATGATTACCGGGGAGAGTATGCCTGCAGAGAAGAAGGCCGGCGATGAGGTCATTGGTGCGACTATCAATAAGACCGGCAGTCTTGAAATCCAGGCAAGCAAGGTGGGCAGGGATACAACACTGGCGCATATCATCAGAATGGTGGAGGAGGCCCAAGGGAGCAAAGCCCCCATCCAGCGCCTTGCCGACGTTATCGCCAGCTACTTTGTGCCGGCGGTCATCGGCGCCGCCCTGGTGACGTTCGTCATCTGGTACTTCCTGGGACCGGCGCCTGCCCTCACTTTCGCCTTCCTCAACCTTGTCGCAGTGCTCGTCATCGCCTGTCCCTGCGCCCTGGGTCTGGCCACGCCCACCGCCATCATGGTCGGCACGGGCAAGGGAGCCGAGCACGGGGTGCTTATCAGGAACGGCGCAGCCCTGGAGAGAGCCCACCAAATAGACACTGTACTTCTGGATAAGACGGGTACCCTGACGCGGGGCGAGCCCGTCGTCACCGACGTGATTGCCGCTCCTGCTTCCGCGCCGGAAGAAATTCTCAGGCTGGCGGCTTCGGCTGAACACGGCTCCGAGCACCCGCTGGGCGAAGCCGTGGTCAAGGCGGCCGCGGACAAGAAGCTGGAGCTATCCCCGTCCTCCGAGTTCAATGCCATACCCGGGCAGGGCGTGGAGGCCCTGGTCGAAGGCAGGAAGCTGTTACTGGGCAACCTTAGACTGATGGACGAGCGGGGCTTCTCGCTTGACGGACTGGAGAAGAAGGCCGCCGAGCTTCTTGAAGCAGGCAAGACGGTAATGTTTCTTGGACAGGATAGCCGGGTAGCAGGCATCATTGCCCTGGCCGATACTCTGAAGCCGGGCGCCAAAGAAGCAGTCCGAACGCTGCGCGGCATGGGCATTGAAACAGCCATGCTCACCGGGGATAACCGGCGCACTGCTGAGGCCATCGCCCGGCAGGCAGGCATTGACCGCGTTCTGGCCGAGGTGTTGCCCGAGCATAAGGCCGAAGAGGTCAGGAAACTGCAGGAAGAGGGAAAGGTGGTGGCAATGGTCGGCGACGGCATTAACGACGCCCCGGCGCTGGCCCAGGCAGATGTCGGCATCGCCATCGGCACGGGTACCGACGTCGCCATGGAGACGGGCGATATTACCCTGATCAGCGGTGAGCTGGCGGGAGTGGTGACCGCCATATCGCTGAGCAAGCGGACCATGAGGACTATCAGGCAGAACCTGTTCTGGGCCTTTGCTTACAATACCGCCCTTATTCCCATAGCGGCCGGTGTGTTATACCTTGCCTTCGGTGAGACCGGCGTCCCTTCCGGGCTTCATTTCATTCTAGGTCAGTACGGTTTCCTGAATCCCATTCTGGCCGCAGCCGCCATGGCGGCCAGCTCCATCACCGTCGTATCCAACTCACTGCGCTTGAGAAGGTTCAAGCCGGCTATGGTCAGTAACTAAAGAAAGGAGGCGCGCAATGTCCACGGATCCAGTGTGCAAAATGCAGGTAGAGGAAAGCAAAGCAGCGGCCATTTCCGAGTACAAAGGGAAGAAGTACTACTTCTGCGCAGTCGGCTGCAAAAAAGCTTTCGACAGGGACCCCGAGAAGTACGTCGCAAAGGAAAAGAAATAGGTCAGATGTGGAAGTGCACCAATTGCCATCACGTCGAATTCGGCGCGGATAGGCCTGCGCGGTGTCCGGTCTGCGGTGCCGGGCCGGACAGGCTCGTTCCGCATGAAGTTCCGGGCGTCAAAGGCGCCAGGACCCTGAATAATCTTAAAGCCGGGTTCACGGCCGAGTCCCAGGCGCATCTAAGGAACCTCGTTTTTGCCATGAAGGCCGAGCAGGAGGGCTATCCTCAGGTAGCGAGGTTGTTCCGCGCCATCGCCGAGGCTGAGGCGGTCCATGCCTTCAGCCATTTTCGCCTGCTGGGGGCCATATCGAGCACGCAGGATAACCTTGAAAGCGCCTTTGAGAGAGAGAATTTCGCCGCCAGCGCTTATCCCAGGTTCGTCACAGAGGCAAACGAGGAACAAAATGCAAACGTGGCCACGGTTCTGGGTTATTCTCGTGACGTGGAGAAGGGGCACGCCTCCCTGTACAAAAGAGCTCTGTCACATATGATGGCCCGAGAAGAGACCGAGTATCATGTCTGTGAAGTCTGTGGTTATGTCTCCGACGGCACCCTTCCCGATATCTGCCCTGTTTGTGGCGCCCCCAAAGACAAGTTCCGGAAGGTGGTATAGAGGTGGCGGCGGTTCGTTCAATGGCCGAGCTGTCAGGCAATGCCTGGGAAGGTGATTTTGTCCTTCCAGGAAGATGGGGAAGATGACCGAAAGAGACCGGACCGAAGTTGGATTATCTTTGCCGTTTGAGTCCAGGTACACGCCGGTGAAGAAACTCCTCGATATGTACCGGAAATCCCTGGAGGAACCGGAAGAGTTCTGGGCCGAACAGGCGCGTCAGCTAGACTGGTTCAAGACGTGGGACAAGGTGCTGGACTGGAAACTGCCCTTTGCCAGATGGTTTGTGGGGGGCAAATTGAATGCGTCATACATATGTGTTGACCGTCATGCCAGGACGTGGCGAAGAAGCAAGGTCGCCATGTACTGGGAAGGCGAGGCGGGGGATACCAGGGTCTTGAGCTATTCCACGCTCTATCACGAAGTCAACAGATACGCTTCGGTTTTGAAGAGATGCGGTATAGGCGTCGGGGACAAGGTCGCCTTGTATTTGCCCATGATACCCGAACTTCCCATTTTCATGCTGGCCTGCGCCCGGATTGGCGCCGTTCATACCGTGATCTTCTCCGGTTTCAGTGCTCAGGCGCTGGCCGACAGGGTCAATGACATACAAGCCAAGGCACTGGTAACCGCCGACGGGGGCTTCCGGAGGGGGAAGGTAATCCCGCTGAAGAGCATAGCCGATGAAGCTCTCACCAAGTGCCCCTCAATCGAGAACACCATTGTGGTCAAAAGGACAGGTGCGGACGTCACTCTGAAGTCGCGCAGGGAATCCTGGCTGCACGACTTGCTTGAGAAGGCTGAACACTTCGTGGAGCCAGAGGAGCTGGAGTCGAATCATCCCCTGTACATCCTGTACACATCGGGCACCACCGGCAAGCCCAAGGGAGTGGTCCACGGCACTGGCGGCTACATGGTGCACAATTATTCCGCCTACAAGTGGGTCTTCGACATTCGAGAGGAATCGGTCTATTGGTGCACCGCCGACGTGGGTTGGGTCACCGGGCACAGCCAGGTGGTGTATGCACCGTTGGCGCACGGAGCAGCTACGGTGCTTTATGAAGGGGCCCCCGATTATCCCACGATTGAAAGATGGTGGAATATTATTGAGAAATACGGAGTCACCATATTCTACACATCTCCGACCGCCATCCGGATGTTCATGGCATACGGAGAGGAAATGCTGAATAAGCACGACCTCAGCAGCCTGGAGCTGCTGGGGAGCGTGGGCGAGCCCATAAACCCTGAGGCCTGGCTCTGGTTTTACCGCTATGTCGGTGGCGAAAGGTGCCCTGTCGTTGACACCTGGTGGCAAACTGAGACCGGCGGCATCATGATTTCGCCGACACCGGGAATAGAACGTGCGCCTTTGAAACCGGGCTCGGCAACCTTGCCTCTGCCGGGGATAGAGGTCGAGGTGGTGGGAGAAGATGGCAAGGCGGTGCCAGTGAAGCAAAGAGGTTTTCTGGTAATAAAGAGACCCTGGCCGGGAATGCTCCTGGGCATCCACGGAGACCCTGAGCGCTATAAGAGCGCCTACTGGTTGAGGTTTCCGGGAGCCTACTACAGCGGTGACTATGCCGTGAAGGACGAGGACGGATACCTCTGGATGCTGGGAAGGGCCGATGAGGTGCTCAAGGTCGCCGGCCATAGGGTAGGCACTGCGGAACTGGAGGATGCGGCTGTGGCGCATGTTCAGGTGGCCGAAGCGGCGGTGGTAGGCAAAGAAGACCCTGTCAAGGGCGAAAAGATAGTCATGTTCGTCACACTCAAAGAGGGCATTGTACCTTCTCCCGAACTGGAAAAGGACATCGCGGCTCACATGAGAAGAACGATAGGGGCTATAGCAGTCCCCGACGAAATCCATTTTGCCGCGGAGTTACCTAAGACAAGAAGCGGCAAAGTCATGCGGAGGGTCTTAAAGGCCGTGGCAAATGAGATCAACATAGGGGACCTCACAACTCTGGAAGACAAAAGCTCCGTAGAGGAAATAGTCAAGGCCTACAAGAAGTTCAAAGGAGAGCAGACGAAGAGGAAGTGAGACTGGAATATTCATTTTTCATCGGACGGGAAATCAGACAGATTACTTGTTGATTTAAGGAGGCAAGGAATGGACAAGAATCTTGGGTCAACACTAGAAGTCAATGGCGCATCCGTCGAAATCAACCACTTCGTCGACCAGTTCCTGACTCGAATTGTGGTTGGCGCCGTCTCTTCTTTGAAGGGAGGCGAAGACATGCACCGTGGGGAACTCTTCCTGGAAGGGGGCAACCTTACTATCAACGTTAACGGAGATGAACTCCCGCTCACTCCCTTTCCCGAAGATATCATCACCAACACGATAACCGGCCTGGTCTCCTCACTAAAGGGCATCGGCAAAATAGATAGCCTGAAGATTAAGATCAGAGCACAATAGCTGATACGTGATAGAGACTGATGGAGACTGGTAGAGACTGAGAGAAGTCCAGAAAGGAGGTGGAAAGATGACAGAGGAATTGTGTCCGGTTTGTGGCTGCACCATCAAGGGGCAGGGCTACGAGAAAGACGGCGTCAGGTACTGCTGCGAGCCCTGTGCCACCGGCAGCGGGCCTTGCCAGTGCGGATGTTGCCATCCGGTGGAAGAAAAAAAGAGGAAGGAATAGGCCAGGAATGTAGAATACAGTCTCGATGTCGAGGAGGAGGGGGATAGTATGGCCAACCATTTAAGAAATGAGACGTCTCCGTATCTGCGCCAACACGCCGACAATCCGGTGGACTGGTATCCGTGGGGTCTCGAAGCATTCGAGAAAGCTCAGCAGGAAGACAAACCCGTCTTCCTGTCCGTAGGGTACTCGACGTGCCACTGGTGTCACGTCATGGCGCACGAGTCGTTCGAGCATCCCGAAGTGGCGAAGCTCATGAACGAGACATTTGTTTCCATAAAGGTTGACCGTGAGGAACGACCAGATATCGACAGTGTCTATATGAAGGCCTGTCAGGTGATGACAGGCACCGGAGGCTGGCCTCTCACGGTCATCCTGACGCCGGACAAGAAGCCCTTCTTCGCCGCCACTTATGTCCCCAGGGAGAGCCGGTTTGGGTTGGAGGGACTCACCGAGCTAATCCCGCGCATCAGGGATGTTTGGGCAACGCGGCGGGCCGAAGCATTGAGCCTGTCCGACCGAGTGACCGGCCTGCTTCGGCAGACCCCGCAGGGTACGGCCGGAGAGGACCTGGACGAAGCGACACTCAAGCTGGCATACGAGCAACTTGCCGGGACTTTCGATGAGCAGCACGGCGGTTTCAGCCGCGCTCCCAAGTTTCCAACGCCGACCAATCTTCTTTTCCTGCTTCGGTACTGGAAGCGCAGCGGCGATGCGACGGCGCTGGACATGGTGGAGAAGACTCTTCAGGCGATGCGGCGAGGCGGCATCTACGACCACGTCGGATTCGGCTTCCATCGCTATTCCACAGATTCGCAGTGGCTTCTTCCGCACTTTGAGAAGATGCTTTACGACCAGGCTATGGTGGCCATGGCTTACATCGAGGCTTACCAGGCAACGAGAAAGCAAGACTACAGGAAGACCGCCCGGGAGATTTTCACTTATGTAATTCGCGACATGACCGGCTCGGAAGGCGGGTTCTTTTCGGCCGAAGATGCGGATAGCGAGGGAGAGGAAGGAAAATTCTACCTGTGGACGCAGGAGCAAATCAGAGAGGCGCTTGGCGACGGGGAAGCAGACTTGGTCAACAAGGTATTCAACGTCCAAAAGGATGGCAATTTCACGGTCGAGGCAACGGGAAAGAAGAGCGGCGCCAGCATTTTGCATTTGAAGAAGCCACTCGACGACATTGCCTCCGACTTGAATCTGTCCTCTCAGGAATTTCAGGCGCGTCTGAATGCAGCGCGTCAGAGACTGTTCAGCTACCGCGACAAACGCGTCCATCCCATGAAGGACGACAAGGTACTGACCGATTGGAACGGGCTCATGATTGCCGCGCTGGCCAAAGGGGCTCAGGCATTCGATGACCCCCGGTATGCCG
>Ga0172362_10004269_pt1 | contig 12377 bp, 12 predicted proteins | sample LakKivs1_kivu2a2_FD_114534 | JGI IMG/M metagenome (GOLD analysis project Ga0172362, IMG submission 114534) | Sediment microbial communities from Lake Kivu, Rwanda - Sediment s1_kivu2a2 | ecosystem: Environmental > Aquatic > Freshwater > Lake > Sediment | place: Rwanda: Western Province, Lake...
CAAGCTGCGCGTTTTGGCTCGTCTTTTCTTGAACCTGTTTTTCAAGCTGCGCGTTTTGGCTCGTCTTTTCTTGAACCTGTTTTTCAAGCTGCGCGTTTTGGCTCGTCTTTTCTTGTAGCGCATGTTCAAGCTGCGCATTTTGACTCGTCTTTTCTTGTAGCGCATGTTCAAGCTGCGCATTTTCACTCGTCTTTTCTTGTAGCGCATGTTCAAGCTGCGCGTTTTGACTCGTCTTTTCTTGTAGTACATGTTCAAGCTGCGCATATTGACTCGTCTTTTCTTGTAGCGCATGTTCAAGCTGCGCGTTTTGACTCGTTTTTTCTTGTAGCGCATGCTCCAGTCGCTGCATCTGTTGTTCAAGATGCACGTTTTTGCTTGTTTTATCATTTAATTCAATATTAAGTTCTTTTAAATATACATTTGTTTGCTTTAGTGCATCTTCGAGAGATTTTATTTTACTAGTATACTGCGTTTGCATTACATTAATTACAGTTTTCGCATTCTCATTTACTTTCAACATTTAAAAAATTTCGTTATTTTATAAAATGTTGGTATTAGTTTTTAAGTAAGTTTTACCTAAAATATATTTTATTTTATATTATCTTATTATTTTATATTTAAATTTAATAATAATTCATACGATACCGACCCATTATATAATTTCAATTATACTTTTTTATTTAGTTTAAATTTTTATTTTAATATATAATTTTATAAAAGTAGTTGTTTATTGTTTAAAATGGCTTTTATGGAATTTTTAAAATATATAAATGTAGTTATCAATACCACGACTATTTTATGCTCAACTTCATATTATGTTTTAAAGTACAAATGCGGGTTCACAACTTTCAATAACGCAGTCATGACAATATGCAACTCACTATTACCTAAAAACTACATTTTTACAAAGATTGTTCAGTGGGGGGTCCAAGAAATAAATGATAGTCTATATATTAAAAATAATGAAGAACTAGTAAAGTATTTTAGCACTTTCAATAACAGCGTTCCATATAACAGTTATGAGTTACAACATTCGTTACATCGTCTTCAAGACCTTATGAGTTATGCAAAAGCTCAAAATAATGAATTAGTCATTGAAAGTAGTGTTCCAGTAAATAGCGGATCTGTCGCATTAGTATTTAAAGCGCAGCTCAACGGTGATTCAGTTATTATAAAAGTGCTTAGATATAATATGAAAAATCGTATTGAAAATGATATTCACATTCTTATGTGTTTTTTTGATAATATTTTAATAAAAAAAATCACTGAGTATTATTTTGTTTTAAACTTTAAATCGTTTATAGAAAACATAAAAGAGTCTCTTTTAACACAATGCGACTTTAATAATGAAATTAACAATTCTTTATTGTTTAAAAATAATTTAAAAAATAATAAAAATATCATTATTCCATACGCCCATAAACATTTTACAGAAACATTCGATGACGTGATTGTAATGGAATACTTAAACGGCCCAATTGCAAAAAATGTTTCATTGGACAAGTTACAACCTCATTTAAAAACTTTACAGCTATTTTTTTTTGACTCTCTGTATAGGTATAATATTTTACACGCTGATTTTCATTTAGGAAACATAATTGTAGTTGATGATGATACCCTTGGAGTTATTGATTTTGGAATCGTGTATGAATTAACAAGTGAAATTAGTGACGCGTTGTTTGATTTTATGTTCATGCTTGCTGAACTGGATCCAACTAAAAAATCATTTCATAAAACAAGTTGCAAAATAGTTAAAAAATGTATCCAACTATGCTGTAGAGATGAACATGTGTATGATTTAGTTTATAAAAAAATTATAAATGATCTTCAATTTATGGAAATGTTTAAAGAATCTTTTTCAGTAAACAGAGTTATGATTGTCATTAAAAAATTAATGTCTATTCAAGATAATGTAATAGTATTAAAGTCTAAAATATGTCAACTGTTTTTATCAACACTATCGGGAATACAAACCATGGAATTTGTTAATGATGGATGTACGCTTCAAACGTTGGTGCGCTCATTTATAAATCGAAGTGTTGAAATATAAAAATAAAAAAATCAAAATTGATAAATAATGTTTTAAGTTATTTTTATGGTTTTAGGGTTTTAGGGTTTTAGGGTTTTAGGGTTTTAGGGTTTTAGGGTTTTAGGGTTTTAGGGTTTTAGGGTTTTAGGGTTTTAGGGTTTTAGGGTTTTAGTGTTCTAGGGGTTTATATTTTGTTTTTATTTAGTTTACTTTTTTTCTCTCTTTTATCAAAATCGACTTAGAATTATGGAATTGGAATTAGTACAATTATATAATTTATTTTTATTTTTACACATTATATAATTATTTTTATTCAATTCAATGAACGATGGAAGTGAGGAAGACAACTGGTTTACAATTTGTGATGAAAAAAATATCGTTCTCAAAAAAAATGATGACAATTTTTATAAAATAACATTTAGCATCGATGTAAAAAACAATGAAAATAATGAAGACACCGTTTTGAATGTTCTAAAAAATGGACAACTCTTTGACCTATTGTTTGCATTGAATCCTGATGTAATCAGTAAGTGTGACGTCGTTGAACAAAATGATGTTCACAATGTTTTTATTACATTTAAAAACACCAAGTCATCACAATATGATTCAACTTGTCGTTCAACTAGTCAGAGTGAACCGGAGCCGGAGTGTAACATCGATAAAATGATACACGTGTGTTTTGCACTAACATACACATTCAAACAAAATAAATGTATCATTGAAAGTGAAAATAAAGAAAATATGCACGACGATGACTTAACATTAGCGCCGCCTTCTTCGCATGTTTCTGACAAAAATGATTTTGTTTCCGTCTCCAAAATAAAATTAAAAGCGATTGAAAAAAATAATAAAACGTTGGTATCTTTACGTTTCAAAATACATAATAAGAAGTCCAGCAACATTATAAACATGTACATTGGTCTTTACTTTAAAAAAATATTTTATCGGTTTAAACAGTATTTTGAGTGAGTGAGTAATTTTTTACATGAATATGTAAAAAATAATTAAAGTTAAATATTAAGTAGAGTATTACATTTAAATATTAAGTAGAGTATTACATTTAAATATTAAGTAGTATTACATTTTATATATAAGACTTCAAAAAAAACATTAAAAACATGAAATTAATTCATAAAGTTGAAGAATGTGCAGTATATGAATCGGGGAAATGTCAATACATGTCGTCGTTAGCGGCAGAATCCCGTTCATGTATAAAATCATTTTTATTAAAATTATCATCGAGCACACTTGATTCTCCGCTTGCACTTTTATCCAATATAAAAGAAACAATAATGCATATTTCTAGCAATACCTCGACATCGGTTCAATTCAAAGCGCAGCAAGTAGTGCCTTTGAAAAACTTTATAGAAGACTTGCATTCTAATGCACACGAGCGCGGAATGGCGTACACGCTTGTACTGAAACTGCTGGCTGACATTGGAACCCAGCTTGAACGCGTACGAGCGGAACGCGGATTCATTATTCCGTTTCTCAGTTTAGAAGACATTGTTGTCATTCAAGCCCTCGATTCTCGCTACACGTTTGTTTTTATAAATGCAGAAAAACTGGTACGAGAACCTGGGCCAAAAAAGGAGCTCATTATCGACGTGCCGCTAAAAGTAAACAAGCACACATCATTTTTGCCGGCAGAGCTGCCGGAGTCCGCGTTAAAACGGCTGCCGATGCGCTTAACAGCAACGTCGTGGCAATACAGCTTGTCCACGCTCTGCATTTACGCGCTGCTGCAGCACAAGTTTAAAAATGGAGAAGACGACATTGAACGCGTGGGACGCCCCTTTTTGCACACGTCTCTCTACTTTTGTTTGAAGCGGTGTTTGAAACCCGATCCTGAAGAGCGGGTACTACTTTACGTATAAAATAAGAAATAAATCACCATTTTTATTCTTTTTATTTTTATTTTATTTTATGAATAGTAATATAGGAAAAATAAAATAAAATAAATGGGTGCGCAACAATCATCTGCATCGTCACCGTCATCTGCATCACCGTCATCTGCATCACCGTCATCTGCATCGTCATCATCGCCACTATCACTGTCGTCGACACCATCACCATCCGCGCTGTGTGAGTTTTCAAAAAAACAAATCCAAAAATTTGAAAAAGAAATTGAACAGTTGAATATATCAAGAGATCAAAAAATTGGTTTGCACTCTGACTTTAAAACGCAACTTGCAGATGCTAACACTGCTTTGAAAAGAATTCCTGCATCAGATAATGACATTCAATTCGTTGCAAACGTTGGAAAATTTAATGATAAAAATACAATTTTACAAGATGCAACCATTGTACAATATCCTTTGATTGTAAAGTATATACTGTGTTGCGAAGTAGTCCATATTTTAACAGCATATAAAAGTGGACTAAAAAAGATAGTTGAACTATGTACTACATGTCAAACTAAAAGAGATGTTGATAATGTCGATCAAAATATTGACGAGGCAATGACTATATTTGAAATGGCAGAAAGTTCTTTTGTTTTATTTTCTCAAAATTATACGAAAGGAGACATTAGTGGTGATGAATATGGAACTCTCTTATTCGATGCGCTGGTTAAAAGCACGAATAGTATGCATGACATGTTTATAAATAAAGAAAAAGTTAAACGTATAATGAGAGAGATATGTAAAAATAGAGAGGAATTAAAAGGCGCAATGGCTGTACTTTTTAATAAAGGAGGAAAAAAATTCTCCATGTCTAAGCGTAAGTTTAAATCCAAAAAACAAAAACTATCTCGAAAAAAAAACAAAAAAGTAAAAAGAGGCAAAAAGTAAAATTTAACTAATAAATGTAATTAAAAAATATCAAACCATTTTTTATTTTTATTTTTATTTTTTTTAACTTTTTTCGTTTTCCTTTTTTTACTTGTCGGCGTGTGCGGATTTGTTAGAACAGAATCATACTTGTAATTATTATAGCGATTTGTATTTGTTTTCATTGTATCCGTTTTAGTTCTGGTTCTTGTTTTAGTTCTTGTTTTACTTTTAACCGTTTTCGGTGTTTTTATAGCAGTTGCAGCGGTCGCAGCGGTCGCAGTGGTCGCAGTGGTCGCAGTACTTGGAGTTCTCTCTCTTTCACCTGTGAGCTTTGCGACAATGTCGTCTTCATTTTCCAAAATGACGTCGACAACGTTTCTGTAATACGAGCGAAACGAGCTCCTTTCATTTCGCAGCTCATCAAACGTCATCCATTGAATAACTGATTTTTCAAATAAGCCATTTGTCGCGTGACGAACCAGCTTGTTTACATGACTTTTCAAAAATTTATAGTTGTTATTGAAATAGTACGGCAAGTTTTCGTCATATTCGATTTCAAATAAGAATGTGGTATACCGATCATGATTCAAACTTGTTACTAAATTTTCTTTAATTAAGCGTTTGATTTCGCCTTCGCATCCAAAGAAGCCGTTTAACTCTTCGCACCCTTCTCGCAATGCCGTGTCCAGTGCGCTTTCGCCCGGCTTCTCTCCTCCGCCAAAGTCGCTGAAACCCGGCGAATCCTTGTTCAAGTATTCGTTTTCTTTTCCGAAAAGCAGGTAGACCTTTTTATTTTTTTTATTATACGCGATTGGCAATGCGCCGCCTCCCATTTTTATAACAAAGGTACGAAATAATATACAATAATATACAATAATATACAGTAACATAATAATTTTTTTGAATATATTATAAAAATTAATATTACTATAGTTTAAAGGTTTATAAAAAACATCAGGGAAATATGGAAGAAATGGCAACTTTACGGAGTTTTACACCCGAAGAAATGTTTTTAATGAAAAAGGCACTTTACTACGATTTTATGTTATATAGCCGACACTTGAAGCCATTTAACTTATTTTTATTAAAAAAAGGGTTAAGAAGTAATATGTATTCGTCTCCAAGTACAAGTACTCGCGGCACATCTCGTTTTGATGATGGACTTCATAATGATTTATTATCCGCAAGTCCTTTTAATCCGAACGATAATATAAATTTAACACTTATATCAGAACGTTTTAGCAAATTGGGATCCGGTTTAGATGAAGGTATATTTAATCCTCAAACATCGGAACAAATCGACCAAGGTATAAAAACGCTTGTTGCCAATTTTACTCCTGGTGCACCCTTATACGAGTGTCATCGGGATGAAATAATGAAAGCAATACAAAACGGTCGATTTGATAATTTTTTAAGTGATGAAAATAAAGAAGATATGATGCGAATATGCTATGCTGGCGTTCAGCCGAATATGGAAGGGGAAGGAGGTCAAGACGAAATCGGATTGCCTCCAAAAATGAGACCAGCCAGTTTTGGCGGGAAAAGAAAAAGAAAAAGCAAAAATAAATCAAAGAAAATAAAAAAACGCAACAAAAGCAAAAGCAAAATAAAATCAAAGAAAATAAAAAAACGCAGCAAAAGCAAAAAAGGAGGAGCGCCGGCATCATATGTCGGTTCAATTCAAGGCGAGTTTATAAATGATAGAGGACAACAACTATTTAGAAATCCGGTTGGTGGGATTGCATAACGGCAGTGCATTGCATAACGGCAGTGCATTGCATAACGGCGGTATTGAATAAAATAAAAAAAAGATTTTTTATTTCTTTTGTTTTCTATCTATCTTGTTTTCTTTAATTTTTTAAGTTAGGAAATCACACGACACATGTTAATACATTCATTTATTCAAGCATTGACTCTGGAATTTCAGGCAACCTGATGGCGATAAAGGATCCGTTCACGGTAGTAGAGTCGCTATTCTCATCCTCATCCTCATCGTCATCAGAATCAGAACTGGATGAAGAGTCGTTGTTGTAGTCATTGATGGTCGAATTGGAGCCATCGGAATCGTCAGAATCATCATTGTACATTTGAATTATCCACTCCTCATCCATATGTCGTTCTTCGCCGCCATTTGTATGCAGGGTGGCATCAAACAGCAAGTTGAAACCAAAGTTGGTGACCATATTCACGACACCGTCAACGACGTCTTGAACATTTTGACCATCCGTATTTGGTTGATTCGAAATTTCCAACGCGTTTTGAACAAAGTGTTCAACGTTGTTATAGATATCAAGACCGTTCAGTTCATGATTCAGCAACTGAATACCCTCAGAATAGGACAGCGGTTTCAACACTTTTTTTACATCCTTTTCAATTGGTGCACGACAAAGGGGACAAAGATTCGACGTGTGTAAATTTTTCAAAAGACAAGACAAGCAAAATGTGTGACCGCACTCCGTGGTTGCAATATTTTTTTGAGGAGCACACGTCGAGGTAAGAGCATCCAAGCAAATTGCACAACATTCATCATTGTCATCGTTTGTACCTACTCCGACTTCTGAAGTGTCGGCAGCGACAAAATAAGGGTTCGCATTTTCGTATCCAAAACAACCAATTACGCTGTGACGCCTTGTCGTCGATCCTAACTTGAAATATTTTCCACAAGAATTGGGCGACAGCATGGGTATGGTGTCTTGTATATTTGTGGAATCATCAAAGTTAAAAATAAAGTTTTCAATTTGTAATATTTCAATTGGATTTTTACATTCCAAAAACGTTTTTGTATGAAAAATAATAAAATTGATTTTTTTATTATCATTCTTTACCATGCAGGATTGTACATAGCATAGGCACAGGCATAGCAAAAAACATCGATTCTTGAAAGCAATGGATGAACCAATCGAAATCCCCATTGTTCCTTTCCCGAGGCAGTTGTCATTTTCAGTGCAGTGGAAATACGGAGAAAAAACACGAGATGACTGCATCGAGGTTACAAAAGGTAACAAAAGCGTATTGAATATTCGACGATGGACAACATTTAAAAGTTTTCACTTTCCACAAGGTGCAATTGTCACCGGATTTAGAGGACGAAGAGATTATAAAGATGGTAAATGCGAGGGAATCATGTGTTGCAAATGGTGTCCAAATAAAAAGGTGTTTGACTCTTCCATATTTACCATTTCAAATGGCTACAACGGAATATTTAGTGAAAAGGATTTCGAGACCATGTTTTTACTCGACCAGTCAGAATTCACACTTTATAATCCAGATGCCATAAAAAATATAAAAAGTGAACTCAGATAATATATGATTGCATGATTACATGATTACATAAAAAATAAATTATCGTCATGCAGGCCATCATGCAGGCGGTCTTATTTTTTTTTATTCTTTTTATTATTTTTTTTCTTGTTGTTGTTCTTTTTGATATTTTTTTTAATTATAGTGCTAATAATGCCAGCGCTATTTGATTCTTCTTGAAGAGTCTCCTCTTCTTTCGTCGATTCCTTTTCGGTTTCTTTTAAATTGTCTGAAATGTTTTCATTTGTCGAAACAACATTAAAATTATCCACGTCTTCATTTACAATTTGAATGTTTGTCGTCGTTGATTCTGATTTCGGCGATGATTCCGAATTCGTTGTATCTGCACTTGCACTTGCACTTGAACTTAAATAGTTGCCCATTTTTTAATGTTGTGTTTGTGTTTTTTAATATAGAGATATAAAATTTTTTTTACTAAAAAAACTACTTCTTCTTAATTGATAAATTATATTTTAAATATATTAAAGTTATCTTTTTATTCTTACCTATAAAAAAATATTACATCACTAAATAAACTCAAAACGCAGTCAATAAAATGGATATTCATATGATTTTTTTATACTTTATTAGTTTTTTTGGATTCTATGTTGGCGCTGATAAGCTCATTGGAAATGCGTGCGACGGAAAGTATTATTTAATTCACGGAGTAAACAACATGATCATTTCATACCTTACATATAACGACGTTGTCTCAACGTTTACCGACTTTGGTTCTGTTTTAACCGCAGACATTTCCATTTTGCCTTCTATTATAACGTATTCATTACACATGTATCACATCTTTGCATATTATAAAAAATTCACTACGGATGATTGGCTCCATCACATATTAATGGGTTCAGCACTTGTCGCGGCTCACCAGTTTAATTCAGGACGACTCATTAACTATTCGCTGTTTTTTACAACCGGACTTCCAGGAATGGTTGATTATTTTTTATTGTTTCTCGTAAAGAACAACAAGTTGCAGTCCATTTTTGAAAAACGAATAAACAACTACATTAATTTGTGGCTTCGGTCTCCGGGTTGCATTTCTCATGCCATTTTGACGATTTTAGTCTATAACATTTATAAAAATACACTACTAAGCGGACACGTAAACCAGATTGGTTACATTTTCACATCATCGATGACGTATTGGAATGGAATTTATTTTATGAACAAAGTGGTTATTAGCTATAACAAATATTACAATAAATAATATGGTAATCTATGTATGCATTTTTTTATTTTATACACATGGTATAAAATAAATATTATATAGGTATATTAGTCGTTTTCTTGATCAATCAATTTTTTTTTGGGACAGCCGCGATGATGTGCCGAAAGTGACTGTTGATTCTTCGCTTGAAACACCTCACAAAATTGGCATGTGTATTTACTGCTTGAACTTGCATAACGACTGGATAAGTGCTCTTCCAAACTCGGCAGCCGCACGTCTTCAATCATTTTGCACAGCTTTGACTGGAAGTCGCGCACGTGTCGGATCATGGCAAGCTTTTGCGCGACAAACGCTTGATACTCTTGATTGATGTTGTCCAAACGTTCTTTACAAATTGTTTCCGCATTCGCGGCCGAGTTTTCGTTCATTTGATCCAACCGCATTTTAAAATGGTCAATAATACTAATTGCAATCTTAATTTTATCGGGGTCATTTTTTGCCTGATGAACATACACCAAGACATTGCCGTTGTGCACATTGATTTCAAAATCTTCCTTGTTTGCGATTCCGCAATTTTGAGCAAGAAACAGTCCACAACAGTTTTGCTGCTCCACATCATGAAGAAATTTTTTAACTTCTTCCTGAACCACATTCCTGTCCCAGTTCTTATTTTCAATTAAAATACGCGGTCGATCTTTTCTCGTCATTATAATGTCTCCGGTTTCTTTCGTTGTCCCCACAGAGTCTACCTGCGCACACGGATACATGGAAACAAGCGTGTTGAATAATATGTTTTCCGATATTTTTCCTTTTATGGAACTGTTCTCCATTTTTTTTAAAACTTCGGAAACAGACTGCGTCAAGGCAGTTGCAGCTTGATGGCTCGCGCACGACAGCTCTTTAATTACACCCAAATTTGCATCCGAGGACGCTTTAATCTCTCGAATGCTGGTGTCGATCCGCTTTTCCGTTTGCGCTTGCGACATTTGCAACGAAGATGACAGTTTGGTGTCCAGCGTGGTTATAAAATCCTGGAGAGACTGCGGAGAGACAGTGGACACAGAAAAGTACTTGTGCGTATCATCCATAATGGTCTTTTGCATGTCTCGAATTGTCCCGCTCAAATGTTTTGACATCTGGTCATTCGATTTTGGCAGTACATCATTTAAAAGTAGATTGGTTTTATCTATCAGTATCGAATTTTGTTCTCGAATGAGGGGCGCAATTTTATCGGAAACATTCGTTGACAAAATCAGTTTGATGTCTTCAATGTAGTCCCGTTTAAATTCCGCAAGCTTTGTCGATAGCCCGCTGCTTTGTTCTGACTGCAGTCGAGACATACCGTCAACTTGCGTTTGAAGCTGTTTTACATTTTCAAATAAACTTGTAAACATGCTCGTATTAAGCGACGCATTCATATTTTCTGTTAATTTTTCAATTAAATCAATAAATAAAATAACACATTCTTCGAAATGTAGACCGGGATTCCGTTCGTTAAAAAATCTCCATATTTTTTCATTATGAATTTTAATCGTAAACTGCTGTTGGCGTTCGTGTTCCATTTTTTATGCACGATTCATTACATGTATATATTGCAGTTTATTTATATGCTTTATGCTATTATTATTTGCGGTAGATAGCATTCGCAATCGCGTCTTATATTTTTGAGTTTATCTTATTTAAAATATAATGATAAAATGCATTCATCTTGGTCTCTATCTCATTTTCGTCGTCTTCATCTATATTCTTTTTTGTTTCATTTTCTACTATCGTTTCATATTCCATCAACTCTTTTACAACTTCGGCTTTTATTTTATTATTTATTTTTTTAATTATTGTGTGAATTTTATTTTGTATAGAAACACTTTTTTCACAATCTCTATTCTCATTTTTTGTTTTTTCGATTATGTTTTTAATTTTATTCACGTTTAGTTTGGGTTTTTCTTTACTACATTTATTTTCATTTGTTATGATAGGAACAGCACGCGCATGCGCTTTATTCCGAATCAAATTGTTCACAATTGGTTTTTTACTCATATCTACCGCCACATTTTTATTCGTTTCTTCACTCGCATTTAAACCGTCAAATAACTCTTTTACATTTACATTTACATTTACATCATTTGCATTTACATCATTTACATTTACATCATTTACATTTACATCATTTGCATTTACATCATTTACATTTACATCATTTACATTTACATCATTTGCATTTACATCATTTGCATTGTTACACTCTCTTCCTTCTTTTTGTTCTTCAATTAAAGAGGCGTAGTCGCTTTCACATACATGCGACTCTTGAATGTTATCAAGATAGATGTATGTTTCTTTAATTTCATCATTATAATGGTAATACACTTTATATCCTTTTAAAAATATTCCATCATCTTCTTTTATTTCTTTGTCCTGTTCCTGTTTATATTCTTTAGACATTTTTTCTCTAAAAATATGTTTTTTATTTAATTATTAAATATTTTTTTTAAATAATTTTTTAACGCGTTGATCAGCTGTTTAGCAAAAAATAAATATTTTTATAAATTAAATATTTTTATAAATTAAATATTTTTATAAATTAAATATTTTTATAAATTAAATATTTTTATAAGTTAAATATTTTTATAAATTAAATATTTTTTGTAAAAAAAAATATTTACATACTATATAAAAAATATAAAAAATGACCAAAAAACAAACTAGAGGTGCGGTAGACGCCTTACAACTCGATGCATCCAAACAAGGTGCGTCACTTGCGGATATGTGGATACTTGAAGACACTCCTGCTTCGGCACTTATTGCTGCTAAAGCAGGTGGTACTGTTCGTAAATTATTAAGAACTATAAATTCAAATGTATCTATTTGGAGTCAAAGTAATATAAATAGGGTATCATCAAAAGCCGGTCTTGTTCTTTCTATTCCAGCTATGTTTAGTGAATCCATATCTACCGTTATGGTTGAAGCAGCACTTAAGCCCCTTGGAAAAGCTACCGGGTTAAAAGTTGTTCCACCAAAAGAAAAAGATCTTGATGCTGATGCTGATTCTGATGCTGATGGTCTCACCGAAGCTGAAATAGCTGACTTACTTGCAGAA
>Ga0172362_10004271_pt1 | contig 12374 bp, 9 predicted proteins | sample LakKivs1_kivu2a2_FD_114534 | JGI IMG/M metagenome (GOLD analysis project Ga0172362, IMG submission 114534) | Sediment microbial communities from Lake Kivu, Rwanda - Sediment s1_kivu2a2 | ecosystem: Environmental > Aquatic > Freshwater > Lake > Sediment | place: Rwanda: Western Province, Lake...
CGCACGGCGGCGAGTCGATCTTCTATTACGGCGGCGGCGGGCAGGGGAACCACCTCCCGGGCGCGTACGGCGGCGTGACGCGCAAGCTGCTCGGCTCGATCCACCGCTCGAGCGCGCTCGCGCAGGAGAAGACCGGCGAGTTCTGGGTCGCGGCGAAGATGCTCGGCGGCTACTCGCGCGGCGACTTCGAGCACTGCGAGGTCGGGCTCTTCATCGGCAAGAACCCGTGGTTCTCGCACGGCATCGCGCGGGCGCGCGTCGCGCTGCGCGCGATCGCACGCGATCCGGAGCGCTGCCTGATCGTCATCGACCCGCGCCGCACGGAGACGGCGGAGCTGGCCGATATCCACCTGCAGGTGCGTCCGGGCACCGATGCCTGGCTGCTCGCTGCCATGCTCGGCGTGCTGCTGCAGGAGAACCTGGTCAAGCGCGACTGGATCGCGGAGCACGGCGACGGGCTCGACGATGTGCTGCCGCACTTCGCGGAGATCCCCGTCGCGAAGTACTGCGCGATCGCCGGCGTCGACGAGGAGCTCGTGCGGCGGGCCGCGCGCCGCATGGCTGCCGCGAAGAGCATGGCGACCGCGGAGGACCTCGGCGTGCAGATGAACCGGCACTCGACGCTGGTATCGTATCTGCACAAGCTGATCGCGCTGCTCACCGGCAGCTTCGGCAAGAAGGGCGCGAACTACATCCCGGCGACGCTGGTGCCGCTGGCGGCGGGTGGCGAGGGCGGCGGCAGCGCACCGAAGCTCTCGCCGGTCACGAAGTCGCGCATCATCGGCGGCCTCACCCCGTGCAACGTGATCCCGGACGAGATCCTGACCGATCACCCGAAGCGCTATCGCGCGATGCTGGTCGAGAGCGGCAACCCCGCGCACTCGCTCGCCGACAGCGCGCGCATGCGCGAGTCGCTCGCAGCGCTCGACCTGCTGGTCGTGATCGACGTCGCGTTCACCGAGACCGCGAAGCTCGCGCACTACGTGCTGCCGGTCGCGAGCCAGTACGAGAAGGCCGAGGCGACCTTCTTCAACTTCGAGTTCCCGCACAACTACTTCCATCTCCGGAAGGCTCTGCTGAAGCCGGAGCACGGGCTCTTCTCCGAGGCCGAGCTGCACGCGCGCATCGCCGACGCACTCGGCGAGCTGCCCGCGGACGCCGTCGCGCAGCTGCGCGCCGCGTGGCAGGAGGGCCGCAAGCCGTTCCGCGACGCATTCTTCGCGCTCGCCGGCGGCAACCCGAAGATCGTCGCGATCGCGCCCGCGCTGCTCTACCGCGCGATCGGTGACCTGCTGCCCGAAGGGCTCGCCGAGGGCGCGGGCCTCTGGGCCGTGTGCCAGATCGCGGCGCAGAAGAACCCGGCGTCGCTCGCGCGCGCGGGCTTCGCGGGAGATCCGTTCGACGCGGCCGACGCGCTGTTCGACGCGATCCTGTCCAGCAGGAGTGCGGTCGTCTTCGCGGTCGACGAATGGGAGGAGAGCTTCAAGCGCATCGGCACGAAGAACCGCCGCATCCAGCTCGCGATCCCCGAGCTGTTCGACGAGCTCGACGGGCTCGCGAGCGAGGCGCCGCCGCAGGCGGACGCGGACTTCCCGTTCGTCCTGTCCGCTGGCGAGCGCCGCTCGTTCACCGCCAACACGATCATCCGCAACCCCGAGTGGCGGAAGAAGGACGCCGCAGGCTCGCTGCGCATGCACCCCGCCGACGCGCAGAAGGTCGGCGTCGGCGACGGTGGGCGCGTGCGGCTCACCACGCGGCGCGGCAGCGCGGTCGTCCCGGTCGAGCTGTCGGACCGCATGCAGCCGGGCCACGTGTCGCTGCCGAACGGCCTCGGGCTCGGGTTTCCGACTCCGGAAGGCGAGCACGTGACGGGCGTCGCGCCGAACGAGCTCACGCGCAGCGAGGATCGCGACTGGGTCGCCGGCACGCCGTGGCACAAGAGCACGCCGGCCCGCATCGAGGCGTGCGCCTGACCCGTTCGACGAGGGGTCACGCGACCCCTCGCCCCGCGCGGCCGGGCCGCGCGGGGCCCCACTTCCCGCACTCGCTTTGCTCGGCCGCGCGCTTCGCGCGCGGATGCTCGAGTCGCGGGTCTCGCTCCCAGACCAGCCCACGGAGGGCGTGATGGAGATCTCGGCGGCACCGCTCGCGAAGAAGTCGATCGAGGTCCTCGGTCGCAGGATGGCGTACCACGAGTCCGGCAGCGGCGACCCGATCGTGCTGCTGCACGGCAACCCGACGTCGTCCTACCTGTGGCGTAACGTCGTGCCGCACCTGACCGGGCTCGGTCGCTGCATCGTGCCCGACCTGATCGGCATGGGCGACTCGGAGAAGCTGCCGGAGCCGGGCCCGGACAGCTACCGCTTCGTCGAGCACCGCCGCTACCTCGACGGCATCCTCGACGCGCTCGGCGTGCGCGCGCGCGTCACGCTGGTGATCCACGACTGGGGCTCGGCGCTCGGCTTCGACTGGGCGAACCGCCACCGCGATGCCGTGCGCGGCATCGCGTACATGGAAGGCATCGTCATGCCGATCCCGTCGTGGCGCGACTGGCCGCGTCCGGCGCAGGCGATCTTCCAGGCCTTCCGCTCGCCCGAGGGCGAGAAGCTGGTGCTCGAGCAGAACCAGTTCATCGAGGGCGTGCTGCCGACGTCGATCCTGCGCAAGCTGACCGACGCCGAGATGAACGAGTACCGGCGCCCGTTCGCGCAGCCGGGCGAGGACCGGCGACCGACGCTCACGTGGCCCCGGCAGATCCCGATCGCGGGCGAGCCCGCCGACGTCGTGCAGATCGTCCAGGACTACGCGGACTGGCTCGCGCAGAGCCCGATCCCGAAGCTGCTCCTCGTGGCCGAGCCGGGCGCCATCCTGCGTGGTCCGGTGCTGGAGTTCTGCCGCACCTGGCCGAACCAGCAGGAAGTGACCGTGCAGGGCATCCACTTCATCCAGGAGGACTCGCCGCACGAGATCGGTGCGGCAGTCGCGGGGTGGATCGCGGCGCTCTCCTGACGGGCGGATCACGCCGCGTTCATGGGCTTGCCGTGGCGCCGACGGCACGGCGGTAGAGGTGTGTACGGCGAGCATCGCGACGCAGGTGCTCGACCGCGGGCCGAAGCGACGGATCACCGGCATCGATGCTGGCTCCTGCGGCGCTGCTCTGGCACAAGCCGGGCAGGAGGAGCGAGCTGATGGCAGACACCCAGACCCCCGGACTCGGAACCCGCGCGCTGCACGCCGGGCAGCAGGTCGACCCGGCCACCAAGGCGCGCGCGGTGCCGATCTACGCCAGCACGTCGTTCGTGTTCGACGACAGCGACCACGCCGCGCGGCTCTTCGCCCTGTCGGAGTTCGGCAACATCTACTCGCGCCTCATGAACCCGACCAACGACGTGCTCGAGAAGCGCCTCGCCGCACTCGACGGCGGGGCGGCCGCGCTGTGCTTCGCGTCGGGGCAGGCCGCGATCACCGCGGCCATCCTGACCATCTGCCACAGCGGCCAGAACTTCCTCTCGGCGACTTCGCTCTACGGTGGCACCTGGACCCTGTTCACGCAGACGCTGGCGAAGCTCGGCATCGAGGTGCGCTTCTTCGACCCGCACCACCCCGAGGAGATCGCGCGGCTCGCCGACGCGAACACGCGCTGCGTCTACTTCGAGAGCCTCGGCAACCCGAAGAACGACGTCCCGGACTTTCGCGCCCTGAGCGACGCCGCGCACGCGATCGGCGTGCCGGCGCTGTGCGACAACACCGTGCTCACGCCGATGCTGCTGCGGCCGATCGAGCACGGCGTCGACGTCGTGATCTACTCGACGACCAAGTTCCTAGGCGGTCACGGCGTGCACATCGGTGGCGCCGTCGTCGACGGCGGCACCTTCCCGTGGGCGACGAATCCCGCGCGCTGGCCGGAATTCTGCGCCCCCGATCCTGCCTACCACGGCATGGTCTTCGAAGAGGCGCTCCGCCCGATGGGCAACATCGCCTACATCCTCCACATCCGCACGCACTGGCTGCGCGACACCGGTGCCTGCATGAGCCCGTTCGCGTCGTTCCTCACCCTGCTCGGCATCGAGACGCTGCACCTGCGCATGCAGCGGCACTGCCAGAACGCGCTCGACGTCGCGCTCTGGCTGAAGACGCACCCGGCGGTCGAGTGGGTGAACTACCCGAACCTGCCCGAGCACCCGGATCACACCGCGGCGCGGCGCTTCCTGCCGCACGGGGCCGGCGCGATCATCGGCTTCGGCATCAAGGGCGGTGCCGCTGCCGGCGTCAAGCTGATCGACGCCGTACGGCTCGCGAGCCACCTGGCCAACATCGGCGACGCGAAGACGCTGATCATCCACCCCGCCTCGACGACGCACTCGCAGCTCACCGCCGACGAGCAGCACAAGACCGGCGTCACGCCCGAGTACGTGCGTCTGTCGATCGGCATCGAGGACGTGGCCGACATCATCGCCGACCTCGACCAGGCGATCGCGGCGTCCCAGCGATGACGGCAGGGGCCCGTGCCAGGGCGGCACCGGAGCGATCCGACGGCTCCCCCGTGCCGCCGCCCGGCCTCTGAGGCCACCGTGACCGACCACGAGTTCCACAGCAGCGATGCGACGCGCAGTGCAGCTCCGCTGCAGCACGTCCGGCGGGTGACCTTCGACACGCCGCTCGGGCTGGCGCTCGGTGGTTCGCTGCCGGAGGTCACGATCGCCTACGAGACCTACGGCACGCTGAGCGCGGCGCGCGACAATGCGGTGCTGGTCTGCCACGCGATCAGCGGCGACTCTCACGTGGCCAGGCACGACGCGGCCGACGTCCCGGGCTGGTGGGATCTCGTCGTCGGACCGGGACGCGCGATCGACACCGAGCGGTGGTTCGTCGTCTGCTCGAACACGATCGGCGGCTGCCGCGGCAGCACCGGCCCGAACAGCCTCGATCCACGCACCGGGCGGCCCTACGGCGCCGACTTCCCCACCATCACGGTGGCCGACATGGTCGCGGCACAGCGCCGCCTGCTCGACCACCTCGGCCTCGACGCCTGGCACGCGGTGGTCGGCGGCTCCCTCGGCGGCCACCAGGCGATGACCTGGGCGATCGAGCACCCCGACCGCGTGCACGGCTGCGCGGCGCTCGCGAGCTCACCGCGGCTCACCAGCCAGGCGATCGCCTTCGACGTCGTCGGCCGGAACGCCATCCTGCAAGACCACGGCTTCGACGCGGGCCAGTACTACGGTCGCGGTGCGGGGCCCACGACCGGCCTCGCGCTGGCACGCATGCTGGCGCACATCACCTACCTGTCGCGCGAGGCGATGACGGCTCGCTTCGACCCGAGCCGGCACGCGCCGCGCGAGGTCCCGACCGCATTCGAGCAGCGCTTCTCGGTGGGCTCGTACCTCGCCCACCAGGGCAACAAGTTCGTCGAGCGCTTCGACGCGAACAGCTACGTCACGCTGTCGATGGCGATGGACCTGTTCGACCTCGGCGAGACGCCCGACGCGCTGCGCGACGCCGTCGGACGCAGCCCCTGCCCGTGGCTGCTCGCGAGCTTCAGCAGCGACTGGTTGTTTCCCGCCGAGCAGAGCCGCCAGATCGTCACGGCGCGCCTCGCCGCGGACCGGCCAGTGTCGTACCTGGACGTCAGGGCTTCGGGGGGACACGATGCGTTCCTGCTCGAGGAGCGGCTCGAGGTCTACGGCGGTCTGCTGCGCGGCTTCCTCCTGGCGCTCACCGATGCGCCGCCCGCGTCGCCGTCGATCGACGGCGGCGCGCCGCCGTCACCGACCTCGATCTTCCACGGGCAGCGGCTCGACGAGGAGCGACTGCTCGAGCTCATCCCCGAAGGCGCGCGCGTACTCGACCTCGGCTGCGGCAACGGGGCACTGCTGGCGCGGCTGCGTGCTCGCGGTCACGAGCGCATGGTCGGCGTCGAGCTCGACGAGCGCGCCGTGCTCGCCTGCGTCGCGCGCGGACTCGACGTGGTGCAGCACGACCTCGAGCGCGGGCTGCCGCTGTTCCGCGACTGCCAGTTCGACGTCGTCCTGCTGTCGCAGACGCTCCAGTCGATCGTCGACACCGAGCGCATCATCGACGAGATGCTGCGGGTCGGCCGCCGCGCCATCGTCACCTTCCCCAACTTCGCCTACCGCGAGCTGCGCCGCATGCTCGCCGAGGACGGGCGCTCGCCGAAGTCCGAGGGCGGGCCGTACCACTTCGAGTGGTACGACACCCCCAACCGCCGCTTCCCGTCCATCGCCGACGTGCAGGACTTCTGCGCCGCGAAGGGCATCGCGATCGAGAAGGCGCTCTACCTCGACAGCCGCACGTCGCGGTGGATCACCGACGACCCGAACCTGAACGCCGACGTCGCGATCGTCGCGTTGCGGCGGTAGCCCTGCTCGGGGAAGGTGGGCGGCGGCGTGTTCCGTCGCTCAAGAACGACGGTGCCGCTCGCCGCGGAGCAGCGACGTTCCGCCGATGATGACGATGCTCGCCGCGACGAGCGTGCCCGCGAGGATCGCGACGAGGGCGTTCACGACGCACCCCCGATCCCGATCGTCGGCCCGAATCCATTCACCGTTCCGGTTTCGCCCATGGTCCCGTCCCTCCTGTGCCGCGATGCGATGCGGAATGGCTACGCAAGCCGCATGCCCGCCGGATTCACGGGAGACACGGCGCTTTCCGGTGCTGCGGGCCAGACGCCGCTGCGCCGGAACGACACGGTGGCGCCGGCCGACACACCCGCGACGCCCGAGGCCCTCGCTCCGGGGCTTGCCGAGGCGCCGGCGACATAGGAAGGAGAGTGAGGCAGGAGGCACGACATGGCGAAGACGGAAACGGCGATTCTCGCGGGCGGCTGCTTCTGGGGCATGCAGGACCTGATCCGCAAGCTGCCCGGCGTGGCGTCGACCCGCGTCGGCTACAGCGGCGGCGACGTGCCCAACGCGACCTACCGCAACCACGGCACGCACGCCGAGGCGATCGAGGTGGTCTTCGACCCGGATCGGCTCTCGTACCGCGACCTGCTCGAGTTCTTCTTCCAGATCCACGACCCGACGACGCCGAACCGGCAGGGCAACGATCGCGGCACGTCCTATCGCTCGGGGATCTACTGCCTGTCGGATGAGCAGCGCGTGGTCGCCGAGGACACCATCGCCGACGTGAACGCGTCGGGCGTGTGGCCGGGGCGCGTGGTGACCGAGGTCGCACCCGCCGGTCCGTTCTGGCAGGCCGAGCCGGAGCACCAGGACTACCTGGAGCGCCATCCCGGGGGCTACACCTGTCACTTCCCGCGGCCGAACTGGAAGCTGCCCCGGCGCGCGGCCGCACGAACGGCTTGACCGATCACGCGGCGTTCGAGGACGCCCTCTGGGTGCGCCGCGCCTGCTCCGAGGAGACGCTCGTGCAGCCGCTGTAGCTCGGTCTCCTGCAGCAGAGCGACCTGCCGCAGCCGCTCGATGTCGCGCTCGGTCTCCAGCTCTGCGTTCCCCGGGCCGAGCCCGATCCGGATCGGGCGACCCTTCCGGGCGACGGTCACCCAGCAACCGTCCGGGTGTCGCGAGAGTGTCACGCTCGTGACGGCGTAGAACCCCTCGACCTCGCGCAGCGGACTCGCGACCTTTCGGCGGAGGGGCCTCAGCCCGTCCGGGGTCCCGCGAGCTGAACCTTGATTCCGTCGGGATCGAAGAAGAACACGATGCCGAACTCGGGGCTGCCGCCGATCGGCCACAGCGGCTCGAAGCCGACCTCTCGCATCGTCCGAATCGAATCGGTCAGGTTCTTCACGTAGAAGTTGATGCGGTCGATGCCGAGGTGATTGACCGGCGGCGCGTAGGGCGGCGCGTCGTCGTAGGGTCGCTTCCAGCGCCGCAGCTGTAGCGTCGCTCCGTCCGTGCCCTCGCCGAGGCTGATGTCGAGGCCCTCGAACTCGATCGGCCCGTCGAAGCCGTGCGCGGCGGCGAACTCGCCGGCCCCGGCCTGCGACCTCGGCGCGGACTCGCTGAAACCGAGCAAGCGATAGAACTCTCGCGATCGCTCCAGGTCGGACACGTTCATGTTCGTGTTCATGAGCCGCACCAGTCCGCGGCCCGGGCTCGCTCCTCCGCCAGCGGTCTCGACCAGCTTCAGGAACGCGCCGTCCTGGTCCTTCATGAACACGAAGCGTTCGCCGTCCGGCGCGGTCGCGGGTGCGGAGACGAACGCGACGCCCTTCGCGCGCAGATCCGCCACGTAGGCGTCGAGGTCGGCCGTTGCGTAGGTCGCGTACGCCATGCCGAGGTGGTTGAGCTTCGCGTAGGGCGGCTCGTCTCGATACGAGTCGCCGCGAAACTGCACCGTATCGACGAAGGGCGGAACGGGCGGATTCTGCAAGCTCGTGAGCGCGACGTAGATCAAGTAGTCGTCCGCAAAGCCGAGCGATCGCGCGAACGAGGTGCTCCGCTCCGGTCCCGCTGGGAAGATCTCGCCCTTGAAGCCGAGCGTTTCGTAGAAGTCCCGCTGGCGCGCCATGTCGCTCGTGTTGAGCCCGAAGTAGCCCTGTCGCTCAAGCCCGAGGTCGGCGCGAGCGAGCTGGGTCACGCGAGCTTCGAGCGTCCCGACGGCGCCGCTGGGAACCTTCACCTCGAGGGTGTTCTCGCGTTCGAGGGTCAGCGGTACGACGACCTCGCCGCCGATACCGAGGTGCCCCGGCTCCACGACCTCGCGGCCGTTGATCCGGACCTGCGCGCTCGCGAGGCCGCTGTTGTGAAGGACGAGCATCGCCGGTCCGGGGATCGCACGGAACGTCGCCGGCTCGGTCGCCGCGGCTTCATGCCCGCGCCCGAAGGTCTTCGGGCCGAAGCGCGTCAGATTGGCCTCGATCATCGCACTCACTCCTCCAGGGATTCCGTGTGTATCCCGGTCCGGTCCGTTCCGCGATGGTGTTGTTGCGGGTCTCGCAGGGCGACCGATCTCGTGCGCCTGATCGCGCAGGGCATCGCCGCCCGCGATGCCCCTGCGTCAGGCTCGCGCGATGAAGCTCGCGACCGCGCTGCTCCTGCTCCTCGCCGCTGCGATCAAGCTTGCGCCCGTCGTGGGCGTGCTCGGGGCCGAGCGCCTGCGCGCTCTCTGCCGAGTCGACGTGAGCCATCCGGTGCTCGCGATCTTGTTGCGGCATCCCGCGCTGCTGTTCGGCGTCGTGGGCGGGCTGCTCGCGGCGTTCGCGCTTCACCCCGAGCTGCTCGCCGCCGCGATCGTCGTCGGGCTCGTGAGCGCGATCGGATTCATCGCGATCTGTGAGGCGCGTGCAAGCCGCCACTCTGCGGGGTTCGTCGCTGCTCGAGGCGTCGCGCCCGTGAGCTCCCCACTCGGTCGATGGTTGGAGCGGTTGGGACTCCCACCGTCGCACAAGCAGGCGACGGCGACCGCCTCCTGCGCAGCGGCCACGGCGGTCGCGCTGCGGACGGCGAAAGTCTGCCTGTCGGCTGGACATTTGCTTGACGTGAGCTCCGTCTGCCCCTAGGACGCATCCCGGCGCAGGTCGTGAGGGAGGCATGCGATGTTCGATCCGAAGAATTTCAGGCTGGACGGTCAGGTTGCGCTGGTCACAGGCGCAGGCGCAGGGATTGGTCGCGGCATCGCCGAGATGTTCGCCGGCGCCGGGGCCGCCGTGGTGGTCAGCGACCTGAAGCAGGAAGCGGCGGATGCGGTGGCGAAGGACATCGTGGCCGCGGGCGGCAAAGCCGCCGGGATTGCCTGCAACGTGACGAAGGAGGCCGATCTGGTGGCATCCGTGGACGCGGCGGTTTCCGCCTTCGGCAAGCTGACGATCCTGGTGAACAACGCCGGCGGCGGCGGGCCGAAGCCCTTCGACATGCCGATGCAGGATTTCCGCTGGGCCTACGAGCTGAACGTGTTCTCGGTGTTCCGGCTGTGCCAGCTGGCCGCCCCGCACATGGAGAAGGCGGGCGGCGGCGCGATCCTGAACATCACCTCGATGTCGGGCGACAACAAGAACCAGCGCATGGCCTCGTATGCGTCGTCCAAGGCCGCCGAAAGCCACCTGACCCGCAACATCGCCTTCGACCTGGGGCCGAAGAACATCCGCGTCAACGCCGTCGCGCCCGGCGCGACGCGGACCGCGGCCTTGCAGAGCGTGCTGACACCTGAGGTCGAGGCTGCGATGCTGAAGCACACGCCGCTGAAGCGGCTGGGCGAGCCGTCGGACATCGCAAACGCCGCGCTGTTCCTGTGCTCGCCAGCGGCCTCCTGGGTCAGTGGCCAGGTACTGACCGTGTCGGGCGGCGGCCTGCAGGAGCTGGACTGAATCCTTCCCGCCGAAAACCAGGCCATCCCCCTTGGAGGAGTGCTTGACATGGAGTAGCGGGCGGCCCGGCCTCCTTGTGCGGCCGGGCGCCGGGATCAGGCGTCGATCGCGCTGTACCCCCTTCCGCTCCACGCGATCGAGAACCGCCTCGATCACGCCGTCGTGCGCGATCCACGTATCCGAGGAGCCGCGTGACGACGAGACATTCGGCGCAGCGCCGCGATCTGATCGCGCGCGGCGGCCGACCGGCGTCGCTGGCTGAGCAGGACGACCACGCAGCGCGCAAGGCGTGCCGGGTACGGGACCTGGCCGCGCGGGCCGTTCTCGCGGCCGACCGCGCCGACGCGCCGCGTCCCCCTTAACCCGCGCCGCCACGCACCGATAGCGCAGCAGTGGAGTCCGCTGGCGTGCGTCGCGGAGCGGGTCCGGCTCGTCCGCGAGCCGGGGAAGGAAGCGGTGTGGTGGATCGAGCTGTCGTGGTGCGCGGGGCCGGTGTCGTCGCCGTCGGTGTGCTGCTTGCACCGACGCTGTCCTTCGCCAGCTGCAGGGACGGCAGGAGCTGCATGCGCCCCGCCGACGGCAGCTGCGTCGCGGAGACCTTCCCGAGCCGGGCGTCGCGTCGAGCGACGCGAATTCGAACCCGCGGGTGAACCTGGTCGGCGGTCCTTCCGTAAATCGGGATCTTGTGAAGCTGGGGGCTTTTTCGATGAACGTTCGACGCATGTTCCGAGGCGGAGTGCTTCTGTGTGTGATGGTCGCGTCGGTCGCGCCAGCCGTCGCTCAGAGGGGGGTGGAGGTCGATCCGGACGGAAATACCATTCCTTCTCCGACGGGGAACATTCCGTATTTCGGCCTGCCGGGAGCCATGGTGGCGGGGAATACGGAATACACGTGGGACTATTCCGGAACGGTGGAAGATACCACGGGCCAGATGTTCTCCTTCATGAGTTCCATCTTCGACGTCGATGAGAAGACGGACTTCGGCTTTCATATCTTCCAGTTCGGTTGGCGAGACAAGAACAAGGATGTCTACTTCAACGCCAACAGCACCTATGGCGGCGACGACGTAGCGAATACCGTCGTCGCGCTTGCGCAGAGCATCGACACCGTCCAGAGCGCGACAACCCTCGAGAAGTTCAACGTGGTTGCCAGCACCGATCTGTCCCCGGGAAACGGATGGGAGGTCGTATCCGACGCGAGGAATCCAGTGCCTCCGTTGTTCAAGGGTTGGGTGGGGCAGTCCGGGCACAGCTATCTCATGGGTGGTGCTGGAACGACGTTCCTCTGGCGTTACGCACCGGACGGTTCGAGTATCGTGCGGCTATATCGGTATTCCGTCAGCTTGGAGCTGTATGATGAACGAGGAGTGGTGATGGAGGGAATGGGAGGAGGCTACGTCGGGCCGCCTCTCGAACCGCCGCCGACGGCCACCAGCTACAACACGGAGTCCGAGATCGGTCAGCCCAGACTGCGCGTCGCCTCGTGGTCGGTGATTCTGACCGCGGTCGAGCCGATCCCGACCGCGCTGCAGGACAGCTTCCGCGCTACTTATGAATTTGGGGGAACGGAGGGCTTGTTGTGGAACGATCTCGGGCCGGTCGTTCCGTCCGCGGCACCCACTCCACCGAGTTCTGCCGAATACGCTCGATTCCGCGGGCAACTTCCGACGGAATCGGCCGACAAAGTCCATCAGGTGGCGACGAGCACGACCGCGAAAGGACTCTACAACGGCAACTGGCTACCGGTTCACTTCACCAAGGGGAAGTACGAGGGCTGCACCCTCGTGGGAGTGACGTTCTGGTCCAAGGACGAGCAGCGTCCGGCGAATCAGACGACGGACTCTTTTTCCTGGTCGAGAGCGGCCTGGATCAACTTGTACACCGGACTGATCCCGGGCAAGGCGGCATCGGCCTCGAGCCTGACCGCCAGCCTCTATGCGGAAAATCCCGCCGCTCCCGCCGGTGGTGTCTGTCAAGCGGTGTAAAAGTATCTTGACGTCAGCTCCGGCGCGCTCTCATGCCCTTACGCGGCCTCCTCACCCTTCGTTGGCCGCTTCGGCAGGTCTTCCCACCCGTCGATCTTC
>Ga0172362_10004276_pt1 | contig 12369 bp, 9 predicted proteins | sample LakKivs1_kivu2a2_FD_114534 | JGI IMG/M metagenome (GOLD analysis project Ga0172362, IMG submission 114534) | Sediment microbial communities from Lake Kivu, Rwanda - Sediment s1_kivu2a2 | ecosystem: Environmental > Aquatic > Freshwater > Lake > Sediment | place: Rwanda: Western Province, Lake...
GAGGGGAATCCGGGACTTGAGGATTTCTTCACAACCTCTGACTCGGTGACACGCGCAAGCCGGCTGTCGCCGCCCGTGGCGCCGGCGATCTTGCGCAGTTTGCGCAGATTGCCGCGTTTAACACGAACTGGTTTCGCCGTTCCCTGTGTGCAGAAACGGCGCCAGGATCACAACCTGCCCTTCAGAGCGTCTGAGAGCCGTCCGGGGCCTCGCGCGTCGATTTGGCGCGGATTCTCGTGAGCCTGGTGGTGAGATAAGGCCGGCCGGCGCGCCTGGCACGTGGCTCGGCAGTTCGCGGTTGCTTTCGCCTCTTCGCTCCGGTATTGGAGGGTATGTCTGCGGCCTGTGGCGGGCCTGCGGAGTCAGGGAGACCAAGGTTTCGGTGTTGGATGACATTCGGGCGCTCCAGTCGCGAGCGGGCGGCGAAACGGTGATTTGCGGGGCGATCTCCGGCCGGGGGTGTCCGGAGCCGTCCGAGGGGGCATTCGTGGCTCTGGCGCGCGTTTCACCGTCGAGCGGCCGGTGAACGGAGCGCCGGCCGGGCGAGGTCGATGGCAAAGGCGTCCCAAAGGCGGCGGACGTTCCCCCGGCCGCGCCGAGTATTCCGATTTTCGGCAGAATCTGGTCCGCTCGACGGGATTCTGGCCCAAAGATCGACGAACGACCCCCCGGGGGTGTCCAGACCCGTTCGAGGGGGCGTTCGAGGCTCCTGCACCGGAAATCCCGTCGAGCGGCCGGCATTTCAAGCGCCGGCCGGGCGAGGCCGCCCCGCCATGGCGCCGGCTGACCCACCGCCCGACCGGTCGGCCGCTTCGCGGGCACCATGCCAGGGGGCACGCCTGTCCCAGGGGCTTGGGCCCGTGGGTACAACCAGGCGGCCGCTCCGCGGGCTTGCCGCAATGGTCGGCTGCCACAAGTGCCTGTAGCGAAGCAGCGGTGTCGAGTCTGGGGGGAAACCGGCGGGACCGGAGCCGGGCGCGTGGTGGGCCGCGCATGTGGCTGTCGCCCGCGTGGAGCGGCCTGCTGGAGCAGCGCAATCGGCCCGCCGAAGTGCGGGCGGGCAGATGCGGGTGCGCTCAGGCGTCCGAGCAGAACTCGACTATCAGCGCGACGGTCCGGCAGCCGAGGTCCAGGATGATGCCGAATGCGTCGTCGGTGCCGTCCGGGCGGCGGAAGTCCAGGGGCGTGCGGACGTCGATGAGCGGGATGTCTCGCTCGGCGGTCTCGAAGACGCCCTTGAGCAGCCGCCTGTTGCGGGGCACGTCCTTGAGGGGCAGGGCGTCGAGGATCTCGGCGGAACAGACGGCCTGCCGGAGTCGGTCCAGGCCGAGCAGCCCTCCCGTGCGGCCGGGGATGGCGAACGCGGTCGACTGGAACGCATCCTGCGATGGTTGGTCCATGGACGGCAATCTCCCGCTGCTAAGAGTTTTCCACAAATCTGGTTACCTTAAGCAGCCGTCCTGCGACGCATGTCAGGACACTCGGGCCGATCCCGCAGTCGTCAGCTATTATATGCATGAGCGTGGCAGAATGTGCGGCAGAATCCGGGCACAAGTAAGGTTTTTCTGGCGGCGAATCTAAGGTATATACCTTACCCGCGCCTCCCCAGGCGTGTCAACGTTCTTCCGCAGCCAACGGGGCGCACGACCTTATCCCTGCTGGCGCGGAATGTCCCGTCGTTGGCACGGTGGCCGTATTGCACGGTAAAGGCATTGCAGCGCCCGAGCGGTCATCGCGGCGCCCGGCGGGCCTCGAGTCGCCAAGGAGCATGGTCTACGGCAGACAGGGACTGAAGAAGGGCGGCCCGGCCGGCGCAGCCCGTATCCAAGCTACGCCTGGGAATGGCTAAAGGTTACACGGCCGGCGACACGATTCTCCTTCTGACGGAGCGGTCCGCGTTGCCGCGTCCAAGACAAAGGGACTTGTCAATGGTTCGCAGAGGACTGTTGGGTTGCCTGGTTGTCCTGTCCGCCGCGTTGCCGGTCCCGGCTGAGGGGCCCGCCAACGAGGAGCTGATGAAGGTCGTGGCCGAGCTGAAGGCCACCGTCGCGCGGCAGGAGAAGCGCATCGCGGAGCTGGAGGCCGCCAGGGCCTCGGCGACCGCCGCGGCGGGCAAGGGCGAGCTGGCCGCCGCCGCTCGCGAGATGTCCGCCGACGCGGCGAAGCGTCCGGCCCTGCCCACGTGGCTGGACAACCTCCGCTTCTACGGCGACCTGCGCCTCCGCTACCAGAGCGAGTGCTACAGCGGCGAGGATCGCAGCGACGACAAGCCCCGTAACCGCCTGCGATTCCGCCTGCGCTTCGGCGTGCTGAAGACCTGGCTGGACGGGCAGCTCGAGACAGGCTTCCGCCTGGCCAGCGGCGAGACCAACGATCCCACCACCACCAACCAGACGTTCACCGACAACTTCACCGAGAAGCCCGTCTGGATCGACCAGGCGTTCGTGCGCTACCTGCCCAAGTGGATGCCGGGGCTTGTGGCCGTCGGCGGCAAGATGGCCAACCCGCTCATCCACACCGAGATCACCTGGGACAGCGACGTCAGCCCCGAGGGCCTCTGGGTGCAGTACCGCCACAAGTTCGGCCCCGTCGAGCCGTTCGCCAACGTCGGCTTCTTCTTCCTCAACGAGAACTACAAGTCGCCCGCCGGCGTCAGCAAGGACTCCACCGGCCAGGCCGTGGACTACACCCTCCGCGACAGCACGCTGTGGAGCTACCAGCTCGGACTGGTCTGGACGATCGTGCCGGACGTGAAGTGGACGTTCGCGATGACGTACTACGACTTCGACCACCTGGACACGGGCTTCCGGACGGCCGGGGGCAACCACCAGGTGAAGGTGATCTACGGCCCGGGCAGCGGCGACTACTACTACCGCCTGGGGGCCGGGCAGTTCCGCGTGATCAACATGACCAACAGCGTGGCCTGGACGATGTGCGGGCTGCCGATGCGGGCGTTCTTCGACATCCTGCGCAACTGCGGCAACGCCGACAGCGGCGCGTACGCCGACCAGGACACGGCCTACAACGTGGGGCTGAAAATCGGGACCAACCGCCGCAAGGGCGACTGGGCCGTCGGCTACCGCTATGCCTACATCGAGGCCAACTCCTGGCCTGGCGAGTTGAACGAGTCCGACTTCGGCAGCTCCAACCGCAAGGGGCACGTCTGGCAGGCCGGCTACAACATCACCGACTGGCTGCTGCTGATGGCGACGGTGTACTGGACCGAGCCGATCACCGGCCCGGCCAGGGACCAGCGCGACGTGAGCACGCGGATCGACCTGATCTGGAGCTTCTGACGGCCGCGGCGCGACGCCGGGCGCTGTGCCTTCGCAGCCGCCAGGGCGGTCAAGACGGGCACGCCCGGGCGGCATATCCCGCGATCCCCGCAATGCCCGGGAATCGTATGTTTCAGGTGGACAAACGGGTGCGGTCGGGAGCCCCCCGGAAGGAAGGAGTAGCGCTATGAGAGCCACATGCTGCGCGCTGGGGGTGTTGGTCGGGGTCGTGTTCGTGGCCGGCTGCGGGCAGGCGCCGGTCGGTCTGCCCGCCTCCTCGGGCGAGCAGATTTGCCCGCCCGGGCCGCCTGTCGTCGCGGCTTGGCAGGCCGGCGGGACGCTCAGTGTCACCGTCTGCCTGCCCGCCGGCGCCGCCCGGGCCAGTGCCCTGACGATGGGCCTGCTGCTTGCGGACCGGACCGTGGGCGAGCCGGTCCGCCTGCGCTGGGTCCGCCCGCCCGGCGGCGGGGAACTGCGGTTCGTGGTGGACCACACCGCGGGCGCCGCCGCGGCCGACGGCGGGGTGTTCTCGCTGGTCCAGGGCTTTCCCGACAGCGAGCCGGGACAGCGCCTGGGCATCGCCCTCGGCGTCAGCACGCGAGACGGCGGGCCGTTCCCGTGGGACCACCGGCTGGAGCTTCCCGCCGCGGGAACGGTCCCGCCGCTGTGTTCGGCCCCCACGGCCAGCTTCCGCCTGAGGGCCGTCGGGGCCGACCAAGCCGGTGACGTGGCGTTCGTCGCCATGCCCGCCGATGCGAGCATCGCGGGCGACGGCGGGCCCGCCGTGGCGGCGCGGGCGTCGCGGTAGCGGCGCCGCCGCCCACAGGACGCCCGCGCCGGGCGGCTCAGGAGCCGCCGGCCCGGACGACGTCCCGCGTGTCGCGGGCGATCAGCAGCTCCTCGTTGGTCGGCACGACCCAGACGGGCAGGGCCGAGCCGTCGGCGGTGATGGGCCCGGCCCGCCCGGCGACGGCGGCGGCGTTGCGGGCGGCGTCGAGCCGGGCGCCCAGGGGGCGCAGGGCGCGGCACAGGTCGGCGCGGATGGGCGCGGCGTTCTCGCCGATGCCCCCGGTGAGCACCACCGCGTCCACCGACGGCAGCACGACGTGGTAGGCCCCCACGTACTTCGCCAGGCGGTAGACGAATATCTCGCGCGCCAGCGCGGCCCGGGCGTTGCCCGCCTCCCCCGCGGCCAGCACGTCCCGCATGTCGTTGCTCACGCCGCTGAGGCCCAGCAGGCCCGACTGGTGGTTCAGCGCATGGTCCACCTGCTCGGCGCTCAGCCCGCGCGACAGCATGTACAGCACGACGGCCGGGTCCAGGTCGCCGCAGCGCGTGCCCATCACCAGCCCCTCCAGCGGCGTCATGCCGAGGGAGTGGTCCACCGCCTTGCCGCCGGCCACGGCGGTGATCGAGCAGCCGTTGCCGAGGTGAGCGGTGATGAGGTTGACATCGGCGACGGCCCGGCCGAGAAGTTCGGCCGCACGCCCGGTCACGTATCGGTGGCTGGTGCCGTGGAAGCCGTAGCGGCGGACGTGGTGGCGGGCGTACCAGTCTTCGGGGACGGCGTAGCGGTAGGCGCGCGGCGGCAGCGTGGCCAGGAAGGCGGTGTCGAAGACGGCCACGTGGGGCACGGCGCCGATGGCGTCCATGGCGGCCCGGATGCCGGCCAGGTTGGGCGGGTTGTGCAGCGGGGCCAGCTCGGCGTTTCGGCCGATGACGTCCAGGACGTGTTCGTCGATGCGCACGGAGCCGGAGATGTCCTCCCCGCCGTGGACGACGCGGTGCCCGACGCCCTGGATTTCGTCGATTCGGCGGATGACGCCGTGATCGGGGTCGAGCAGGATATCCAGGATGGTCCTCATGCCGGCGGCGTGGTCGGTCGCCTGCACGTCGCGGTCGAGCTTGCCCTTGGAGCCGCGGTGGTGCAGCACGGCCTGTCCGCCGACGCGCTCCAGCAGGCCGCGGGCGAGCACGGCCTCGTCGGCCATGCGGAAGAGCTGGTACTTAATCGAGCTGCTGCCGCAGTTTATGACGAAAATCAGCACAGGACCGCACCTTTCCGCCCCGAAGGCGTCGGCGCACAGTATGCGCGCCGGCGGCGCCTGTCAAGACCGCGCGGGTTGGGCACCTGTCAAGGCCGCGCGGGTTGGGCGCCTGTCAAGACCGCGCGGGTTGGGCGCCTGTCAAGACCGCGCGGGTTGGGCGCCCGCCGCGGCCCCGGGCGGGCCGGCCCCCGCAAACTTGCCACGGAACCTTACCCGATGCTTGACGGCCCGGCCGGGGCCGCATAGACTGCTCTGGCGTTATGCAGGCCAGGGGCGGTTTCGTGCCTGGCAGGAGCTTGTGGGTGCCCGAGAAGGAATTCTTGGACGACAGGAAGGGGCTGTTCGTTTTCGGCGGGCCCTCGGCCGGCTGGCGGCCGAGGGCGGTCCGCCTGCGCCCGGCGCGGCGCGGTCTGCCAGGCGAAGCGAAGGAGAACGCATCGTGAACGTGGTGGTCAAGGCGCCGCACATGGAAGTGACGGAGGCCATGCGGCAGTACGTGGAGGGCAAGCTCGACAAGCTGCCCCGCTACTACGACGGCATCCTGACGGCCGAGGCGGTGCTCGACCGCCAGGCCGACGACGCGGTGGTGGAGATCGTGGTGACGGCGCGGCGGAAGACGACCTTCGTGGCCACGCAGCGTGGGCCGGACCTGTACGCCTGCGTGGACGGGTGCATGGACAATGTGGTGGAGCAGTTGCGGCGTCACAAGGACAAGGTGCGCGACCGCCAGGGCCCGCCGCACGAGCAGACGATGGGCCCGGCGTAGCGGCGGCAGCGGCGGCGCCGCCGCCGGCAGGACGAAACGACAACCGGCCCGGACGAACGGCGCCGGTCCGTGCTAACCAGGAGTCAGCGATGAAACTGTCGGACATCATTGTCGCGGACGCGATTGTGCCCAAGCTGGCCAGCCGCACGCGGGACGAGGCCATCACCGAGCTGGTGGAGGCCCTGGCCGAGGCCGGGGCCATCAGCAGGGCGAAGGTCAAGGACATCACAAAGGCCATCCTGGCCCGCGAGGCGCAGGCGACCACGGGCATCGGCAAGGGCGTGGCGCTGCCGCACGTGAAGCTGGAGGGGATCAAGAAGCCCATCGGGACGATCGGCTGCTCGGGGGAGGGAATCGACTTCAACAGCCTCGACTCCAAGCCGGTCTACTCCGTCATCCTGCTGCTGAGCAACCCCAAGAACCCCGACGAGCACCTTCAGGCGATGGAGACCATCTTCAAGCACGTGCAGCGGGACATCTTCCGCAAGTTCCTCCGACAGAGCGAGACCAGCCAGGCCGTCATCGAGCTGATCCGCGAGGCCGACGAGATCGGCTGAGGCGGCGGCGCCTCGGCCGGCCCGGCGTGGGAAGAACGCCTTGCCTGCCGTCGAGACAGAAGTGGAGATCGTCAACAAGTACGGGCTGCACGCCCGCCCGGCGGTGCTGCTGGTGGAGGCCGCCAACCGCTTCGGCTGCAAGATCGAGATCTCCAACAGCTCGCTGTCGGTGGACGCCAAGAGCATCATGTCGGTGATGCGCCTGGCGGCGGGCAAGGGCACGGTGCTGAAGATCGTCGCCTACGGCGAGGACGCCGAGCAGGCCGTGCGCGAGATCGTCAAGCTCTTTGCCGACGGGTTTGGTGAGGAATGAAGATCAAGAAGGGCATCGGCGTGTCGCCCGGCGTGGCCATCGCGCCCGCCGTCGTGCTGGACATCGAGGAATTCGACATTCCTCGGCGCCAGGTGCCCTCCGACATGGGCCAGGTGGAGATGCGCCGCCTCCGCAAGGCGGTGGAGGTGTCGCGGAAGGAGCTGGCCGACCTGCGGGAGCGCACGGCCGAGCGCGTCGGCAAGGAGGTCGCCAGCATCTTCGACTTCCACCGCGGCCTGCTGGGCGACAAGGAGCTGATGGGCAAGTTCCAGGACGCCGTCCTCCAGGGCCACGCCACCGCCGAGTACGCCGTGGCCACCGTTCTGCGGGCCTACGCCAAGGAATTGCAGTCGATGCCGGCCTACCTGGCCGACCGCACCAAGGACATCTACGACGTCGAGAAGCGCCTCCTGCGCAACCTGCTGGGCGAGAAGAGGGAGTCGCTGGCCCACCTCACGCGCGACGTGAACGTCCTGGCCCACGACCTGACGCCGTCGCAGACGGCCGGCATAGACCGCGGGCACGTCCGCGGGCTGGCCATGGACGCCGGCGGGCGCACCAGCCACACCGCCATCGTCGCCCGCGCGCTGGGCATACCGGCCGTGGTGGGCCTCAACGACCTGACCGCCGAGGTCGGCGGCGGCGACGTGGTCATCATCGACGGCGACCGCGGCGTGGTCGTCGTCGAGCCCGACACCCGCACCATCCGCGAGTACAAGCGCTTCGCCGAGCAGCAGGTCGAGCTGGTCCACGAGCTGGAGGCCTTGCGCGACCTGCCCGCCATCACCCTCGACGGCCACGAGGTCACGCTGCTGGGCAACATCGAGTTCCCCGACGAGGTGGGCACGGTGCTCGACCAGGGCGGGCAGGGCATCGGGCTGTACCGCACCGAGTTCCTCTATCTGGGCGGGCAGAAGGAGGAGCCCGGCGAGGACGACCAGTACCGCGCCTACCGCGAGGTCATCGATCGCTGCGCCGGGCGGCCCGTCGTCATCCGCACGCTCGACCTCGGCGCCGACAAGTACACCCAGGCCCGCGCGCGAACCCCCGAGCGCAACCCCTTCCTCGGCCTGCGCAGCATCCGCTTCTGCCTCCAGAACCTGCCCATGTTCCGCAGGCAGATCCGGGCGATCCTGCGAGCCGGCACGGCCGGGCCGCTCAGCGTCATGTTCCCCCTCATCACCAGCATCCTCGAGCTGCGCCAGGCCAAGAGCATCGTCCGCGACGTGGCCGAGGACCTCGAGGAGGAGCAGATCGAGCACCGCGCCGACGTGCCGATGGGGATCATGGTGGAGACGCCCTCGGCCGCCCTGCAGGGCGACGCGCTGGCCCGCGAGAGCGATTTCTTCTCGCTGGGCACCAACGACCTGATCCAGTACACCCTCGCCGTCGACCGCGGCAACGAGCGCGTCGCGACGATGTTCACGGCCGCCCACCCCGCCGTGCTGCGCCTCATCAAGGACGTCATCCGCGCCGGGCAGCGCCACGGCGTGCCGGTGAGCCTGTGCGGCGAGATGGCCGGCGACCCGCAGTTCACCATGCTCCTGCTGGGCCTGGGGCTGCGGGTGTTCTCCTGCACCCCGCTGTCCATACCGCGGGTCAAGCAGGTCGTCCGCTCCGTGACGGTGCAGGACTGCACCCGCCTGGCGCGGAAGGTCATGGGCTTCGACTCCGACCGCGAGGTGCTCACCTGCCTGGCCCTGGAGCTGCGCAGGGCGCTGCCCGGGTCGCTGGCGGACTGACGACGTACGAAACTTGCGCGCCGCGACGGTCGCGGCGCTTGCGGAACACGCCCCCGCCGTGTGAGTGGCGCCCCGGCCGGACCGGAGCGCCCGCACCGGACGCGGGGGCAGGCGAGACGAGCCATCAAGCAACCAGAAGGTAAGGAAACCGCTTCCCCGCCGCCGCGGCGATGGGGGCTGTGGCTGGCCGTTCGGGGCGACGTGCGCTTCCTGTCGCACCACGAATGCCTGCGCCTCGTGCAGCGGGCGGCCGCCCGCGCGGAGCTTCCCGTGCGCATGACAAGGGGCTTCAACCCCCACCCGCGCCTGCGCCTCGTGCTGCCGCGCCCCGTGGGCGTGGCCAGCCGCGACGAGCTGGCCACCGCCGCGCTGGACGCGCCGATCGAGGCGGCTTCTGCGCTGACGGCGCTGAACGCCGCCTGCCCGGCAGGCATGGAGTTCTTCCGCGCCGCGGAGCTCCCGCCCGGCCCGCCGGTCCAGGCGCGCCGGGCGGAGTACGCCTGGCGCGGGCGAGCCGACAGCCCGGCCGACCTGGCGCGGCGCGCCGCGGCGTTCCATGCCGCCGAGCACTGGCCGTTGGATCGCGCCCGGCCTCCGGGGCGCGGCGGCGCCGCCCGGACAAGGCAGATCGACCTCCGCGCGCTGGTGACGGAGATGGCCTACGACGCCGACGCCGGCGAGCTGCGCTGGGTTCAGCTCAGCGACGGCGGCGTGTGGGCGCGCCTGCAGGAGGTCCTGCACGCGCTGGGCCTTGACGACCCGGCGGACCTGGCCGACGTGGAACGTCGGCGGGTGGACTATGGAACCTGACGCGCCGCCGCGCGGCGCGCAAACAAGAAAGACGAACATGGAAAAAGAAATGCTGATCAACACGGTCGAGGGGCAGGAGTGCCGCATCGCCATCGTCTCGGCCGAGGGGCTGGAGGAACTGTACGTCGAACGCGCCAGCGCCGCCAGCCAGGTGGGAAACGTCTACAAGGGGCGGGTGACGAACGTGGAGGCGGCCATCCAGGCGGCCTTCGTGGACTTCGGCAAGATGCGCAACGGCTTCCTGCACATCTCCGACCTGCACCCGACGTACTTCCCCAAGGACCGCCGCGCGCCGGAGGCGGTGGGCAAGAAGCGCCCGCACCGCGCCCGCCCGCCCATCCAGGACTGCCTCCGCCGCGGCCAGGAGGTCGTCGTCCAGATCACCAAGGAGGGCATCGGCACCAAGGGCCCCACGTTGACGACGTACCTGTCGATCCCGGGCAGGCTGCTGGTGATGATGCCGGGCATGACGCGCCTGGGCGTGTCGCGCAAGGTGGACGACGACTCGCTGCGGGCCCGCGCCCGCGACGTGCTCAGCCAGCTCACCCTCCCGCCGGACCTGGGCTTCATCCTGCGCACCGCGGGCCTCGACGCGCCCAAGCGCGAGCTCCAGCGCGACCTGAACTACCTGACGCGACTGTGGACCTCCATCAAGCAGCGCATCCACGCCTGCCGGCCCCCCGCCGACATCTATCAGGAGTCCGACCTGGTCATCCGCACCGTCCGCGACGTGTACAACAGCGAGGTCAAGCGCATCGTCTGCGACAGCGAGGCCGTCGCGCGGAAGGTCAAGGACTTCCTCAACGTCATCGTGCCCCGCAGCAAGCACGTCATCGAACTGTACACCGGCAAGGAGGGGATGTTCTACGAGTACGGCCTGGAGCACGAGATCGAGCAGATGCACTCGCGCGTGGTGCACCTGGCCTCCGGCGGGTCGCTGGTGATCGACCAGGCCGAGGCGCTCGTCGCCATCGACGTCAACAGCGGGCGCTACCGCCAGCACACCGACGCCGAGACGACGGCGACGAAGACGAACCTTCAGGCGGCCGGGGAGGTCGCCCGCCAGCTCCGCCTGCGCGACCTGGGCGGCGTGGTGGTGATCGACTTCATCGACATGATCGACGAGCGGGACCGGCGCAACGTGGAGCGTGCGCTGCGCGACGCGATGAAGAACGACCGCGCCAAGGCGAAGGTGTCGCGGATGAGCGCGTTCGGGATCATGGAGCTGACTCGGCAGCGCGTCCGCCCGTCGCTCAAGCAGAGCGTCTTCGCCCGCTGCGAGCACTGCGACGGCACGGGGTTCATCAAGAGCACCGAGTCGGTGGCCCTCCAGGTGATGCGCAACCTGCAGCGCGCCTGCGCCAACGACGACGTGGCCCGCGTGGAGGTGGCCGTCGCGCCGAGCGTCGCCCACCACCTCAGCAACTTCCAGCGCCACCAGATCGCCCGCCTGGAGACGCAGACGGGCAAGTCCGTGCTCGTCCGCGCCAACGCGGGCATGCCCGCCGGGGCCTGGCAGTTCACCTGCACCGACCGCCGCGGCGCCGCCGTCGCCTGGGAAAAGCCCCAGCCCACCGCCGCCAAACGCCGCGCTCTGGCCACCGTGAACGTCGAGTCCCTCCCGGCGCCGGCACACCCCTCCGCGCCGCCGGAAGCCACCTCGCCCGCACTGACGCCCGTGCCCGCCGGGACCGAGACCGCCAAGGCACCCGTCGCCTACGAGCACGCCCTCGACATCCTGGAGGCCGAGGAGGCCGAGGAAGCCGAGGAGCCCGAAGGAGCCGCCCCGCAGCGTCCCCCCGCCGCCGCGGCGCCTCCAGCGGCACAGGCGGGCCAGGCGGCCGCGCCAACCGCTGCCCCCCAGCCCCCGCCGGGCGCACCCGCCGGCGAAGCCCCCGCTGCCGCACTCCAGGGCGCCGCGCCGCCGGCCGAGGGCCACCGGAAGGTTCGTCGCGGCCGCCGCGGCGGACGGAAACATCGCCGACGGTCCGCCGCCACGCCGGGCGCGGCACGGCAGGCCCAGCCCGGCCAGGCGCAGCCGCCCCAGCAGCAGCACGAGGCGCAGCAGCATCCCTCTCAGCAGCCTACCGGCGACAAGCCGCCCGCCGCGCCGCCCGCGGCCCCGCCGCCGCCCGCAAAGCAGCAGCCGGCCCGACCCGCCCCGGCCGGCGCGCAGGGCGCCGGTGGACAGCGCCAGCCACCCGCCAGCCAGGGCGAAGCGGGTCCAGCCGGCGCCGCCCAGCCCGCCCAGCCGCACAAGACGCACCGCGGGCGCCGCCGCCGAAGGAAGAAGCCCGCGCAGAACGCCCAACCCAACCAGCCGCAGACGCCCCCGGCCCCGCCGCCTGACGCGCCGGCCCAGCCGTCCTGACCCGCACTGCGGCCGACTACCCGGCGCCGGTCAACCGAGCCGGTGGTCGTTCCACCGCGCCGGCGCACGGGAAACGCCGATTTGCGGGGCGATCTCCGGCCGGGGGTGTCCAGACACCTCCGAAGGGTCGTTCGCGGTTCTGGCGCCGGCCGCGAGACGCCGGTGAGGCGAGCCGGTGGGCGTTTCGATGCCGAGCCGGGCGCGAAACGAGGATTTCCGGGGCGATCTCCGGCAGGGGGTGTCCGGGGTCGTCCAAGGCGTCGTTCGTGGCTCCTGCGCCGAGAATCCCGTCGAGCGGCCGGGATTTCAGGCGCCGGCCGGGCGAGGCCCCCGGGGGCAGGCGAAGCCGTTGCCATGGCCGCTTCGGCCGACAAGCCCGGCCGGCAGGGCCGAACGCTCCTGCTCCACACCGACTGCCCATCCCAGCCGGTCCTCCGAGTCCCCGTCGTCATCACCGGCGGCAAGTAGCCGCCGCATCTTGTCGCGC
>Ga0172362_10004277_pt1 | contig 12365 bp, 9 predicted proteins | sample LakKivs1_kivu2a2_FD_114534 | JGI IMG/M metagenome (GOLD analysis project Ga0172362, IMG submission 114534) | Sediment microbial communities from Lake Kivu, Rwanda - Sediment s1_kivu2a2 | ecosystem: Environmental > Aquatic > Freshwater > Lake > Sediment | place: Rwanda: Western Province, Lake...
CAGCATATCGGCGCTTATTGTGTCAAGACACCGAAGGGAGATATTGTTTTCCTCGATACCCCCGGCCATGCGGCATTCACGGCAATGCGTGCCCGCGGCGCAAAGGTGACGGATATTGTGGTTCTGGTAGTATCCGCCGATGATGGCGTGATGCCCCAGACCGTTGAGGCAATCAATCACGCAAAGGCGGCAAACGTCCCCATAATTGTGGCAATCAACAAGATTGACAAAGCAGGCGCCAATCCCGACCATGTCAAACAAGACCTCATGAAATATCAACTGGTCTCCGAGGAACTCGGCGGTGAGACTTTGTATGCCGAGATTGCCGCCAAGACAGGCACCAATGTGGAAAAACTGCTCGAACTCATTCATCTTCAGGCGGAAATTCTTGAACTGAAGGCGGACAAGGAGCGTCCCGCAGAGGGCACCATCCTTGAATCCCACGTGGACCCCTTACGAGGCGTCATCACAACACTCCTTGTGCAGAAAGGAGAGCTCAGGACGGGCGATGTCATCCTGACGGGCAATCAGTTCGGCAAGATTCGGGCAATGATTGATAACCACGGAAGGGCATTAAAAGAGGCAGGTCCTTCCATGCCGGTGGAGGTGGTTGGTCTGACAGGCGTTCCAACGGTTGGGGAATCCTTCCTCGTTATGCCCGATGAAAAGACTGCACGCCGAATCGCCTCCATCCGCACCCTCCGTAGAAGGATACGTGGTCTGCGTCAGACGCGTCACGTCACTCTCGAAAACCTCAAATCCTATATCTTAGAGTCAGAGACAAAAGAGCTGAACATCGTCCTTAAGGGCGACGTCCAGGGCTCGATAGAGGCAATCTCACAGTCTTTGGAAAAGTTGAGCACGGAGAAGGTCAAGATAAGTATATTGCACGCCGGCGTGGGCGGGATAAATGAGTCAGACGTTCACCTTGCCGACGCATCTGATGCCATCATAATCGGCTTCAACGTCCGACCGGAACCTTCTGTTGCCGAGCTGGCGCAGGAACAGATGGTCGAGATAAAAACCTATCGGGTCATTTATGAACTTCTTGATGAGGTCAAGATGGCAATGCGTGGACTCCTTGAGCCGAAATTCAAGGAGGTGGAGCATGGACGCGCAGAGGTGCGCCAGGTGTTCAAGATTTCCAAGCTGGGCAATGTTGCGGGCTGTTTTGTCCTGACAGGGGAAATCAAAAGGTCTGACAAGGCACGTCTCGTCCGCGATAACTCGGTTGTCTATGAAGGCAAAATCTCATCCTTGCGCCGGGTGAAGGAGGATGTATCAAGCGTCCAAAACGCCCTCGAATGCGGCATAGGTCTTGACAATTTCAACGACGTCAAGGAGGGCGACATCATCGAGACCTATGTCATGGAAGAAATCCCGCAGGAATTATAAGAATCTCTAAAAATACGAAATCCACCACAGAGCCACGGAGGACACAGAGGGCAATGAAATAGGGAAAATATCGAAAAATCTCTGTGCACTCTGTGTCCGCCTGAGGCGGACCGTGGTGAATAAATTTCATTTTTTTTAGAGGATCTAAATTATTTTCCCGGAAATTTAAAAGGTTGTCCACGGTTCATGAACAAGAAAGAACTGGCGGCGATTTTTGAAGAGATTGCCACACTCTTGGAACTGAAAGGTGAAAATCCATTTAAATGCAATGCCTACCGTAACGCCGCCCGCACTATTGAAACACTCGACCGCCCTCTCGATGAATTCAAAGACATAAGCGATTTTGAAGGCATAAAGGGTATCGGCTCATCCATTGCGGAAAAGACTCTAACGCTCCTTCAAACCGGCAATCTCCCCTATTATGATGAACTGAAATCCAGCATACCCGAGGGGCTGGTGGATATGCTAAAAATCCCCGGCTTTGGACCAAAAAAGGCGCGGGCGGTCTATGATAAACTGGGCGTGGCAAGCGTGAGGGAACTGGAATATGCATGCCGCGTAAATAGACTCCTCAATTTGCCGGGATTCGGTGCCAAAACCCAGGAGAATATCTTAAAAGGGATTGAACTTGTTAAAAAGGCGCATGGACGTTTCCTTCTCCATGAAGCCCGTGAGGCGGCAAAGAGACTCATTCAGTCTCTTGAAAACATAAAAGGGGTGGAACATCTTGAGGTTGCTGGAAGTCTCCGCCGATTCGCCAACACGGTGAAGGACATTGACATCCTCGCCTCCTTCACCAATCCATCACTACTCGTTGATGCCTTTACCTCACATCCTCTTGTGGAGGAAGTTATCGCACGCGGTGAAACAAAAAGCAGTGTGCGTCTGACAATGGGAATCAATGTGGATTTACGCATCGTCACAAAGGAACAGTTCCCCTTTGCTCTCATGTATTTCACGGGGAGTAAGGCGCACAATGTGACGCTGAGGGGGCGCGCCCTGCATCTGGGCTACAAACTCAATGAATACGGTCTCTTCAAAAGGAACGCAAAAAAATCAGAGCGGCTCGGCTCTGAGGAGGCAATCTTCAAGCGTCTGAAACTTGCTTATATACCGCCAGAACTGCGCGAGGACTGGGGGGAAATTGAGGCGGCGGAAAAGGGAATTATCCCGCATCTCATCACGAAGGATGACGTAAAAGGCATAATTCACGTGCACACGAATTACAGCGACGGAATCGCCACCCTGAATGATTATGCGTCGGAGACAACAAGGCGACATTGTGAATACATAGGCATCAGCGACCACAGCCGCACCGCCTTTTACGCCAATGGCCTCAGCACCGAGCGACTCCTCAAACAAATAGATGAAATCAATGCCCTGAATAAAAAGCTGAAAAATGTCCGCCTCTTCAAAGGAATAGAATCGGACATCCTGCCCGATGGCTCTCTTGATTATCCCGATGAAATTCTGGAAAAACTGGATTTTGTGATTGCCTCTGTTCACAGCAAGTTCAAGATGCCAAAGGACGAGATGACACGGCGAATCATAAAGGCGGTGGAGAACCCGCACACAACCATCCTCGGACACCCAACTGGACGCCTGCTTCTCGGACGCGATGAATATGAGCTGGACATTGACGCCGTTATTACCGCCGCCGCCCGTCATGGCGTTATCATTGAGCTGAACTGCCAGCCATTGCGCCTTGACCTCGACTGGCATAGCGTCAGGAAGGCAATAGAGGCAGGCGTTCGCATCTGCATCTGTCCTGACGCCCACAATCTGGAAGAGTTAGATTTCACAGAACTGGGAGTGGGGATGGCAAGAAAGGGCTGGTGCGAGCCACGCCACGTCCTCAACACCCTCTCCGCAAAAGACGTGGAAAAAATATTCCGTGCAAAACGCTAACGCCCGAATCACTACATTATATTGTGATGGTGTTTCTGTACGCATTAGTCTACGTGCGATTCCCCGCCACATCAAATTAATACTGATACTCATACAGCCGTTGTGTCAATGCCTGACTTTTATCAAGTGAAATAAAGATTTCATTACATTTGCATTCGATACCCAGAAAGTTATTTAGTCGCTCAATATTTGACGGGAGTATTATTAATCTCTAAGAATTTCCCATGCTGAAAGTCATAAGGCAGGATGGGGCTGGTGCCGGGACGTAAAAGATAGGGCGTTATGAAAAAGAGGACATCCTTATTTTCCTGAACCTTTTTCTGACTCTTGAAAAGATATCCAAGAATGGGAATTCTGCGAAGCAGTGGAATGCCGCTCTCCGTCACCACATCTCGCCTGGTCTTGAATCCGCCAAGGACAAAGGTCTCGCCACTGGTGATTTCCACAATGGTGTTGGCGCTTGAGTTGGCAAAGATGGGACGGCTGACCTGCTGGATGGTAACAAAGCCGCTCACACTGGACAGATTTACCTCATTTATAAGCAACGAAATGCGTCCTTTTCCCAAATCCTTGATTGTCGGACGAGCATTGAGTTTAACGCCGACTTCCTCAAAAGAAACATCCAGCTTGGTCACATTCCGTGCCTCATCATATTTCACATCCTGAAAGGGAACCTCATCCACTGTTTCTATCGTTACAAATGTATTGTGGAGGGCAACGGCGATGGCATGTGCGCGGATTTCAGCATGACCTTCATTTAAAAGGGCGCGCAAGCTGGCTGAAAGTCTCGCCGGACCAACGTTTATACCATTGAGCTTCAAGCCCACACCGGGAAACTGGTAGGAACGACCGATGCCGTAATCCTCCGTGTTGCCGATTTTTCCAATTGTCGGCACTGGAACGAGGTCAGGGTTGTAGGGGAAACGGACATCAATTGCCTTCAGATTGTTCCCGGTTCCTTTATCATTCCGAGCGAGTGTATATGTGAGACCGAGATTGCGTGTGTATTCCTCATCAATTTCAACCACAAGTGCCTCAATGGCAACTTGCCGTGTATTCAGGTCATTTTCAAAATCAGGGGCCTGCGCCAATACGTTATGTCCGTATAATAAAGAAAAAATAAGGCAGATGTAAATCATGCCTCCGATACAATGTCTCTTGTCCGCCACAGCGTATCTCATTCCTTGCTTCCGAAGTTCAATCATCAGTCGTAAATTATCTCCGGTCTCAAAAGGAAGACCAGCTCCTGTCTTTGGGTATTTATCTTCTTGTTTCCAAAAAATAAATTCAGGATGGGTATCTTGGAAATCCAGGGCGTCCCAATAGAGGTCGTTGAGTGCGCCTCAGAGACGAGCAAACCGGTAATCATGGTTTTCTCATTTTCCGCCAAAAGGAGATTGGTTATCTCGCGCGATGTGAGTTCCGGCACAAGCATCGGATTGCCATCCTTGTTTGTCCCCACGGAGACATACCCCGCCAAGTTTTTAACATTTATGAGAACCACAAGCTGGATAAAGTGATTATCCAGGATTTTCCGCACGCCCACATTCAACGTAACGCCGATGTCCCTGAAGTCCGTGACCTCAGCAAGTGTGTCGCCCACTGACTGAGTCTTTTCAAAGGGTATCATGGAGCCCGTTGTTATCTTTGCCTGATAGGGCTCGTCCTTCGGGGCATCCGGCATGACGGGACAGATGACATTGGGTTCACTCAAGACCTCCACAGACCCATACTGTTCCAGGCACTCAACAAATGCCTCAAACGACCCTGACCGTGTCATCAAATTATCAAAAAATGCCCTCATGCCATAATCAGTGACCGTTGAAATGGGAAAGGTCATGTCAGCCCCATCGATAACGTTGCCTGAACCGGCATTCCGTGAGTAAAGAACCCGGAACCCGTATTCATCAGAAAGGTCTGTTGTCCATTCCAGCACCTTCATGTGGATGCGCACCTGATTGCTCACGATGGGCTTCAGGTGCGGGATGTTGAGCAGGGCGGATGTGGATGTGGGGACATCCTGAGCGGAAAACACTGCATTGCAAAGAAGTATGGAACATAAAAATGTCAGGAGCCCGATGCCCCGAAACTCCATCCTCGACTTCAATGTCATGTCACATCTCATCTTCCTCTTGCACCCTCATTGATAAAAGGGAATACATTCAAAGTGGTCAATATTGTAAATATTATCAAAATTCTGCCCATTAACGAGAAAGGCGCGAACCTCCCTCGGTCCCATGGTTCCGATGTTATAACTCTGCGTGTCAAGGATTTCATGTCGGATGTTATAGAAATTGACAGAGACGCTCACATCGTGCAGGACGCGACTGCTCTGGTTGCGCACCTTGCCCGCCACAACACGAAATGCCTTTCCAGCACCCAGAATCTCCGGCTTCATCCTCTGCTCGTATGAGTGAACATCAAAGACGACAAGGGGATTTTTTTCCTCTTCCATCTCCTTCTGGCGCTCAGGCGTTATTGGAACGGCATTGCCATTGGCGTCAATCATGAGGCGATTCTGAATCAGCTCACTCTCCTTCAGGGCGGCGTCAATATCGCCCGACTTGAGATAATGCTTCGCCGCCTCATCGTATTCTCCCAGGTCCCAGAGCTTGCTTGCCAGCTGGTAATGAACCTGAGCATTGTAAGGGTCCTGCTCAAGGATTTTCTGAAGCAGGCGGACGTCTCCCTCTATCTGTTCCCTCTGAAGCTTATAACTTCTCTCCTTCTCAGCGCGAAGTGACCTGATTTTGTCAAGATACGTTCTGGCTTCATCAACATAAAGCCCTTCGGGATAGGTTTTCAAATATTCACGGAAGTTGTTCTCGGCGTCATGATAGGAGCGGAGAAGATAATATGCGCGTCCTTTTTGCATGATGAAATATTGTTTCTTTTTCTCATCGGGATAATGAAGGGAAAGTCGTTGATATTTGGCGATGGCAGACTCATAATTCTGGTTGTTGAAATCATTCTGTGCGGATTTCACGCAGGGTGAGAGAATACTTCGGCTATATTGGGCGCACCCGGCGACAATCAAAAGCGGTAAAAAGACGAACTGCACTAATCTCAGGCGCCCCTGGATATATAAACGACCCATTCTTCACTCATTTTTCGGCAAAGTTGTATAAAATGACTGCGAGAGTTTGGAGTGGGTTTGTTTTTTACTGAAATTTTTTCACCACAGAGCCACAGAGATCACGGAGAATTCATCTCTCCATGTCCTTTTCGGACATGGAAAAAAATAAATCTCTGTGTCCTCTGTGGCTCTGTGGTGAATCCCAATTTTAAAGTTTATCTTCCACGGCAGGGACTTTAATCTCCGCCAGACGCCTGAGCGCCTCATTAAGGAGGGTCACGCGCGTCCTGTAATGGATGAAGGCACTTTTGAAACCGAAAATAATCAGGTCGCGAATCTCACTCTCCGTGAAATTCAGCTCACTCGCGGCAAGCGCAAGCTCTTTTGTCATCGTTGTGTCTGACATCAGACGGTTATCCGTATTGACAGTCACGCGGAGACCATAATCATAAAAAAATCGCAACGGGTGGCTGGCAATGGACTCTATGGATTTTGTGTGAAGATTGCTTGTGAGGCAGATTTCAAGCGGGATTCTGTGGTCGTTCACATAATTGAGAAGACCTCCATCCTCTTTGAGATTTGTCCCATGCCCGATGCGGTGCGCCCCGCAGTAATGCAATGCCTGATGAATGCTGGATGGACCAGATGTTTCGCCGGCATGAATGGTGCAGTTGATATTATTATCAAGGACGAGGTAAAATGCCTCGCGATGGTGCTTGGCGGGATATTCATCCTCCGCACCTGCGAGGTCAAATCCCACAACACCCTGATACCTGTATGCGATGCAGAGTTCCGCCAACTGTTTTGTTATGCGTGGGGACATGTTTCTCATGCCGCAGAGTATCAGCCCCGTGCGCGTGCCGAAATGCTTTTCGGCATCTTTCAAGCCATCAAGCACCGCCTCAACGATTTTCCCGAGACTCAAGCCCTGTTTTGTGTGCAAGATGGGCGAAAATCGCACCTCAATATACCAGACATTTTCCGCCGTGACGTCCTCCACGAGTTCATAAGCCGCGCGGCGCAGGGCATCCTCCGTCTGGAGGACAAGGAGTGTGATGTCAAAGGCTCTGAGATAATCCTCAAGACTTTTGGTATGTTCACCGCAGACGAGGAGTTTGCGAAGTTCATCCGGATTATCGGCGGGGAGTTTGATTTTTTGCTTTTCGGCGATGTCAAGAATCGTCTCAATGCGCATTGAGCCATCAAGATGACAATGCAAGTCCGTCTTTGGCAGTGCATGAATCCATTCCTCAGAAACAGGCATATTAAACCTCCAGAAAAAAAAGAGACATCCTCAAAAATTGCGTCATAAATAAAACTTATTTTTCAACCCCACCGATTTGGTGCGAGTCAATAAAAAAACAAAGAAACTGCAACCGCCGATTCACGCCGATAGATGCCGATAAAAGCAATTTCCATCCCATCTATGTCCATCTGTATCCATTTGCGTCCATCGACGGTTTTATATTCCTGATCAAATTCTTTTATCCACGAATCTGCACAAATCTTCACGAATTCGCCCGCCTATGGCGTATTAACAGGTCTTGCATTTCTCCTCATCTTGTAAATCATGTCCATCCTGTTTATCCATGTTAAATTCTTTAATCACGAATTTTAACCGCAGATGCACGAGGACAACGATGAGGGCGATGTCCAGGAAAAGCAGAACAAAGGCGTTGGTGGAAAGGAGCGGGAATGCGGAGATGTAAATGACATCCGCAAGTGAGCCGGAGATGCAAAGCCAGAATAATCCCAATGCGGCAATGGCAAGATATGTCCCCTTGAGCAGCCCCCTCTGCGCAAGATGAAATGTCAAAAGCAATGCGGGAAATACCCAGACAAGATGATGATACTCAAGTAGCGGCGAGACAAGCGGCGCAAGGATTACGCCAATGACAAAAAACAGGATTTCGCCCTCCGCGCTCCGCAGCAATCGCCGATACCTGAAACTGAGCCATAAATATGGCAAAATCATCATCAGCGACCACACAACCGAAATCTCTTTCATTGCAACCGGATTTGCATGCGTCGCCGGAAAGAAATGTCGCGTTATAACATACGGTATTGAGATTGAAATAATGCTCCACTTTTCCCCGACGTTCGGCAGGACGTGCGTTATGAAAAATATTTCGTTTTTCAATGCGCCGGTGACGATGAGGATGCCAAGATAAATCCCGAGGGTTGCGCCGGCACCGGTGAGGACTTTTTTCCGCCACGCCATGATGTATGGAATAAGCAAAAATATCGGCAGGACTTTTAGCAGGGCGCAAAGGATGAGCAGGACACCCGTCAGGACTTCCTTCTTCTTATAAATCGCCCAGCCGAGAAGCGTGATGAAGAGCAGAACCCATGAGGAGAGATTCCCGGGACGCAATCCTGCCGTGTTCGGGGAATAAAAAAGGGTGAGAAAAATGGCGATGCACCACCATGGGACGTTAATGTGGGAGGCGAGCCATTTCTCGTCTGGACAGTATCCCACCGCCGCCACAAGCGCCGTCAATAGCACAAGCATAACATTTGCCACATCCCAAGCACTCTCCGCCACATCTGGATTTTTGAAGAGAAGGATTGGCAAGTTTGTCCATGCAACAAACTGTGGATAGTTGAAAGCGAGATACATGTCATCGCCGGCATATGGTGATTCGCCCCTGATAACCCTCTGTGCGGCGATATAATGCTTGCCGAAATCAACCCCCACCGCAGTGAAGGGATAAAGAATCAGCCCCTTGAACGCCAGAAAAAGCGTCAGAAAGAGGAGGAGTTTTATCATAAATGAACGGCGAATCATGTCTGTGCTACCCGCCCCTTTGACACCAGAACCTGATGATAAACTTCTATTGTGTCATCGAGGAAACGCTCGAGGGAATAATGCTCCTCCACGTAGCGGCGTAAGAGTGCGGCACGGGTTCTCCATTCCCCGATGGCGGGCAGGATGTTGCGCAATTTTTCGCTTAGTTGTTGCGCATCTCCCCTCTTGAAGAGCCAGCCGACCTCCGGCGTTATGATTTCCGGCGTGGCGCCCGCATCTGAGCCAAGAACGGGCGTCCCATGCGCAAGGGATTCAACGGTGACAATGCCGAAGGCAGGATGTCCAATATCCGGCTGGATAAAGAGGTCTGCCGCCGCAAAATAATCCGAGAGATGCTCAGATGGAATGCGCCCAAGGAATTTCACCTGCGAGAGGGCGAGACGAGACCGCAAATCTTCAAGCCGTCCCCGCCAGCGCCCCTCGCCTCCGATAAGATAAATAAAATTTCGCGACTCAAGATTGGCAATGCCCCTGAGCGCCACATCCAACCCTTTCATCTCCTCAAGGCGGCTCAGGGTAAAAAGGATAACATCCTCCTGTGGGAGCCCGAGGTGCGTGCGTGCGGCGGTGCGGTCTGTGGAGACAATTCGCGAGAGGTCGATGCCCAAAGGCACAAGGCGGAGTTTGGGCTCAGTCTCAGGTAAGTCGCGCCGAGTCTCATCGTAGGAGAACCGGCTGTCCACGAAAATGAGCGACGCACACCTCAAGAGCCGCATATAGAATGGATACATCATCAAACGATAGCGATGTCGCCAGACCTTCCCGACTTTTCCCCAAAATGAGAACTCCCTGAACTGGTCGCGATGGAGCGACGTCTCGGAAAACAGGGTGCCGTGCAAGGTAACGATTAAGGGAAGGTCGGCGGGTTGGCGGAATGTAAGCGCCGCAAATCCCTGAGAGTGAACAAGGTCAAACTTCTCACGCTCGTGAAGTCTGAGTATTTCCCTGTTCAAACGCGGAAAAAAAAGCGGGGAATATTCTGCGGGATGCGTCTTCGGGACATAATGGATACTCACACCTTCAATATCATCCTCGCTCCGACCATCCGGGTGGGCAGTAGTGAGAATAAAGACATTGAATCCGCGCCGGACAAGCCCCCGCGCAAGGTCCCACGCATGTGTCTCAAGACCGCCAGTCCTGTGAACAGGGAGTGAACGGGTTAACAGGCAAATCTTCATGTTGAGTCGCCGATTCACCACAGAGTCACAGAGTTCACAGAGAATATCTTAAATATGATAATGTTCAAACTCTGTGTTCTCCGTGGCTCTGTGGTGAATAATATACTTTTGTCAGATTTTCCAAACAGTTTATTGTTTGACCCTGGAAACGTCACCGGCTGTAACTGTGCCGTTTGTTGGTTCATAAGTGAAAGACTGCCCCACGAGCATTTCAATATAATAATAAGAAGTCTTGGGCTTAACGGTGCCTTCGGGTGGTTGTTTTGCAGGAACCGCATAATAACCTAAAGACAATGTAGGTGTAGTTACGGAAGTCCTGGCTTCTTCAAGGGTTTGTATGCGTTCACGACCTGCCTTCTCATATTTCTTCCCATCTTCATACACATAATAACCTTCTAAGGCGTTGGCAAGAGAGCGCGATTTCCTAATGATGTCCTTTGCCTTTTCCGCCTCCGTTTCTTTTAATCCCAATGCCCTGATTCTATCTGCTTCCACCGGTCTTGCGGCGGTGACTTCTGCTTCATGAGAAAAAAACACGCCATTGCCTACTTGCGGCACCTTCTTCACGCCCTTCTTGTCCAGACGCTGGATTTCAATAACGGCGGCACCCTCTGCCTTCTTTTGCAATGCGGCGGATGCTGGCAATTCACTGACCTTCAGGATTTTCACATCCCTGCCGCGGATGTCCTTTTCAAAATCCGCATAGCGCTCAGTGGGAAGGAGAAAAACGTATTTCATCTCGTGCTTTTCCGGCGACTCTTTGGAAATGGAGACCGCCTCCGCGCCATACTGTTTCAAGAGCTCATTTATGGGAACAGCCCTTCTTACCTCTGCTTTACCACCGGTAAAAATCCCCTCCGGCGCTCTCTCTTGGAAAGCGGCAACTTCTCGGGGAACTGGTGCTGATGCAGGTGCGGATGGCATTGACGTCGCATTTACCGCAGGCATCCGCTCGGTCAATTCCCCCCCGGGTTTCATGATGCCGCCCCTCCTCTGCGCCAGCGGATGAAGGAAGCGAAAACCAAGAAAGATGACAAGTATTGTCAGGGCGGCGGTGTAGGCATAATACAGACCGCGCAAGGCGAAAATGGATTGCAGGAATCCCGCCACCGGCGATTTCTGTATAACTGGCACTTCAGCCCTCAGCCGCGCCATGACCCTTGTGCGGAGCACCTCCGGCGCGGGAACAGTCGGCATGGTGCGAAGGGCATTGAGGAGACTTTTTTCCTTTTCAAGGGCGGCGCGGCATACATTGCAGACGGCAATATGCGCCTCGAAGGATACGCGCTCGCTGGTAGAGAGCTCTCCATCTATATAAGCCTCCATCATCTCCCTGATGTGCTCACAATCACTCATATTCAACACCTGCCCGCCGAATTATCAAACCATCCCTTCATCGCAGACACGTACACCTCTATATATCTTTTAGACATACACATCACAAATAAGGTTCCATCAATTTTCTCAGTTCCGCCCGCGCACGGAACAGGCGGGACTTGACCGTTCCCACATTGCACTCAAGGGTCTGTGCAATTTCTTCATAAGAAAGCCCCTCCGTGAAGCGCAAAATGAGAATCTGGCGAAATTCAAAGGGCAATGACTGCATTTTTTTACTCAGAATGTCGACTAATTCGTGACCGATTGCCATCTGACGCGGACCGGGATTATCGTCAGGTATCTGGAGGTAGGGTCCATCCTTCTCATGTGGCAATAATGGCTCGTCAAGAGACATCCCCTTCGCCTGAATCCTGCTGGAGCCCTTTCGCCGGAAATTATTTGCCAGATTGACCGTAATCCTGTAAAGCCAGGAGGAAAAGGCGGAATCCCCCCGAAAGGATGAAATCTTGCGGAAGGCGGCGCAGAAGACATCCTGGGCAAGGTCAAGGGCGTCGTCCTCATTTCCGAGAAGGCGAAGGGCAAGATTATAAATGCGCTCCTGGTGAAGGGGAATCAGGGTGTCAAAGGCATCGAGGTCGCCCTTCTTACAGCGCTCAATCAG
>Ga0172362_10004278_pt1 | contig 12365 bp, 8 predicted proteins | sample LakKivs1_kivu2a2_FD_114534 | JGI IMG/M metagenome (GOLD analysis project Ga0172362, IMG submission 114534) | Sediment microbial communities from Lake Kivu, Rwanda - Sediment s1_kivu2a2 | ecosystem: Environmental > Aquatic > Freshwater > Lake > Sediment | place: Rwanda: Western Province, Lake...
GAGAGCCCTAGAGTTAGCCCTCAGCCTAGACATCCCCTTCTGGCCACAATTACCCAACCTCAGTTTCTATGAAGACATGTATGCCCAGACATCACAGAACTTCCCCGGGACAGTGGTTGACCCTGATGGTGAAAAGGTCAGCTTCAATAGAGCAAAATTTGACGCCGAGCTAGGTGATTATTCCCTGAGGATGGCTAAGCCTGAAACCTTTGTTTTAAACCACAGATATTCGGTGGTTTATCATCGGTTCCTTTCTGAATCTCTCCAGGACTATCCTGCCATTCGGGGTCAGGTAACCGGACCGGTGAGCTTTGGCTTCAGGGTCACCGATGAGGAGGCGAGACCAATTATCTATAATGAAGAAGTGAGGTCTCTGCTATTTGATTTCATCCAGAGAAAAGCCAACGCCCAGTATTGGCAACTTAAGCAGAAGAACCAAAATGCCCTTGTCTGGCTGGATGAGCCCGGGTTGGGATGGGTCTTCAGCGGCTTAACCGGTTATAATGATGTCCAGGCAAGGCAAGATTATCACAGCTTTCTGGTTGGCTTGGATGGTCCCAAGGCACTGCATCTCTGTGCCAATGTTAACCTGCCCTACCTTTTAGGCTTGGGCATTGAGCTTCTATCCTTTGATGCCTATCAAATAGAGACCATGCCTAAAGGATATGTCACGGCTGTGGCTGACTTCCTTAGAAGCGGTGGTATTATCTCCTGGGGCATCGTGCCCACCGACTCAGAAAACCTGGGCAAAGAGACGCCGGAAACGCTAGCCGGGCTGCTTTCCGACTACTGGGAGGTAGTAACCGTGAACGCCGGTTTATCGGCTAGAGCGATTGCCGAGCAGGCGTTAATTGCACCGGCGAGGTGCTGCCTCAAGAACATAGGCAACGTGGGTGCCAGTGATGAGGCAGTGGCCGGTATCACCAGGCAAAGCTCCGACCTAACGGTTGAGGAACAATTAGTTGAGAAGGCATTTGCCTATCTGGGGATGCTTTCTCACCTCCTCAGGAATAAATTTAACCTGTGACACTAATCAATGGTGATTTCCGCTCGGCCGGGCAGTTACTTAAAGTTTACCTTAAGGGAGTGGGCGGAGCAGGAGATGCAAGGGTCATACGCCCTGACCACCATCTCCAAGGTATGCCTGATTTCATCCTGGGGCTTGTCTAAAATTTGAGGCACCAACGCTTCAAAGTCCTTTTGAATATTATTGTGATTCTGATTAGTAGGGATTATGCAGTTGGCCTCAGTCAATATCCCCCGCTTGTCATAGGTATAGTCGTGGAAAAGCACCCCTCGGGGAGCTTCCACCGCCCCTACCCCCCTCCCAGCCCTGACCTTCACTGGGTTGTCCTCTTCCTCTAGCCCCCTGGCCACAATCTGGGCAATAAGACTCAGGCTATGCTCAGCAACATGGAAGCATTCCACAAGCTGAGCCACAGTAATCATGAATGGATTATGGCATGGCGCCTTAAGTCCCAGCTCCTCGGCAGTCTGCTTAGCCCGGGGCAGGAGCTGCTCATAATTATTATTGAACCGAGCCAGAGCCCCCACCATATAAGAATCGCGCTTGTTCTTGGTATACTTGGCGGTGGAGTGGGGAACACAGAACTCGTTGGTTACACTGAGATATTCACTCACCGGGGTGATGCCAGCATCGCTGGAGCATATGTCCCCCAGGATAAAGGCATACTCTTCAGGATGTTTCAGGCAAATGTATTCCGTCTCCCTGGCAAAGTCGGGGATATTAAAGGTCTTGGCGAGTCCAACTATAGCCTCAAAGTCAGCCAATGCCCCTTCAATTCTGTTCCGGATGGCTTTCAATTCACCGAGGTCGGGTAGCTTGGCAAATCCGCCCACTATGCAGGATATGGGATGGGTTTTCCTGCCCGCCAGGAGTTCAGCTAGGTTATAGGCTAGCTTTTTCAACCTCAGTGCCATCAGCACTACATCACGGTGGGTTTCCACCAGAGGGAAAACGCTGTCTACCTCCAGGAAGTCAGGAGCAGCCAGGAAAAGGACATGCAATACATGGCTCTCCAGCATTTCAGCATTGTACAGGAGCTTGCGCAGGAGGAGGGTTTGCTCTGAAGGCTGGATACCAAAGGCAGCTTCAGTTGCCTGAATGGAGGCAGTAGTGTGAGCGATGGAGCAGATGCCACAGATTCGGGAGGCAATGAAGGCTGCATCCTGATACGACCTGCCTCGAAGCATAGCCTCAAACAACCTGGGTGACTCCGTAACCTCCCACCTTAATTCCTTAATGTTGCCGTTCTGAGCGTTGAGGATGATATTCCCATGCCCCTCCACGCGGGTAACCTGATGAACATTCACCTTTTTCCCGGTCACTTAGCCACCTCCTGATAGGCATTAAAAATCTTAAACCTCTCCGTTACCTGGTCTACGGTAAGCCCATATTTCTTAAGTATATCCTTTTCCGAATCAACGTTGGGGTCATCCACCAAACCACGACACCCCCAGCAATACCGCCCGCTGGTAATACAGATAGCATTACACCCTGCCCTAATTACCGGACCAAGGCAGAACATGCCCCTTTCAAAAACACAGACATTCCCTGCCATCTTGCACTCCACACACACTGGATAGTTGGGAATCTCTGGCTTCTTACCCAGAAGCAGTGACTTGGTCACCTTGAGGAATTCTTCGGTGCTTATCGGACAGCCCCTTACATAGTAATCCACGGGAACCACGGCATCTATAGGGCGAGCCGGCATGGTGTCGTAGTACCTGGCATCATCCTGGTAAACTATCCGCAGTGCTTCCGCCATGAGAAGGGAGTTCTTGAGGCAGTTCACTCCCCCGATGCAGGCACAGGCACCCAGGGCAACAACCACCTTAGCTTGATTGCGTATTTTTTGAAGTCGCGGTATCTCCGACTCCCTACTTATGCTCCCCTCAATGAAGGCAATGTCATAGTTTTCCTCTCTCTCTGTTTTGACCTCCCTGAAGTTGACGATGTCAACCGCTGCCAACAGGTCTAATAACTCTGCCTCTACATTGAGCACATCTAGTTGACAGCCTTCGCAACTGGTGAAATCAAAGAATGCTACTTTAGGCTTCATTACACTGCCTCCCTTAGATTTCTCAGTTGGGCGAGGGTAAATACTGGCCCCTCCTGACATACATAAACACTGTTAATCTGACAATGTCCACACTTACCCACCCCGCACTTCATCCTCCGCTCCAGCGACATGATTATTTGCTCGTCGGGAAGACCTTTCTTCTTAAGTTCACCGATGACAAACCGGTACATTATGGGCGGTCCCACCACCACCGCCATGGTTTTCCTGGGGTCAAAATCGACCTTCGGGATAAGGGTGGTGATAACTCCTACATTACCTTTCCAGTTTTCATCCCCCTTATCCACCGTCTCGTGGAATTCAATCTCCGGGCTCTGGCTCCAGGCAGCGAGTTCGCCCAAAAATAACCGCTCGGCTGGCGACCGGGCGCCGAAGAGCAAGATGACTCTACCAAAAGAGCTCCTGCGGTCTACGACATATTGTACCAGGGAACGTAGCGGGAAGAGACCGATACCTCCGGCTATCAGGAGGACATCCTTGCCTTCGAGAGCCGACAGCGGGAACCCGTTGCCGAAGGGACCGCGAATGCCCACGATAGCCCCCTTTTCCATAGAATGAAGGGCGTTGGTCACATTGCCTACCTTTCGTATCGCCAGCTGGAAAGTCCCATCCCTAGTCGGCGATGATGAAATGGAGATAGGTGCCTCTCCAATGCCCATAACCGAGACCTCGACAAATTGTCCTGGCTTATGCCCCAGCTCTTCCCTATCCTTAAACTTGAACTCGAATACCTTCTCCCTTGGAGTCAATTCCTCAACATTAACCAATTCAGCGAGGCGAGGCACGTATAATTCAGTCTCAAGCCTCACCTCCCTGATTATGCGCCTAGCTGTCTCTTTAATCTTGGCTGATTCAGCTATGGCGTTAAAAGCCTCTAAAGGACTGGCGATATCAGCTAGACAGGCGATGGCGCATCGACCACAGCCTACGCAGCCAACCTTGCCATATCTCTCAAGAATATATTTCCCCTTGCGGTAGATTCGATGCCGCAAGCGGCTGGCTTTGTCATGGCGGAAATTTTCACCAGTAGCCACCTTGGCGAAATCGCCCAGCATGCAGCCATCCCACTGGCGGTAGCGCTCCCCCTCCTTCAGGTTTAGTGATACTTCGTCTTTTACATCAAAGCAGAAACAGGTAGGGCACACCATGACGCATGAGCCGCAGCTAAGACAGGTTTCGCTCCTCGATTCCCAGTACGGGTCATCGTAGCTCTCCTCTAACAGCTTCGGCAGTCTTTCCTTGGGCACATCAAGGGATAGCTTGTACTTGGTCAGTGCCTCATCTCTAGCTGCTTTCTGTTTAGCTATCTCATCGCCAGTAGGTTCCCTTACCTCGGCATACCTTTCCAGGAGGCTGGCACCCTTTTCCGAGCCTACGGTTACCATGTAGGCAGCACTGATATCCGTCAGCAAAAGGTCAAAGCCGGTTTCGGTCAGGCTGGTACCCATACAGGGGGCAAAGGACTTGGGAGACGGGTTAAGACAATCAACTCCAATGATGATAGTATTCTGCCGTCGGGCAATGTAATTGGGGTCGGGATTGGTAGTCATGAATACCTCATCCAGTAGCTCAATCGCCTTAATATCGTAGGGGTGTATACCAATGATAGCTCTGGGCAGTTGTTCAATCACCGGCTCAACCTTTGACCCATCTCCAACCTTGAACCTAAGCAGGGTCTCCTTTGCTGGCAGGAGATATTTGGTGGGCGGCATAAGTGTAACATCATAGTCAAGGCAAAGCTCGTCAAAGCTGGCTATCCTGTCGTAAACATACTTACCGTGCCTGGACTTGACCCCCACCACCTCCATTTCTTCAGCCAGGCTTTCCACCAAGGACTTCAGGCTCTCTGTGGTAATGACGAAGGCTTTCTTGACCTCAACCACCTCTACCACAGGGGGCTTGGGGCGTATTTCAACCTTGGCAGTAACCGTTGGCTCCCGCCCTACTGACTCAATTGTTTCCCGGATAAGCCTTTCTAGGTCATCAGGGATAACAGGTTTGATTAGATAATCAATAGCACCGAGCTTCTTTGCCTCATCTGTCGTTTCTGCTGAGGGATAAGCAGTTATGATAATAGACTTGAGCCATGGCCGCTGCGCCTTTACCTCCTTCAGCACTGTCATCCCGCTCTTTCCGGGCAACCTTATATCCAGAACCATAACGCTGAAGTCCTGTTTCTCTATTATCTTCAGGGCTTCCTCACCGCTTTCAGCCACCGCCACTTGGTAGCCAGCATCCTCCAGCCAGTCCTGAAGTGACTCACGCACTATCGGCTCATCATCCACAACTAAGACCGATTTCTGTTCCATAACTCTCTCCCTCCGTTTAATAGAATGCAGTCATCTGTTCCCGCCTCCTGCTCCCTCGCACCAGCCAGCTATTTTACTCCTTCTCCTATCTTTGGGTCAAAGGTATGGGCACAAAAACTCTAATTAAGAGGTGGTATAGAATAGGAATGATGCCATCTGACGTTGCCGGCTGGTGGTCGTAGGCGACAGTGCATAGAAATCACAGATAATTCTGGTTGCCAAAACCCCCGCGGAAAGCAGGTAAGTCTTTATCTGCTATGTTAGCCGGCTTTTATGCTCTCCCCCAGGCAACTTCTATTAGCTTGAGTGTCATAGTTTTGGCTGCCCTCTCACCATCCTCAGTTGGTGGGAAGGTGTAGATAATATAGGTTGGCCCCTTGAAAGCGTGGAACAAGACTACCCAGTTATTTCCCTCTCTTCTTACTATCCATCGCCCCGGCGCTGAATCCCCCGGTGGAGTGTCGCCGGCGTTCCACTCGTAGCCAACCTTTGGCTCATCAAGGCCTAACTCTCGTGCTGTTTTAACCTGCTCCATTCTATAGGTCCTCAGCGAACGCTTTGCTCATAACCGATAGGTTGTTCTCTTTTAATACTTTTGTCAACTATATTATATAATATAATACTTTTGTCATCCATTTTATATAGTACTTTCGTTAACTATATTATATAGCACGTTTTTAATTTTTTAACGCTTTTTTATGTCAACTTGCCGATTAAATGCCCATTTTAGTTTATTACAGCTTGAATTAACACTGTGTCTCGTTTTAGAATGGCAACAGATATTGTCCACGTGGTAGATATTATCGCTGAGGAGCAGACAGAATGAGGAACGTTGGCCAGGAGGAATCGATGAATATAAGACCTGCGGTAAGACGGTTAACCAGAAAATCTTATGAGGCGGAATCAGAGCCGGCAAAAGGGGATGTTTTAGACTGTGCCCTGGGAAGGAATTCCTTTGGGACTTCACCGAAGGTAGTGGAGTTTGCTAAGCACTACGACTGGTCTGAGCTATGGCACCACCCCGATACCAGTTATAGGGATTTAAAACAGCAAATTTGCCACTTTTGGTCTGATTATGCCGATTTAACAGTAGCCAATATCAAGGTTGCCAACGGTTCCTGCGTCGTTCTATCAAGGCTTAACAAGCTTTTCATAGAGCCCGGGGTTAAGGTGCTGGGTTATATGCCTCAATTCAAGGAGTACATGGTTGAGGTCATGGTGCTAGGGGGAAACTATGAAGCGGTCCCTCTGGATCGCCGAGAAAACTTCAGGTTCAATCCAGATAGGCTTCTTAGTAGAATAAAGCCGGATCACTGTATAGTTTATATTGATAATCCAAACAACCCCACCGGACAGCTCATCAGCCTGAGCGATGTTGAGACCATCGTCAAAGAGGCAGCAAGGAAAGACATCAAAGACATCGTGGTGATAATCGACGAGGCTTATGGTGATTATGTGGAGGAGAAGTATTCTGCGGTTAACCTAATCAATAAGTACAAAAATTTAGTCGTGACCCGTACCTTTACCAAAGGCTATGGTATTGGTCGATTCAGGGTAGGCTATGCAATCTTACCAACTGAACTGGGCGACTACTATAACCGGATTGAACTCCCCTTCTCCGTGTCTACATTGGGTGCCGCCCTAGCCAGAGAGGCTATTCTAGACCAGGATTTTATTCTCAGCCTGAGGCAACAGGTTAAAATTGAGAAGGAGAAGCTGACCCAGGGGCTGAGCCAGAGAGGCTATCTTATCGGTGAAACTTGCCCATCCTGTCCGATATTCATCGTGGGGCATAAGACTGAGAGTGTTGACTTAAAAGAAGAGCTGCTTAGTACGGGGATTCTGACCACATCAGGCACTGACTGGAAAAACTTGGGCAAGAACTATGTCCGGGTTAATACCCCGCCTCGAGCCGAAGATTTTCTCGCCCGGCGGTAAGATAAGACTAAGCTTCAAGTGGAGCGGAAGACAGGACTCGAACCCGCAACAACCTGCTTGGAAGGTTGCCTAGAGACAAGCTACTAATCGCTTGCTAGACCAACCGCTTGCCTCATTTCCAAGCAGGGATTTATAATCTACTATGAAACTAGGTGTCAACCGGGAATAGCAGAGTTAGCCATTTGACGAGCCAACCCACCGAGCTCCGTCAGGTATTCGGTCATATGCTTGTGGTAGTCTAGGACAATCTACCTCATTAAGCACCGCCCTACGGCGTGTTCGCTTTGACCAATTCAAAACTCTGCAACCATAGACCCAGGAGGCGCATTGTTTTTCATGATACCTAATTTGTGTTATACTGTTTATAGCTGAATTTCCCCGATTAGTTTTGCCTTGAGAATAGGAGGATATTACAAATGTACGTTCGTGATATCATGACGACTAAGGTGGTTACTATTCCGAGTTGTGCCAGTGTCATCCGGGCCAGAAGGCTGATGGAAGAGAAAAAACTTAAGCGTTTGCCCGTGGTGGACAAAGGGAGATTGGTTGGTATGGTGACAGCAAGGAGATTGGAGCAAGTAGCTTTACCTGAACATCCCGGCAGCATATGGGAACTGAGCTACGGTCTTGGCTCCATTTATCGAACACGCGTTAGAGACGTCATGCAGACGAATGTGGTGACCGCCCGACCGGATATGACGGTTGAGGAAGCGGTAGCACTAGCCCAGTCTAAAAAGGTAGGGGCTCTCGTTGTGGTTAACAATGGCAACAAGGTGGTGGGCATAGCCACCACCAATGACTTTTTCTATCGCATTGTGAATAAGGTTCTTGGTGTGGGGGAACGTGGCTGCCGTATTGAGGTTACCGGTGGTGGTGAGGGCAAAGCCATGGAGGAGATAATCTCGGTCATAAATAGATTAGGCACTGAGATTATCACAGTTCTTGTTGTAGCCCTGCCCAACAGGGCGAAAAAGGATATTGTGATTCATGTAAATAGTAATGATGTCACTGAACTTTTTGCCAAACTACAGGCTAAGGGGTATAAGGTTAACATAAGATGCCGCTAGGCGAGATTTAAAGCGCTAAAGCGACAAGTAGGGCCAGCGTCGCGACTGCCATCGGCGCTAGAGAGCCCAACAGACCAATGTATATCCAGTATTTAAGGGTCATATGGTAGCCTTTTCTATCCTCCAGTACGCCCAGAGCCACGATATTAGCTGTAGAACCCACCATGGTCATATTACCGCCATAGCAAGCACCAAAGAGCAGCGCCCACCACAGAATCGGGCTGCCTACGATAGGGGTGAGGTCCTGCAGTACAGGAATAAAGGCAGCGACCACGACGACATTGTCCATTGCCGCTGACGTGATTCCCGAGATCCACAATATCAGCGCTGTGAGAGGGGCCGCTGTGCCACTCTCGGTAAGCGCAGCCAGAGAATCAGCAATTACATTAGTCAGACCAACATACGCCAGACAGCCAGCTTTGGCAAATAGAAACATAAAGAAAACCAGGGTCCACCAGTCGACCTCTTTCATGACAAGTTCGCGGGCGAGACGACGCTGCCATAGCATCAATACTCCTGCACCAAAGATTGAGGTAGCAACAAGCAAAGTATTATGTTCCAGTCCCAGAACTAGCTCGAGTCGGTAGTGCAAAGCAAGGAAAATGATGACGCCGACAAATATAGAGGTACCCCCGACAAAGAGTCGCCTATCGCTTACCGTACTCAACTCCTCTAAGAAGCGTCTTCGTTCCTCAGGCCGTGCCTCTTGAATTCTAGCTTTCAGTTGACGCAGGTCTCCTCTTTGCCAGAGCAAAACAATAATCATAAGTGAGACAAGTGACAGTAAACCTATTGGTAGCGCGGTGCCTAGGAAATCCTCAAAGGTCAGCCCTGACCTCAGCGCAATCAAAATTCCTATCGGGTTCCCCAGAACCGTCCAAGAGCTACCGATGTTAGTGGCTAGCACAACTGATATCACGTATCGTGCTGGCTTAACTTTGAAAAAGTCACACAGGTCCAGCACCAACGCTGTTACAAAGAGTATTGAAGTAACCTCATCCACCATGGCTGCCATCAGTGCCGAAAGAAACAGGATGATAAGCATCAATCGGTTGGCATTGAACCCAGATAGTTGTAGACCCTTTGCCAGCAACCAGCGGAAAAACCCGGTTCGCCTCACTAGCCCGACAATGACCATCATGCCTATGAGGAAAACAATGACGTCCAGATTCATGAATTCAATGGTGTGGTGCAAGTCTATGGTTCGGGTAACTAGCAGCAAAAAGATGCCAACAAACGCAATGGCTAGCCTAAACCTCCAGAACATCAAGGTGCCAATAACCGTAGCTAGGAAGATGCTGCCAGCGAGCGTTTGCTTTACATCCCTTAGCCAGAAATAGAGCAGGAAACCGATAGCAATATTTATGGCGAGATAGACAATGAACTGCCTTTTTGTACCAACGGCTCCCTCTGCCCCCTCGAACTCCGCCGATTCCATGGACTCTGACACTTCTCGCTCCTCCTCTTTCGTAATTCGCCGACTGAACCAAGCCATAGACCCTGTTTACGATGGCCTCAACATTTAACCCCTCTTTGGTCAGCGTAGCAGCCTTTTCCGAAAGATATCTGCGAGCCTCAGCCTCGCTGGGCTGCGTCACAATGTCAAGTTTTCTAGCATGTCAAGTTTTCTAGCAGGGATACGGCTCAAAACCCTTGAACCGAACGGCGTCAATTTACCCTTATCTATATTGTAGATGCGCCTTCTCGGACGCTTCATCTCCTTCTCTGACCCGAGACTAAGTCCAAACCTGCGCTTGCCACTTGCAACCGTCCTGCGTTGTACCCTACTCGCTGGCCCCCGGTAAATCTAGGCTTTCCTACTTGTCCCATCACCCTCAAACTTGCCTTTAGATGAAAGTTAGATGAAAGCTTATCACTAAAATATTATCTAGTCAAATGCAAAAACGTCATCAAATTTGGTCCGAGCACCTTGTCTGTTAGACTGTTACCATAAGGCGTCCCGTTTCATGGTGAATTCGTCAGAAAGTGCAATCAGCCGGAGAGGTCCGTATTGCGTCAAAATAAACTGTTACCGAATTAGGTATGATTGCGTCATAAATCATGTTACCAACGCCTCATAAGTTTTGACTTTCCTCTGTTCATGGGCAGGGCGCTCTGCCAGTTTCCACAGATACTCAAGGTTCTCATTGATTTGCTTTAGCAGCAGGACTGGGTTCAAGCCATAGTACATGGCTGCCAGCTCTTGGAGCCTCACACCGCTCTCAACAAACAGACACAGGATTGCCTTATCTCGGGTAGCTAGCATTTTCTGGCGTGGTGTCTTGGCAACTTTCCAGCCGTAGTCGCGGACAGCTAGAAACTTGTTCTTATGTTCCGGTTGGTAAGGCTCAATCGTAGGGTCTTCAGGTGCCTTGAACCTAATACCATCCAAAGGGTTGTGTTCAAGATAGCCTTCTGTGCTCAACCAGGAGAAGAAATGCTTCAGTCCGTGATAGTAGTGAAACCGAAGCGACTCTGCTCGACGAGCTTCCCCACCGGCACCGTTGCTGCGTTTAGCAGAGGGGGAGTTGTTTACAATCCAATGGAAAACGTATTGATGTCGCGCTTTGTGATTAGCCGCGGCTCGGCTAGTGCTACACCCTCTACCCAGCGGACAAAAATACGGGCATGGTCGTAGTAGTACTCGCCTGTTTTCCACAAGATAATAGTAGATTCTGTTGTCCTTTCTCTTAGTTCTGCCAAACGCCTACGCCGTCGGGATAACGTCCTCTACCTGGTATTCAAGATCGTGGAACGGTTGAGCCGACACTGGCGGCCCCTTAACGGGGGCTTGAATTTGATGGCTCTGGTTTTGGAGGGAGAAACTTCCAAAAACGGCATCCGGCAACGCTGTGAGGAGCCTCAGTTGGTGGGCACAGCGGCCTAATTAAATCGAGGAGGCTGGAAGGAAATTTCCACAAGATTTGACAAAAGCTCTTTAACATGTGTTAAATTGAGAGCGCTATATATGATAGGCAAAAGGATAAGTATACGCTGTTAATCCGATGGCAAAGGATCTTGGCATGTCTATAGGCAACAATAAGGATGAACAGGCTCAAACATTGATAGAGATTACGTGGTTTTCTGCCATTTTAGACATATCCAAAATGTTAGTCACTGAGCAAGAAATAGAAACGGTAATGCAACTAGTACTAGACTATCTGGTTGGCAAATTAGAGGTCGCTGAAGTTGGAATTGTATGGATATATGACCCCCTGACCGGCCAACTAATTGCTCGGAGCGCGTCTGGCTTTGACTTTAACACTTTGAAGCGGTTTCGCTTAAATGCAAATGGAGAAATGATTGGCAGGGTATTTCAGACAGGAAAAGGCGAATTGTACCCCGCGGGTGAGGCTATGTCAAGCACTGAAGCTATTGCTACTGAAAAAATATTTGGTATGAAAATTCCCTGTTTGAATTTACCATTAGCCGCTGCCTGCATACCGTTGAATACAGACAAGGTAAAATATGGCGTTTTGACATTCTTAAATATAGAGCGCCTAGCTAGGTTTACCCAGAAGGACATGTTATTCCTCCAGGGTATAGCCAATTTATTGACTCTGGCTATAGAAAACGCAGGCTTTGGGAAAGACGTAAAAGTTAAAAAGGTATTAGGTAGCGATGACCGCTACAAGGCTGAGCTTATCTCTACCTTGGCTCATGAGATGCGCACCCCGTTAACTTCGATCAAAGGTTATTCCACAGCATTGCTAATGGAAGAAGCTGCTTTCAAACCCGAGACGCAGCGGGAGTTTTTGGAAATCATTGATAGGGAATGTGACATTCTTGAAGACCTTATTTCTGATTTTTTGGAGTCGTCCACCATTGACGCAGGCACGATGAAAATCGATCTCCAGCCGGTTAGATTGCCTCGTCTAGCTGTACAGGCCGCTGACGAGGTAGGACGTCGCTTTCCCAAACACTTCTTGCTCGTTGATTTTTCCGACGAA
>Ga0172362_10004279_pt1 | contig 12363 bp, 9 predicted proteins | sample LakKivs1_kivu2a2_FD_114534 | JGI IMG/M metagenome (GOLD analysis project Ga0172362, IMG submission 114534) | Sediment microbial communities from Lake Kivu, Rwanda - Sediment s1_kivu2a2 | ecosystem: Environmental > Aquatic > Freshwater > Lake > Sediment | place: Rwanda: Western Province, Lake...
ATCTGTCAGATCCGGCGTTGAGAAAATCCTTAATGATTTTGATATGTCTTTATCCCTTTACCAGGATTCATCAGTCCTTTCAAGGATAAACCGTAATGAAAAGGTGCTCCCCGATTCATTCTTCATTGAAGCATTTATAAAATCGAAGGAAATATCGTTACTGACTGATGGTGCTTTCGATATAACTGTCGGCCCGCTGGTGAAGGCCTGGGGATTCGGCCCCGATTCTCATAAAAATTTCTCTGAGCAGAAAAAAGACAGCCTGATGCAGCATATAGGAATGAACAAAGTTGATATCCGCGATGGGATGCTGATAAAAACCGATCCCGGGGTAAATCTTGATTTTAATGCAATAGCACAGGGTTATTCGGTGGATGTAATTTACAGGTATCTTAAGGGATTGGGAATAAGTAACTTCCTGGTTGAAATTGGAGGTGAGGTGAGGGTAAAAGGCGATAAAAACGGTACCATGTGGAGGATAGGAATTGACAGACCGATCGATAATAATATGGTTCCCGGGAATGACCTGCAGGCGGTTATAGCGCTGAAAGACAGAGCCCTGGCAACATCGGGAAATTACCGTAAATTCTATGTTGAAAACGGGATAAAATACTCGCACACCATTGATCCCAGAACCGGTTACCCCGCAAGAACACAACTATTAAGCGCCACTGTTCTTGCGGGTGATTGTGCTACTGCTGATGGAGTGGCTACAGCCTGCATGGTTCTCGGAAAGGACAAAGCTGTTGAATTTCTCAGCCGGTACTCTGAGTTTGAAGGTTACCTGATTTATTCTGATGACAAGGGAGATTTTAAAACCTGGTGCTCAGAGACCCTTCAGAAGTATCTTACAGAATAGACGTCTTATTCCTCTTCCTGCTCTTCGCAAATCAAACATCCCTGATGGCCCGGTGAAACTGAGCAGCCTACATCTGTTTTCTTTGCACATGTAATGCCTCTTTTCCTCATCTCCTTATTTCTTCCGATATGTATCTCGGGGAACCTGCTTCCGGGTTTCATTAGGACCTTCAGCCCGAGTCCTGCAAATGCTATCAGGAGCAGAATTGCACTTATCAGTATTAACTTCAGGAACATTAAATCAAAAATTTTATAAGTTATAAGCCGGATTCACTTTTCTCTGTGAGACAGCAATAAACGGTGTTAACTTAAGCTCAAAGATAATCATCATTGCATCTCTGTAAATAAACAACTCCCGTTTTAATTTGTTTAATGTTTAAAAAGAGAGTGAAAACAATTTAGTATTAGTCCGCTATGAAGCAAAGCGACAGATTAACAGATCAGTATTTTAACCGCGAAACTGTCCTTGCCGATTACAGGCTGGCAAACCTCAGCAGAAGCCTGAGTGTCATAGGCCGGCGTGAGGTGTTGTCGGGAAAGGCAAAGTTCGGGATATTCGGTGACGGCAAGGAAATAATCCAGATAGCCATGGCAAAACAATTCAGGGATGGCGACTGGCGTTCCGGTTATTACCGCGATCAGACATGGATGATGGCAATGGGACTCTATAATCCGCTTGAGTTTTTCCATCAGCTTTATGGAAATACAGACAGAAGCATTTTCACGGGAAGCGGCGGAAGAGTCTTCAATAATCATTTCTCAGTGCCGAATATTAATGAGGATGGATCATGGCGAGATCTTATGAAACAAAAGAATTCATCTTCGGATATCTCACCAACGGCAGGACAGATGCCAAGGCTTCTCGGCCTCGCTTACGCATCAAAACTTTTCAGGCAGAACAGGGATCTCCACAGTTATAATACACTTTCCCTGAAGGGTAATGAGGTTGCTTTCGGTTCAATAGGAGATGCCAGCACATCTGAAGGCCATTTCTGGGAAACCATGAATGCAGCCGGAGTCCTTCAGGTGCCCATGGCAGTATCAGTATACGATGATGGTTATGGTATTTCGGTTCCGAAAAAATATCAGACTACAAAAGGAAGTATTTCGGATATTCTCAAGGGTTTTCAGGCAGAACCGGGGAAGCCCGGAATACTTATTTTTAAAGGCAAAGGCTGGGATTACCAGGGCCTGATCAAGATGTATGAAGAAGGAATAGAAACATGCCGGAGGGATCACATACCGGTTCTTTTTCATATTGAGGAAGTTACCCAGCCGCTCGGCCATTCAACCTCGGGATCGCACGAACGTTATAAAAGTGAAGAGAGACTTGCCTGGGAAGCAGAGTATGATCCTATCATAAAAATGAAGGAATGGATAATCAGCAGGAAGATAGCAACCGGGGAAGAGCTCGACAGGCTTGCATCAGAAGCAGATGAGGAAGCTAAGGAAGCAAGAAAGAAGAGCTGGGAAATGTTTCAGAATCCTGTTAAAGTGGAAAGGGATGCCCTTGTTCAGATAATTAAAAGCCGGTCGTGCCAGTGCCATGAGGAATTAAAGGAGGCTTCTGTTGATGCCATAGCTGACGATCTGACAAAGGTAGCAGCCCCGGTCAGGAAGGATAATTTCACGGCCGCGAGAAAAATACTGAGGAATATCTGTGAATCGTGCAATAAATCGGATAATCTCAGGGATGATCTTCATGGCTGGCTGAAACGCAATTATGAAGACGCATCAATAAGCTACGACTCATTTCTCTATAATGAGACTCAGTCTTCGGTTCTTAAGGTGAAGCCAGTTGCCCCTGTTTATTCGGGGAATTCACCTGAAGTGCCGGGAAGACAAATACTGAGAGATAATTACGAAAAGCTTTTTACTAGGAATCCGCTGCTTGTGACATTCGGGGAAGATACCGGGAATATCGGTGGGGTCAACCAGTCTCTTGAAGGTTTGCAGAAGAAATTCGGGGAATTAAGAATCACAGATACAGGCATCAGGGAAGCCACCATCCTGGGACAAGGGATTGGATTGGCACTCAGGGGATTGAGACCTATAGCCGAGATACAGTACCTGGATTATCTGATGTATGCACTTCAGATTCTGAGTGATGATCTCGCTACGACACATTACAGAACTGCAGGGAGGATGGTTGCCCCGCTTATCATATCAACACGGGGTCACAGGCTTGAAGGGATATGGCACTCGGGATCGCCAATGAGCATGCTGATCAACTCTGTCAGGGGAGTTTATGTTTGCACACCGAGAGACATGACAAGGGCTGCAGGATTTTATAATATTCTTCTCGAAGGTAATGATCCGGCAATTGTTATTGAGCCACTGAATGGTTACAGGCTCAAGGAAAAAATGCCGGATAATCCTGGTGATTTCAGGATCCCGCTGGGTATTCCTGAGATCTTAACCAGCGGAACTGACCTGACACTTGTAACTTACGGTTCGACGGTTCGTATAGCTGCTGAAGCCGTAAAACAGCTTGCAGTACATGGGATATCGGTTGAACTTATTGATGTGCAGACACTTGTGCCATTTGACATAAATAAGATCATTCTGGGATCAATTAAAAAAACCAACAGGGTCCTGTTTCTAGATGAAGATGTTCCCGGCGGCACAACTGCCTTTATGATGCAGGAAGTTCTTGAGAAACAGGGTGGCTGGAATTACCTCGACTCAGCCCCTAAAACGCTTACAGGTAAGGAACACCGACCGGCATATACAACTGACGGGGATTATTTCTCAAAACCCAGTGCCGAAGATATTTTCGATACTGTATATGAAATGATGAAGGAGGCGGTACCGGCGAAGTATTGACCCCCCAACACCCCTGAAGGATCACGACCCCGGGGGTTATGTACTGATTATCTTCAGCAACTCAGCAGCAGCCCCCTCCCTGAAAACACAATTCCCTGTCATTCTGAGCGAAACGAAGTGAAGCGAAGAATCTCGTATATATTTCAAATATTATCCGTTTATTAATAATATTTTATTAAAAATTTAAACAATTTACAGTCGTAGATCCTTGTATGAAATATGTATTTAAAAATTATGTAAATTGGCAAGTCAGATCAGGAATATGAAACCCGGCATCGACCTGTTTACGATTCTGCCTGCGGACAAGATCCCGGAGAAAGGGAAGATTCTTATCTCGGAACCATTCCTCCCGGATTCCTTTTTTAACCGTACAATAGTATACCTGGCAGATCATTCACCGGAAGGTTCAGTAGGATTCATACTAAACAAAAAACTTAACATCAAGGTTTGCGATGCCATTTCAGGCTTCGACGGATGGGAAGAATACCTCAGTATGGGTGGTCCTGTAGCCCCTGATACTCTTCATTATCTGCATAACCTGGGTGACATGATACCGAAAAGCGTCTGGGTTGATGAGAATATTTTCTGGGGTGGTGATATTGATACTGTCAGGGACCTGATTAAAAACGGTAAGATATCAAATTCACAAATCAGATTTTTTCTGGGATATTCGGGATGGTCTGCCGGCCAGCTTGAACGGGAACTCAAGGAAAATTCATGGGTGATTGCCATGGTCAAAACTGATATTGTCCTTAATAACCACGTTGATAATACCTGGAAAAGAGTCCTTCGCGGATTCAAGAACAAGTACAGGATTTGGGCCGATTTCCCGGAATCTCCGGATATGAACTGAGGGAAATCATGTACCCCGCTCAATGCAATATCTTGAACACAAGCTCCTTAAGCAGATCGCCAGGTTCGCTGCTCACATCCCCGTAGCCTTTTGATTTCATATCATAAGTCCTCAACAGATTGATGACCTGGACCGTTTTAGCAACATTGTATTTAGCCGCGGAGGTTTCATAATCCTTAACGAAAAAGGGATTGATCTTTAAGGCAGCAGCAACATTGTTCCTCGATTTGTCGGTGAGATAATGGTATGTCAGGAGCTTTGAAAAAAAACTGAAAAGCGATGCAATGGTCAGCATGATGGGATTATCTTTGGGATTTGCAGCGAAGTGATTCACGATCATATTGGCTTTCAGGATATTCTTTTCCCCTATAGCCTTCTGAAGCTCGAAATTATTGTAATCCTTGCTTATTCCTATATTCTTCTCTATTAGTGTCGTGGTGATAACAGGCTTCCCCGGAGGCAGGGATATCAGGAGTTTCTCCAGTTCATTGGCGATCTTGTGAAGATCGCTGCCAAGGTATTCTGTCAGCATGGCGCTCGCGTTGGGATCGGCTTTGATTCCCCTGGTCATCAGGTATTTTTCAATCCATGCCGGAACCTGGTAGTCGCGAAGCCTGGCTGATTCGAAATATACTCCATTGGTCTCAAGCAATTTTACAAGCCTTGTCCTTTTGTCAAGAACTTTATATTTATAATTCAGGACGAGTATGGTCGATCTGAGCGGATTTTCAACATAAACCAGTAGATCATCGATCTTTTTAATTGATTGTGCCTCCTTAATGATAACCACCTGGTGGTTCGACATCATGGGAAACCTGCGGGCTGTTTCAATAATTGTACTTACCGTGATTTCTTCGCCATAGTAGATTATCTGGTTGAACGATTTTTCAGATTCTTCCAGGACATGCTCTTCGATATAATCCGTTATGAGGTCAATGTAATATGGTTCCTCACCGGCAAGAAAATAGACCGGTTTAAAGATCCGCTTCCTGAGATCAGAAATTATCCCTTCGTAAGTGGCAGCCATTTTAAAACCTCAGATGTTTTACTGATATGCGGTTATCCTTTATCTCTCTGATCGCGTCAATCCCTATCTTAAGATGAGTTTCAGCATACTTGCTGGTTACTCTCCGGTCGCTTGCTGCTGTCTTAATGCCTGTTGATATCATCGGCTGATCGGAAACCAGGAGCAATGCCCCTGTTGGTATCTCGTTTGCAAAGCCTACCGTAAAAATAGTTGCGGTTTCCATATCAATTGCCATCGCCCTGGTCTTTACAAGATATTTCTTGAACCTGGCATCATATTCCCAGACCCTCCTGTTGGTTGTGTACACTGTGCCGGTCCAGTATTCCTTCCTGTAGCGGATAATTGCGGCGGAAATCGCGCTCTGAAGCTTGAATGCAGGCAGTGCCGGGACTTCACTTGGCAGGTAATCATTTGATGTACCATCGCTTCTTATTGCAGCTATGGGCAGAATAAGATCTCCCACTTTATTTTTCTTTTTAAGTCCGCCGCATTTACCAAGGAACAAAACAGCCCTGGGTTCAACTGCACTCAGCAGGTCCATTATTGTTGCGGCATTGGGACTTCCCATTCCAAAGTTTATAATGGTTATCCCGTTTGCTGTCGCGCTCGGCATGTTCCTGTCCCTGCCCTCAATTTCAACATTATGCCATTTTGCAAAAAGCTCGATATAATGAATGAAATTGGTAAGAATGAAATACTTTCCAAATGTGCCAAGCTCCTTGCCTGTATATCTCGGAAGCCAGTTGTTAACAATTTCTTCTTTGGTCTTCATAATTAATAGGCTGGAATTTATGTCTTGTGTTTTAAACTTTTTTCTTCCTTTGTGTTCTTTTGTGTTATCCTTCGTGTTACTTTGTGGTAAAGGATTTTTTGACACAAAGGCGCACAAAGTTCATCACTAAGGGGCACGAAGGCGGATCAGGACAATTTAATTATACTGATCTCAAAAGTACAAAACAAAGTTGAAACAGCTAAATCTGCCGGAATATTCGTTCAGCATCAGCGGGAAGGAAGGATCTGAGATGATCTTCGATTCTATAAGGCGGAAGTATGTGAAGCTGACTCCTGAGGAATGGGTGAGGCAGAATTTTGTAAGATACCTCATCGATAAAGGCGGCTATCCTCCCGGACTTATTGCAATTGAGGTAATGTCGAAATACAACGACCTTAAGAAAAGAGTAGATATCCTTGTGCATGACAGGACCGGAAAACCGGTGATGATTGTTGAGTGCAAATCGCCTGAAACCAAACTTAATGATGATGTTCTTGAACAGATAACAACATATAATTACGGGTTCAGGGTGCAGTACCTGGTCGTAACAAATGGCATGTTTCACTATGCCTGCAGGATAACTGACTTTGATCAGTTGAAACATGAGGATCTCTTCGTAATTCCGCTATATGAAGACCTCTTAACTTAAATCGGTCATGATAAGGGTTACATGCGCTGTGATAAGAAATGAAGATAACGAGATACTCGTTGTTCAGAGGGGCGAAAAGACCGATCATCCTTTTAAATGGGAATTTCCCGGGGGCAAGCTGAAGGAGAGTGAGACCGAAGAAGAATGCATTATCAGAGAGATCAGGGAAGAACTATCAATGGAGGTGATAATATGCAGTAAAATTAAACCTGTTGAACACGACTATGGAAAAAAGAATATCATCCTGATACCTTTTATCTGCGACACCCTGGATGAACTGCCGGTATTGTCGGAACACGAAGATTTTAAATGGGTTTCTGCTGAAGACCTCACTTCGGTTGATTTCTGCGAGGCAGATATAAAAGTTGCCGCCAGCTACATGAAAATTACTGGAATTAAAGTATTTAAACAGAAACAGGGATCAGATACCGAAAACGCGGCTGTAATTGATGAGGATCTTCAGAAAATGATAAACAGCATGATGAGCATGCAGGAAGCCGAATGGGTTGCTGCTTCAGCAGGTGAAAATCCTGAACTTTTTATGAAACTCCTCGATTATTCATACAGCAGCGATAAAAAACTTGCATTCCGTGCCTCATGGACTCTTTCGAAAGTCTGTGACAAGTTTCCTGAACTTATTTACCCTTATCTCCCGAAGATTGTTGAAGAAATGGACGGGATAGAGAATGAGAGTACTCAGCGCTCCTTCCTGAGAATACTCTCCATGACCGATCTGAATAAGATAAGTCAGAAGCACCACGGGATCCTTGCTGATCATTGTTTCAGGTCGCTCAACTCCGGTTTCTCAGCAATCGCCATAAAAGCTTATTCGATGGAGATTATCTACAGGCTTGCCCTTATTTATCCGGAGCTTGCCAATGAGCTTGCAACCTCGATCACTATGCTCAGGGGAGAAGGTTCTGCCGGTGTCATTGCCAGGGGCAACATAATAATGAAAAAACTTGCAGAGATATCTCCTGACAGAGGTACATCATCAGAATAATATAAATAATAATATAAAATATAATATATATTATAATATAAACATTTAGTTGAAACAAGATACTTTAATAATTTCTTCAACTGATTTCACCAATAATCACAGATTTTATTTCAGCGTAAATCTGCGATATCCGCGGAAGATATTAATTGTGCTCTTAAAATGGATTCATCAAAAATATTTTAAACTCCCTTCAACTCCCTTAAACATCCTTCAGTTTTTCAACATACTTTTCTTATTTTTGCAAATCATTTATTTCCAGGATAATGAGAACCATAGATACACGTGGCCAGCAATGCCCCGCACCGCTTATTGAAACACGCAGAGCTCTTAAAGAAACAAGGACAGGAGAGTCATTTAAGGTGCTGACAGACAACAGGAATTCACTGAATAACATAACAAGGTTCCTTAAGGACAACATGACGGAGTTCACAGTTGATGAGTCAAACGGTGTCTGGACACTCACTATTATAAAGAAAACAGCTGAGATGATTCAGCAGAACACTGACGAATACTGCACAGTAGAAATACCTCACCTGACTAAGAGCGATTTCATTGTTGCATTTACTTCCGATAAAATGGGAAGAGGCGATGATGAACTTGGTAATCTATTGATGATCAATTTTATAAAAGCAGTTAAGGATCTTGAGGTTCTTCCTTCCAGGATGGTGTTTTACAATAGCGGTGTAAAGCTTGGATCCTCTGATTCACCTCTTTTTGAACATCTGCAGATTATTGAAAAAATGGGTGTAGAATTGCTGTTCTGTGCAACCTGTGTTAATTATTACTCACTTGAGGACAAAATAAAGATCGGCACTCTGAGCAATATGTATGAAATAGTCCAGACTATGGCTTCTGCTTCAAATATTGTGAAGCCCTGAATGTTAATAAAATAACAGATGAAAATAGATCTTCTAGGGATGGTCGAAGCCGGAGGTTGTTCAGCCAAAATACCGCCGAAACAGCTTGAAGAAATACTGAGAATGATTCCTGTTCCTGAAGATCCGGATATACTCGTCGGGACGGAGACCCATGATGACGCCGGTGTTTACAGGATAAGCAACGACCTGGCAATGGTTGTCACCACCGACTTCTTTCCACCTGTGTGCAGCGACCCTTATGAATTCGGACAGATAGCAGCAGCAAATGCAATAAGCGATGTTTACGCGATGGGCGGAACTCCGGTTATAGCGCTGAATATTGTAATGTTCCCGGCAGCCAGGCTTCCTATTGAAGTGTATTCTGATATTCTAAGGGGAGGATCAGATAAAGCTGCAGAAGCCGGGGTAAAAATAATCGGCGGCCATACGATCGATGATTTCCCACCGAAATACGGGCTTGCAGTTGTCGGATATGTTCATCCGGAAAAAATAATCACAAATGCAGGTGCCAGGCCTGGCGATACTCTTATCCTCACAAAACCGCTGGGTATGGGCATTATACTTGCCGGCCAGAGACTTGGTCTGACTGACCATGATGAGGTATCTGAAGTGAAAAAGTATATGATGCTTCTGAACAAAAACGGAGCAGAAATTATGAAGAAACATGGAATCCTGTGTGCGACCGATATTACGGGATTTGGCCTGGCAGGACATGTCCTGAAAATGGCAAAAGCCAGCGGAGTATCTTTACACCTGAATATGGCGTTAGTGCCGCTGATAGGAAATGCATATCGCCTTGCCGACCAGGGATGTTTACCAGGGGTGTCATTCCGAAATCTCGAGTTTGCCGACCCTGACACACAGTTTGCAAATGGTCTGGACTACAACCTGAAGATGATAGCGTTTGATGCGCAGACATCCGGAGGACTTTTAATGTGTGTTCCTGAAAACAAGACTGAATCTGTATTATCTGATCTTCATAAGGCAGGATTACCTGATTCTGCAGTTATCGGCAATGTATCGGAGAAGGTGGATAAATATCTGATGATCAGTAATTAATTTATTCATTCATTTCACCACGGAGAGCATACTACGCCTAAGCTTCGTATGGTAAAACACGGAGACCACGGAGATTGCACGGAGTAGTCTCCTGCGCCCTGTGCTCTGCGCCCTGAGCCATTTAATCAATGGTTTCCGGATCCTGAAATTGTCTTCTTTGTCTGAGCTTGTCTTTCTCGTTAACAGGATTTGCATCCATCACCCACAAACCATGTCCGTGAGTTGCAATTATTATCATATTATCTCGCGGATGGATTGCAAGATCATGAACATATGTGAATTGCAGGTTCCCGAGAAGATCCCATTTTTTCCCGCCGTCTTTTGATACAAATACAGCACCATCGGTGCCGGCATAAAGTATATTCTGGTTCACGGGGTCCTCCCTGATGGTATTGACCGGCCCGAGAGGTATATTGCCTGAGATGTCCTGCCATGTATCTCCAAAGTCAGTTGATTTCCAGATATATACCTGAAAATCATCATCTCTTTTGCCTGTCTGCGTCATATAGACTGTAGCAATATCATACTTTGATGCGATGATCCTTGAAACGAATTTCTCCGGGACAGCCCCGTTTCTTATTTCTGACCAGTTTTTCCCCCCGTCTTTTGTCCTCCATAACCTGCCGTCATCGGTCCCTGCATAGATAAGTCCGAATCTCAGAGGCGATTCATCAAACACAGATATTGTCTGGTAGCTTATATCTCCCATTTTTTTAGGATTGTTGTAGGAGAGATCCGGGCTGATGAATTCCCATGTATTACCTCGGTCTTTTGACATCATCAGGCACTGCATACCATGATAAATAATGTCCGGATTATGTGGAGACACCAGTGTCGGAGCTACCCATTCACCTCTCAGGGGAGATTCATCCGGAAACATTCTTGGCAGAAGATTCTTTGTGCTTTGCGGGAAATTATCCATTTCAGCCCTTGCCAGGGCACCGTAGAAATTACTTGCATAAATTGTATTATTATCAGCAGTGTTCATTGAATGGGTTGTCCCTTCCCCGCCAAGGATATCTTCGAACTCCACGGCGGGCACCCTGTCCCGGCCTCTGGAAAGATCAACTACTCCGTAATAGCTTCCATGATCCTGTATTGATCCGAATACCCTGAAAGGTGTACTTAGATCATACCCAAGGTTAAAGAACTGGATCATCGGCAGTTCACGAATAGGAAATTTCCAGGTTTTTCCCTTGTCGTAGGAAATGGTCAGTCCTCCATCCTGCACGTTGAGGAGATAATTTGAATTTGCCGGATCTATCCATAAGCCATGATGATCGACATGGGGTCCTCTCAATGACTGGAAAGTCTTCCCTCCATCGGTCGACTGGTTAAGCTGGAGCCCCATTGTATAAACAGTATTCTCATCATTCGGATCGATCCTTATCTGGCCGAATACCCAGCCGTATGTGGCTGAATGCCTTTCCATATATGTTTTCTGCTCCGGGGTGAGTCCGCTGACCTGTGTCCATGTCTCTCCGGAGTTATCTGACCTGTAAATAGTTGCACCTTTTATAACATCCTTTCTCTGGCGTCCGTACGAATCCGTCTCTCCTGGCTTCGCCTTATACGCAACTTCATAGTTATCCACATATGCATAGAGAACCTTCGGATTTGACCTGGCAATATCAATACCGATTCTCCCCAGCTTATTTTGCTCGGGTAATCCCGAATTGATCTTCTTCCATGTTTTGCCTGCATCTGTCGATTTCCAGATCCCGCAGTTTTTTGTTGTCTCGTAGGTTCTGGGATCATTCCATTTCAGCCTGGTTCTCTCCCATGAAGTACAATATAATGTATTCGGATCCCTCGGATCCATTACAAGGTCAAACACGCCGGTATTTTCATCGATATAAAGTGCTCTGTTCCACGTCTTTCCTCCGTCGGTGGTCTTGAAGAGTCCTCTCTCTTCGTTAGGAGTCCACTCGTGTCCGGTTGCGGCCACATAGACTATATTTGAATTTTTTGGATTGATCCTTATCCGTCCGATAGTGTATGTATTCTCCAGTCCTGTGTTAGTCCATGTTTTACCTCCGTCAGTGGTTTTGAATACCCCGCATCCGGCGTTTGAACTCCTGAATATGTTTGCCTCGCCGGTGCCGACCCAGACAACATCCGGATTATTCGGGTCGATGGCAATATCTCCTATGGATGCTGTGGGTGCGTCCTCAAAGACCGGTTCGAATGTTGTGCCCTCGTTAGTCGATTTCCATACACCGCCGGTCGCGGAACCTATCCAGATGGTATAGTTGCCGCCTCTCGGGGATATAGCTTCGACATCGGTACACCGGCCGCTTATATTTGTCGGGCCGACAAACTGCCATTTAAGATCCTTGAAAGGTGAGCTTTCTTTCATCTCAAGCTGTTTTGCAAACAGAGCAGCTCTCTGTTTTCCATCTGTCAGAGGACTTTTTACCTGGCTGAAGAGTATTGAA
>Ga0172362_10004281_pt1 | contig 12360 bp, 11 predicted proteins | sample LakKivs1_kivu2a2_FD_114534 | JGI IMG/M metagenome (GOLD analysis project Ga0172362, IMG submission 114534) | Sediment microbial communities from Lake Kivu, Rwanda - Sediment s1_kivu2a2 | ecosystem: Environmental > Aquatic > Freshwater > Lake > Sediment | place: Rwanda: Western Province, Lake...
TATTTGGCCTTTAGGGCAGCTTGTAGGGATTTTGCATCCTTCTTCCTCACACATATCCTTAATATCCTTTAAAGCTCTCTTTTCACGTCTGGCAACATCTCTAATAATACGACGATCAACAACCTCTGCTTTACCTGGATAAATACCACGTTTGACGATGCAGCGGGCTGGAACATAAGTGCCGTTTTTAGTGGTGTAACTATCGCGTAAAATATATCCTTGAGGGCATCTAGGAGCAAGACTTTCTTTAAAATCGTGTTCTGGCATATATTATAAAAATATAAAATATTTTTTTCGTAAAATATCCAATTATTTTTACTATACAAAAATAATATGAAACCCGAAGATGTTGCCGAACAAGTCATTTATAAATTTGTTAAAAAAATTTACAACGAAGAGTGTGAAGCCAAGAAAAAAGAAAAATTAACACACGAAGAGATTGTAACTTTAGTTAACACCACCTACGAAGAAAAGGAAAAGTCCTTGAGATCTCGCATCAAAGCCGCAATCAACAAATTATGCACACCTGCAGAGAGAGGTTCTGATGAAAATATTGAAAAATTATTGAAACGTATTTTTGAAGATCCTGAATTTAATAAAACCAAAATCACCCAAGAAGTAGAAATCCAACAAAAAATTAAATAAATTATTTTCCCATTGATCTCATTAAATTTTCCATATATTCTCTATTATTATTTTGTCCCAAAATTAAATTCTGCAAATCATTCTGCATATTTTCTTCATTTTCTTGTAATTCATTTATCAGTTCATTCAACTCACTTGATAAATTATTTGCATTTTCTGCATAATTTTGATCATTAATATTTAAATTTTGTATTTCATTATTAATTTTTTCAATTTTTAGAAGATGTTTTTGCAGTAATTTTTTTTCTTCTTCTATCCCTTTAATATATTTTTTGAGAAAACTTAAAAATTCTTTTTTATTTCCTTGAGGTGTGGCAGATCCTTTTTCAACTGCATTATAAAGTTCTTTCTTACGTATAATATCATCCTCTAATTTTTCTATTTTTTCTTCAATTCTTGACAAATAATTCTGATTCATTCCTCCGCGTTGTTTTATTTTTTTGACAACAACTTTGTATTCGTCTTTATCTTTTTTTAAATATCCGTGATAGGGACCATATATTTTTTTGTCTGAATCTCTACCGACTTCTTGTATTTCAATTGTTAAATGTTCTTTTGGTTTGGTTTGGAGTTTATCAAGAAGAATTTTTTTGATGGTGTTGAGGGGTGAGTTGGAGGAATAGCGTTTGCTTTTGGAAATGTTGCGGTTATTCATTTTAATAATTTTAAATGTTCTTTCTGCCATTATAGTGTATTATTCGAAAATAATTTTTTCAAATAATAAAAATAAAATTAGACAGAGGAGACGATGCGAGATTCCAGTGAATCCATATTTTGCTCAACTTGGGTAATCTCAAAAGTATATGAAATCTGTTTCAATCCATGAATATAAAATGCCTCCTTCGGTCTATACCACCCAAATGGAGGTGATTTCAAAAATTCTGGTATCTGTTCAAATGGATATAACAACTGAAATGTTAATGGTTCATCCAATTTTCCACCTACTCTCTGTCCACTCTTAGACGTAATACATAATGGATCCGGATTTGTATATCCCCTCTTCTGTCTAATAATAAATCCCTTCTGTGTTACTAAAACCTTCGGATCAAAATCAGTTCTCGGCGATAACTTCAAGTAAATTCCATTTGTATCTATCTGCAAAATTTCTAAATAAAATTTACCATTAATCACAATCAAATCTCCAACCTTAAGGAATGGCCTAACATCCAATTTCTTCTCCAACTTACCCTCCTTCGAATCATAAACCATATAAAAATATACCAAAGGAAACTTATCAAAATTAATATAAATATCAGGATTCAACTTATTATATGTCTGCAAAATATCACAATTAAATATACTATAAAAAATTAATCTATCTCCCGGCCTTACTCCAGTTGAACAAATCAATTGTTTATACTCCGGATCATCCGATACAATTGTTATTTTAGTCAAATGTGATCCAACCGGTAAAAAACAATATCTACCCTCTGTCACCTCATCACCCCTCTCTATCGACTGAATATATACCTTATCAACTCCAACATTCAACAAAGAATCAAAACGCGTTTTCATTGACAAAGTCATCTGCGATAATTTAGCCAATGTCGTTGGATAAAAAACCTTTCCTTCATAAGCCGCTGTCTTCAAACCAACAAACTGTCTCGTAATTCCCACCAACTTATCAAAAGTCAACTTCGCCACCGCCCTCCTAGATGCATCTGTCGTACCATCATATGCACCATCAATTTCCTCCACAATCAAAAAATAATACGGTTCGTCATAAACATCTTGATAGATACCATAATTAAATTGATAAACAGGGCCATATGGATAAGAAGAGAATTGATTGGGAGGATATGGAGGAGCTTTATTCAAATCAACTTGAGGCCCATTAAAAACATAAGGTGTTAATCCTCCAATATAGGGCTTCTCCAATGGAATTTGAGCATCTGTACATTTCAATTCAACAACATTTTGGTACATACTTTCGATTGTTGCACCATTTGCTCCAACATTTTCAACAATTATTGGTTTTTTATAGATAACAACTCCCCTCTCATTAACATATGAAGGAATCTCTATCGTATTTCCTGGTTGTTCAAATCTTACCTGAAAAAATGCTGGATCAGGATATGCCTCCAAATCCCTCTGCAAACTATCAACCGTAATATAATATTTCCTCGTCTGATAATTCTGTGGTTGTGGTCTAATCAAAGGATAATTCAAAATAGCATTATTACTCAATTGATTATTTAACATCAAATCATCATCTCGAATTTTGGTAGATGCTTCTTGATACTCATTTTCCGGATATTTAATAACAAAAGTTTCCTTCGTTGTCTTATCCATCGCCATCTCCCTCATCTTCTTTTCCGCCTCCTTCACCTCCTTATTTTCTCCACGATTCTCCAAATGCTCCGTAAATTGTTTATTATTCTTCACACGCTTTCCAATAACATCCTCAATATTATTACTCGTATCTTTCGGACGGTTTAACTTACCATCCTGCAAATACTCAGTCTTTAATTTCGCAAATTTATCTTCAACATCCATATTTTCCGCCTCCCTCGTCGTATTTTGATTAGTCCCCGGCAAAACTGGGGCCTGGTTTGGATTCTGTATTCCTCTCAAATCCTGTGCATTCGTAAAAAATGTATCTAATGAAGGTCCAGTCGGCTCACTAAATTTATCCTCAATCGATCCCAAAGGATTATTCCTATTAAAAAATCCAGGAGCATTCGTCGGTCCCACATCCTTCACACGAGTCTGTCTATCATTTCCATATACCGGCTGCCCATTAACAAACCTTTCCGCACCCGCATCCGGTTCAACCTCCTTTCTCACCTGAGGAGTCATCGGCAACTGATTATCATAAGTTGGCTGCCTATTCTGATAACTATTATTTGAATATACATTTCGCTGATCCTGCAAAACTGGAGCCAAATTTCCCTCCTGCTCCCTCTCACGTCTCAACCTCTCAAACGCATCCTGGGGATCCTCCTCAAATCTCGAATCCTGTCCACTCTCCACATTCCTTACCCTCTGTTCCTGTCGATTCATAGTATTCTGAGGCATCTGAAATTGCTGCTGAGCCTGCGCATACTGCCTCGTATCATCCTGATTTAAAAATAAACTATTCTGCGTCTTATTCAAATATCCCGCCTCTATATTATTAATCACCTGTGGTAAAATTAACTCCACCGACTTCTTATTCAATGCATTCTGCAAATTTTTAAAAGTTTGATTGCCCTTTAAAGGCTTGTCCTTATTTTTTTCCCATAATTTCGACATTACATTTTGGATGTCATCTAAATAATATCCTTCTACATTCAAACCATATCTCTTTTTTACTTCACCGTAAATGGTCGATGCAACTGAAAAAACATTCTCTTGATTTAAATATGACATTCTATTTATAATAAGATACAATTTTTTTAAGCCACTGAAGACAAAATTTAATCAAGTTCATCCATAATATTCCTTTCAGGTTCTTCCCTTGGAACTTCAGACTGAAATTCAGGTTCGAATTCCTTTCTTTCCTCAATAAAAATCTGGAAACCTTCTGATATTTTTTTGGCAAGGAAATGGGCAATTTCTTTGGATTTTGCACTGGATTCGTATAATTTAAAGTCTGGTTCAATTTCAACTTCTTCACCATGAACGTCACGTTTTTCTCCAACATCGTCTCCAACCCACTCAAATTCATAAATATCAAATTCATCACCCGATTCAGGGTTTTCTAAAACAACATAAAAACATAAATTGCCCCATCTCAAAATATAATGAGTCAATAAACATTCCAATGGAATTAATCCCAAATTGCCATCCAAAATTTCTTCCATATGTGGCGCTAAAACCCACCTCTTCTTGTAAAAATTAAATTCATTATCAATAATTGGTATTTCCAAAACTTCTTCATCTTCCTCCTCCTCATTCTCTGACTCGTTTTTCTCCAAAACAATTTGCTTCAATAATTCATCAGCCTCCAATTTCCGTTTCTCTTCTTCAATCTTCTCTAGCTCACGCTGTTGCGCCAATTCTTTTGCTTTCTGCAGTAAACTCATTATTATTAACAACCTTAACAATAAAACCTTTTTAAATCATTTTTTTACTTTTTTTTGAAATGTATTTTTGCTGTTTTTACACCTAAATCATCTTCTGTTGTATGTTTCATATTTAATATTTTTATAAATGGTATATTAAATCTATCCTCAAAAAATGACATCATCCTCCTCGGAAAAGTAATCTTAAAATTTTCATCCTTATATTTTTCCTCATTCATTACCTTTCCACTCGTCTCCCCATTCAGAAAAAATAATATATCCACCACATATTCCATCCACATACTCTTCCTTATTTCCATCACAATATTATCATATTCCTCATATTTTTTATTATCTTTTTCAATTTTATCAGTCAAAATCACATATAAATATTCGCCAAATTTTCCAGGTTGATTTTTAAGTGAATTCGAATCAATAACTTTTAGTCCCTTTATTTGTTTTTCAAGTATTGGTATATCATAACGTAATTCATTAATATCTCCAACCAAAAAAACATTTTTTATTTGCTCTATGGATCCTCGATTATATAAGAATGAATGGATATAATAGAATAAATAAATATTTTTAACATAGTTTAAGTTGAAAAATTTGCATTTTTTATGTTTAATTAAATTAAATTTTTCGTGTGGATTATTTATATTAGCGCGATAAAACCCGTTTCCGTCGATGTTTAATTCTAACTCATATAAATTTAAAAAATTCCCTGTGAATGATTGCAACAGTAAAAAATCGATTATTTCATTATCCAGATTTTCTAGATTAAAAATTTTTTTTGTTAATTCGACAACATCTTTTCTAATTATAGTTAATTGATTAGAATTTGCCAAATTTGGAATCATACGGTATTTTTTTGCAAATCTAACATTTGCCTCATATTCTTCCATTTCTTTTAAATTTTGCTCATTATTATTAAATTTCTTCCTTCTTAAAAATGCAAGGGGAATACCATTTCTAAAAAAATAATCCCTCCTCAAATTATCACATACCAACGAATCAGAACAAGCAAATAAATAAACCTGCGATAACTCCTTTATTTTATTCAATTTAAATATCAAATTATTGGGCCTGAAATATAACTTACCAAAAATATCATCCCCATATAATTCATCAAATGAAAGAATAACAACTTGTTTATCATTGCTATAATATTCATTCAACAAATGCGGAGTTGGAGTAATTATAAATACATTCCTTATAAATGAACAACTACTTCTTGTCATCTCTATATTTATAAAAAAATCATACAATATTTTCCTTTTTGGATCAAGTAAGTTTGTATATAATTTCTGTGTTTTGTCATCGAAAATTTGTGATGAAATTCCTTTTCTTTCTTTTAACTCTTTATTAATGGAGTTAGTGTATTCTTTTTCACTGTAATTTATAAAAATATAAACTAAATCAATTGGTTCATTTTTTTTTATTTCTCGGGAAATATTATATTTATTATATATTTTTCTTATAATTTGTTCTTCATCTTCACTTTTCCATTTTTTTGGAGAATCAGAAATTGTTTCTTGTTGAGTTGTGCTATCCTCCCTACCAATTTTATCCATAATATTATTTACTATTTCATCCTCTGTTAAATCTTTATCTATTCCATTTCTTATTCCATAATCTATTAATTTGTTAAAAGGAAACAATAAATTCATCATTGTATTTTTTTTAATATTATTTTTAATTAAAAAAAACAATTTTTCTAATTTTTGGTTGGACGGTAAAGATAATTTCTTAATATATTCACTGAAAAATCATTAATCTTTTTCTTCTGGAAATCCACCATCTTCTTCCCCTTCAAACTCTCTATCAAAAAATTCATCGAATATATACCACATTCACTTCCCCCAAACTGATGCTTTTTCTGATTGTAATTTACCTCTATATTCTCCTCATTAATCGTCTTCATACTCCTCACCAACATCGACATAAAATATTTTATATAATCCGGTGGAGGATATGCAGTAGAATCATAATATGACACAATGCGTTCCGGAATATTGGCAAATAAACCAACCCAATGACTACCACTCTCGTTATGTTTGTCTAAATTAAAAATTACTCCTATATAATCCACTCCCCTTGATTTTAATTTCTTTAAATCAATATCCGTCAATTCACAATAAATATCTTTCGGACAATCAACAGGAACTGGTCCAAAAAATCTAAAATTTGGATAAAGTTTTTCATATTGCTGCATAACTTTATAAATATCAGTTGTTGTTAACCAAGCATATTTATTCTTCTTCCACTCATTCGGCATCGCCGGCTTAAATGTAAAATCTTTCAACTCACGATCATTTAATTTTTTTATTGCTGTATTATCCAACCAACACCACTCATATGTACATTCATCAAATAAATGTTCTCTAATGTTTTCCCATATTTCATTCTTAGTTTTATTAATATTTATTTTTGATTTATTATTTTTGTTCAATGCTTGGGCCATTCTTATTAATTGTTCTTTAGAATAACAGGTTTTATCATTTTTATTTCTTCCAGGAGCACAATTCATTATTAAATTATAAGATTTTTTTTACAAATTTATTTTATTTATAATTTTTAATGGATGTAATGATCCCTTATGGAATATGTTATAAAAACTGTGGTAAAATGAGCTATTCAGGATATAAAAGAAGTCAACTTCTACCATATCTTGAAAAAAATATTTTGGAAAAAAATAATGAAAATGTGATGGCCTTAACTGCCGAATTACATTGCTCCAGTTATTTCCCCGATTTAAATAACTTCATCATAAAATTCTTCTCAAATTATCTTATTCTTAATTCCTTTAACCAAGCATTTTTTATTGATCAATTCTTTAACAAAATTGAATATATAAAAAAAACGATTCCAAAAGGACAACAAAAAAATGCATTAATCAATTCAAATGAAATTAGAAATATTTATTGTTCAATTTTTTCCAATTTTCTCAACGAAAACCTTACTATTTTTCAAATTAAAATTGAACCAAAATGCTATCAACAAGAAATATACCTAGTTCATTCAAATGTTGAAAAAGTAGTTCCCATAATGGATAGTAATCACATTAATGTTTCAGATAAATTATCAAGAGGATTAAGAGAAATATTATATTGGGGAGGAATGATGGTTGATGAATTAACTGCAAAGGTGAAGAGATATATAAATGAACAAACTTTAGCGAAGTTGTTATATTGGATTAATTGGTGTTACAAAGTTGAAAAATTAGAAAAAAAACTAAGAATGCGAGAAAATTTTTTCAAATCAAATTATCCACCTCTTCTTAAAATAAAAGATCAATTCAAAACTGGATGGGAATTTTTTTTATGGGACTTCCTCTGGCAGCGATGCGAAAAAAATAAATTTGCAAATAAAAATCTTATTGAATCATTAACCAGTCTTTTTTATGATAATTATTCTAGAAATAAAATAAAAGAAAGAGCTGGAATACTTGCAATCGCATTATTAATTGCAAATTATCCTCATAAAATAAATATTGAAAGGAAAATATCAAAACTGGAAATTTTCTCTAATTTAAATGCAAACCAATTTTATAAAAATGTCCAGAAAGATTCAGATAATGATGAAAAATATTTGGAATTATATAATTTTTATAACAATGTGAAGGATGCAAATGTAAAGGTGAATGATAAAATATATAAGGAAAATAAGGTGGAAAGGAAGATGGACTTTCTTAAAGAATATTTACCAAAAATTTCCGAAAATAAAAACGATGGAAATAATAAAAAAATATCCGATTATTTTTCTTAGTTATATTAAATATGACAATATTTAATAAAATTTCTATTTTTTTTATTGATTCCATATACATTATTTTTATTATTGCTCTCATATTAATTCTTGTTCTAATTGCAATTTTCTCCTATTTACGACTTTTAACTTTACACAAAAATAGCATATATTTAAATCGTGGACAAAAATGTTTAGCAGTTTATGACAATTATTCCCCAATTAATCAAGAACCTCTTGAAAATGATGGAAAATACTTTAACAAATACTTCAAAAAAGAAAAATACCACGGATTACGAGACTATTTCTACGCCGCCTCCCACAAATCCTACCTACCCTGCGGAAATACCAAAGATATCGTCAGTTATAACGCACTTAAACACGTCCTCCTTGCAGGTGCTCGTGCAATAAATTTAGATATTTTTTACAAGGGAACTGTAGCAGGATCAAGTGATTCTGAAATAATTGTGGGGAATGTAATAGATGGACAATTATCATTTTTGCCCAATAGTAAGGAGAATGAGCAATATTTAAATTTTGGGAATTGTTTGAAAATAATTAATGAATTGGGTTGGAAAAAAACAGATGCACCTTTATTTTTATATCTCAACCTGGAATTCGCACCAATACAAAACCTCGAATTCCAAATTTACAATAACCTCAACAAAATAATAAATAACAGACTTATGGATAAATATTATGGCTTTCAACGCGTCAATATCGGAGATATTCCCGTCAATAAAGCCCAAAATAAACTAATTATTCTTCTTAACAGGAAACCAGTTAATAATTTTTTAAATGAAATTACAAATGGCATAATGACTGAAGAAAGCGTCAATTTAATTTTATATACAATGAGTGATGGAGATATTGAATATGGAGGAATTAAAACAAAATTCCCTAACCCACAAATTGCAACACAAACAACTCAATTTAATCTTGTTGCAGTTATAAAATCAAATCGTGTTGATGATGAAAATATTGATAATCCAAAAATTGATACGACGAATTATGATACCACTGATAATTTTAAATTGGGTGTTTCAATGACATTTATGAATTGGCAAAATTTTCCTGATGAAAATAATTACATGAAAAATTATTTGGAAAATTTTAAAAAAGGAGGAATGGTTTTAAAACCAAAAGAATTAATTTATGAACCAAGACCCGCTCCAGTAATATATGAAAGAGATAAGAAATTCGATTATCGCAATAAAAATATAAGCGGATTAGGCGGATTTTACGACTTCAACATTTAACCCTTTTTCTTTTGCGTGCAAAAGAAAAAGTGCTAGCCCCAAAAAGAAAAAGGGGATAATTTATACCTTTTTTTACACGCAAAAGAAAAAGGGTTTATAACTTATCCAACAATATCATATGGGGAAAACTTATAAAAAAATATATAAAAAAAATTATAAAATGCATTTTTCCTTTTCAATTTTTTCCGAAACTCCTAAAAAATAATGATAAGACTTGTGCATCGGTTGCATCAAATTGCCCATCCATTTTATAAAAATTCCATTCATCCCAACATCTTCTACCACCATCTCCTCAAAATTATATCCCCCCAAAATATAAATAATTCCCTCTTCTAATAATTGCATATTTATTTTTTCTTCTAAAAAAAATATATTAATTATTTCAATAATCTTTGGTGAATTATATTTAAAACTGAATATTATTTTTGCATCGATGCAGAAGTTAATAAATTCTTTATTTTTGGTAAGGATTGATTCTAGACATTCCCTTCCAGGATAATATATAAAATCTCTCTGCAATTTTGCATATAATTTATTTATATCGTTTTCACTAATTTCTCTAATTTTAACAGGTTTATTGGAGAATTTTTCATTTAATTTTTTGAATGCTGTTTTATAATACATGGAATGAAAGTTATATTTGAGGAAGGGAATAGGTTTTAGGTCGGTTTTGAATACTCCGGTAAAAACATTATTTTTGTTACCAATATCTGCAATCTCGTGCATCAATGACTGAAAAATATTTTTATTTCTAAACTTTAAATCAACAATAGCGTAATCAATATTTAAAATGGATATATTTTTTTGATGGAGGATGTATTTTTGAAGAGAGACAAGGATTGCGGCGATGGGAAAATTATTTTGGATTTTATAAATTATAAAGGGATTTGCATTATATTCAAAAAAATTAATAAAAGTTTTTTTTGTTATTAAAAATGAAGAAGGGTAATACTGTTTATATAATTCTACAAAATTTTCTATATTAATTTCATCAATATTAGAAGTTGATAAAATAGATGGATCTTTTATAGAAAAATATTTATTTATTTTATTTTTATGGATTAGGAGAGAGAAGTTGAACCAATAATGTTTTTTAAGTTGATAATAGAAAAATATAAGAAGAATAATAATAAATAAAATTATAATAATTATCATTAAAAATAAAAATATTATTATAATTTATGAATAACTTAAATACACATAAAAAATTATCGAAACATATTGAAACAGTTAAAGAATTAGTAGCCGAAAATGAACTTCTTAAACATATTATTAAATCACTTAAAAACAATCGGAAAAATTTAGTAAAAAATATGAATAACAAAGAAGTTATTACAATGATGAACAATGTAAATTCGAACTATTTGTTGCAGAACAACACAAATCAAGTTGAATTATCAAGTATGTTAAATTTACGTAATAACATTGATGGGAATTATAAGAATAGTATGGCAGAATTTAGTAAGAGGTATTCGTTAGTGAATGGGGTAGGAAATGAATTTAAGAATTTTAAGAAGAATAATAAGAATTTGTTGATAATGAGTGATGATTTAAGGAATGAGCAGGTGGAGGTTCCCGAGTTATTTATAGTTTTTTATAAGAATGGAATTATTTGAATTTTTATATAAATAAAATCTATATAAAAAATATGGATTTATCTAAGATTTCTTATTTTCTTACTGGAAAAAATTCCAATAAACCAAAAAATACTCCCAAAAATGCTGCCGTCAGTCTTTCAACCTTTATCGGCACTAACACCAAAAAACCCAACAATTTAGGAAACAAAACTGACGTATCCGAAGTTAAAAAAAATCTGAATAATCTAATTCGTCATATCGATGATCTTATCAAAGAAAAAGCACAATTACAAAGTGAAATCTCTTCTCTTAAAACCGAATTAGCAAAACAACGCAATCAAGAGAAACAAGAAAAAAATTCTGAAAAACTCGTTCAATACATCGAAAAACTCGATAAATATATAATTGAAATTAATAGTGCCCTTCAGAGTGAAGATAAAGAAAAACTTTTATCTGATCTTCAGCAACGTCTCAATGCCAACTTTGAAAAATTAAATGAAATGGAATCCAAATTAATTCAAGAAGAAAAAAGGAATGAGCCAATGCCTGCAGCAGCAGAAAATATGCAGAAAAATACTCCAAGAAATAACCGCAATACAGCCCAACCTCAAGATCGTCAACCACCTTCAATGGCAAAATCAATTGAAGAATTGTTTGGTTTAAATAGAACTAATAGTTCAAGAAATAATAGTCAAAGAATGAATGTCCCCAGAAATAATAGAAGAAATAATAAGACTGAACAACCACTTCAATCTAGCCAAGAATCGGTTGAGTTGGCTAAATATATAACTGGGAATGCAAAAAATAATACAGGGGATATTGTAGAATATCGTGAAACAATTAGAAATTAAAGTTTTGACCTTAAAGGTTTTCCATATTTTATTTCAATTGAAGAAAATATGTCTTCAATTATTTCATCATTTGTTTTATTCATTTAGAGCGTTGCGTATTTTAAATGCTGGATTTGCATAAAAAATAAACAAAGCATTGCTTATTAAAAAGCTTCTAAATTCTATATAATAGGCTTAACATATATATGGTTGCTGAAAATCTATGAAGGTAGCCATATATATTCCCATCAGAAGTTATTTAGTATCTACCTTATACAAAACAACTATTTATTGGTTATAATTTTTAAATACACCA
>Ga0172362_10004283_pt1 | contig 12358 bp, 9 predicted proteins | sample LakKivs1_kivu2a2_FD_114534 | JGI IMG/M metagenome (GOLD analysis project Ga0172362, IMG submission 114534) | Sediment microbial communities from Lake Kivu, Rwanda - Sediment s1_kivu2a2 | ecosystem: Environmental > Aquatic > Freshwater > Lake > Sediment | place: Rwanda: Western Province, Lake...
CGCCGCTCCTTCCTCCCGCATCTTCAACGTCGCCGACTACGGCGCGAAGCTTGACGGCAAGACGGACGACGCGGCGGCGATTCGCGCGGCCTTCGACGCGATGAAGGTGAACGGCCATCCCTCCGGCACGCTGCTGGTGCCCGGCGTTGCGAGACTTGCGTCGACCATCGACCTCGACGGGGGCTATCGCAACGTGACGAGCGAGGGGCAGTGGTCGCGCGGGGCGGGCGAGGATTTCCGCATCCAGGTGCTCGGGGCGCTGCGGCCCGACCCGGAAATCGGCGTCGCCGTCGACCTCCACGGCGCCCGCAACGTCTGGTGCGACATCCGCTTCGACCGCGGCGGACGCGACGGCGACATCGGCCTGCGCGTGGGCGACCTCGATCTGTCCGACATCGGCGTGAGCGCGACCGACTTCGCCGGCACCGTGCTCTACGCAGACGCATCGGCCGACAGGTCGCGCCGCATCCGCTCAACCAAGGTGCGCTCCGTCTTCGCGTCGAGCTGCGGGCAGGCGATCTACTGGCGCGGCATCGAGGCGTTCGGCTCGTTCGAGATGGTGTGGGATCGCAACAGCAAGCACGGCTCGCACTTCAAGGAATGCGCGGACGTGGCCATCCAGCACTTCGAGAACTTCTCGCCGGAATCGCATACCGTCGGCCTGCACTTCGAAGAATGCAACATGTTCTCCGTCGGCGTGCTGAGCCTGGGCAACCGCGCCGGCGAGGCGCTCGTCCGGATCACCGGGGGCGACTTCGGCTCCATCCAGCGCATCCGCACCACCGGCCGGCCCGACCGCCCCAACGCAGGCTCGACCGTCGGCCTGAAGCTCGTGAACGTGAAGAGCCTGAACATCGACAACCTCCAGACCGCCCGCTGCCGCATCGGCCTGCACGCCATCGGCTCCACCTTCACCATCAAGGCCCATCACTCGCTCACGGGCGACATCAACCCGCTGGTGGTCGAAGGCTCCGAGCAGTTCCCGTCGCCGCGGATCGACATCGGCGCCCAGTACCGCTACCACATGCGCGAGTCGGTGAAGATAGCTGACACCGTGAAGGGGGGCAGCCTGCGGTTGCACGGGGCCATCTGGCTGATGAACATCGCCGACACCCGCGGCGAGCTTTACGCCGTCGATTGCCGCAGTCCACAGATGATCCTCGACGTGTCGGGGCTGGCGCAGGAGAACCGCGACGGCCTGCTCGGCTCCATCTTTCATCCCAATCCGGCGAACGTTCGCGGCGTGGCTCGCGCGAGCTTGGGCAATCCGCTGGTTCACGGCGACATCTTTGAATCGGCGATCACGTCCGGCACGGCGGTTCGGAACGAGTCGGACCGCACGCTGAACCTCTGGCTGCCGGTGCGCTACGAGCCGAAGAACGGCGCCGCCGCCACGTGCACGATGCTGCTCGGGCCGGCGAACGACAAGCTCACCCGCATCGCGTCCGGCGAGCAGCCGGCCGACGGCGCGCCGCGCGCAGAGTCATTCTTCCTGCGCGTGCCGCCGTATTGGTGGTACCAAGTGGATCTGCAGAATGCGACGGCAGGCAAGGCGGCTCAGTTCATGGAGTAGTGCCGCAAGGGGCTTCCGGTCTTCTTCGTCTACCGCGCCATCTCGTATCTCGCCAGCTTGTTTCGCAGCGTGCGCGAGCTGACTTTCAGGATGCGTGCGGCGGCCTCCTTGTTGCCGGCGGTGTGCTCCAGCGTGCGGAGGATCAGGCCGCGCTCCATGTCGTTGATCGATGTGCCCACGGTGACCGATGGCAAGCCGGGAGCATCCGGCAGCGACCGCGTTTGCAGCTCGCGCCGGATGGTCTCGGCGGGGATCAACGCCGCCGGCTCCATCACCACCAGCCGGTGGATGAGGTTGCGCAATTCGCGGACGTTCCCCGGCCAAGCGTAGTCGAGCAGCAGCTTCATTCCGGGTTCAGCAATCGTCTTCCGCTCACCAGTCTCGGCGGCAAACCCGTCGAGAAAATGCTCGACCAGCCCGGGCACGTCGGCCATGCGCTCGCGCAGCGGCGGCAGATGGATGGGCACCACGTTGAGGCGGAAGAAGAGGTCTTCGCGGAAGGTGCCCCGGCGGATTTCATCGTGCAGGTTGCGGTTGGTCGTGCTGATCACGCGGACGTCGAGCCGGAGCGTTTTGGTGCCGCCGACGCGCTCGAACTCCTCGAGCTCCAGCACGCGCAGCAGCTTGGCCTGCAAGCCGACGGGGATCTCGCCGATCTCGTCGAGCAGCAGCGTGCTGCCGTGTGCCAGCTCGAAGCGGCCCAGTTTGCGGTCGGTCGCCCCGGTGAACGCGCCCTTCTCGTGGCCGAACAGCTCGCTCTCCAGGAGGTTTTCTGACAACGCGGCGCAGTTGACTTTCACCATGGGGCGGTTGAGGCGCGGGCTGCGCTCGTGGATGAGCCGCGCGATCACCTCCTTGCCGGTGCCCGTCTCGCCGTGGATGAGCACTGTGGCCTTGCTGCGTGCCACGCGGTCCACGTTGTCATACACGCGCCGCATGGCGGGATGCTCACTGACCACGGCATCGCGGTCGTCGCGGAGGCTCAGCTCGGTCCGCAGGTAGCCGTTCTCGTTCAGCAGGCGGCGTTGGTCTTCAGCCTTCAGGAGCGCCACCTCGATCTGATCGACGGCAAACGGTTTCAGCAGATAATCGTTCGCCCCGGCCTTCACGGCTTCCACGGCATTCTCGATGGTGCCGAAGGCGGTCATCATCACGACGATGGTGTCGGGCGAGACGGCCTTCACGCGGCGTAGCAGCTCGAGGCCGTCGAGCTCCGGCATCACCATGTCGGAGAAGAGGAGATCGCATCCGGCGGACGGCCCGTCGGCGCGGATGGCCGCGAGAGCGTCCTTGCCATTGGAGAAGATTCGCGGCTCGTGCCCCAGGCGGCTGAGGGCCTCCCGCATGAAATCGCGGATGAACGGGTCGTCGTCAACGATGAAAATCGATTCGATCGTCATAGCGAAGATTCAAGGCTGAGTATTCACTGGATCGGACGGATCAGATGGATCTTCCTCTTCTTCGTGTTGCTTCGTGCCTTCGTGCCTTCGTGTCGAAACCACCCTTCATAATGTGCTATCCGCTCCCGGCCGGCAGCACGATGGTGATGGTCGTTCCCTTCCCCGGCTCGGATTCGACGCATACGTCGCCATCGTGTTGCTGGACGATCTTCTTGACGATCGCCAGCCCGAGGCCGGAGCCGTCATGGGAAGCCGACTTGAACGGCCGGAAGAGGTTCGCCATCGTGGCGGCGTCCATGCCGCGGCCGGTATCGGCAACACTGATGCGGATGGTGGCGCCTGCGCGGCGGGCGGATATCGTGAGCCGTCCGCCATCGGGCGTAGCGTGAGCGGCGTTGCGAATCAGGTTCACCAGCGCCTGCAGCAGTTGGAGTCGATCCGCGGGAACGTTCGCCGCGTCGGGAGCCACGGCCACCGAGGCGAGCAGATGCGCGGTGCATCCCGCCAGCGAGAGTGCATCGTCGGCGAGAGCGGCAAGATTCACCTGCTCAAGGCGCGGCGGACGCGGCCGGCAGAAGTCGAGCATCGACGATACGGTCGCGTTCACGGTCCGCACGCCGGAGATGATCCGTGCCAGGATTTCGCGGCGGCTGTCGTTCGTATGGAGGTCGCGCTGCAGCAGGTCGGCGAAGCCCTGGATGCCGGTGAGCGGATTGCGAATCTCGTGGGCCATTGCGGCGCACAGCTTCTCGCCCGAGAAATCGGAATCCCGCTCGAGCACCTGCATCGCGCCGATGATCAAACCGTCGCCGTCGCGGATAGGGCGGACGCTTTCCGCCGTGCGGTCGTCCAACAGGGCGGGATTGGCCATTTCGGGCTTGCGCGCCCATTGCGGGATCGGCAGCGCGTCGTACGGCATGCCGAATACGGCATCCTGCTCAACGTTCAGCAGCTTGCGCGCCGCGGCACTGAGCGCGGCCACCCTGCCGGTTTGATCGGTCGCCACCACCGAGATCGGCAAGGCATCGACCATCCGCTCCGCGAACGCCGACGTGTGTTGTTCTGCTATCAGCATTGCGAATACCCGATCGATGGAACAGCCATACAGGCGACAGAGACGACTGTTGACCGCAGGTCTGCGGTACCTGCACCCTGTCTCCCTGTCTCCCTGTCTCCCTGTCCCCCCGCCACCCTTCTACGAGATCGCGCTGATGAGCTTGGCGTCTTTCCTGCCGCCGTATTCCTCGGCGGCCTTGCGGCCCTTGCGAATGCTCTCGAGCTCCTGCTCCACCTCATCCTTGCGGTTCCTGAGAAGATGCTCGTTCTCCTGTTCCACCTTCATGATCTTCTCGATGGTGAGGATGATGTCGTCGAGCAGGCGGTTGAGGCGTTCGTTCGAGCCGTTCTTGAGTTCATCGCCCACGTGCAACCACTTGGCCTTGTCGTCGTCGAGCTTCACCTCGATCTTGTCGATGGCGCGGATGAGGTCTTCCTTCTGGTGAAGCAGGGTGATGAAGTCGCGGATGTCGCCGACGCCATCGAGGTTGGTATGCTGAAGCTCGGTAAGCTTCAGAACCGACTTGTAAAGCTCGGCTTCCTTCGTGTAGTTGTCGACCAGCCGTTTTGCGATGGTCTTCAGCTCCGCCACGGTGGGATGCGGCGTGGCGTGTTCCGTCGGGTTTGACATTGCGTTCTCCTTGGGTGCCTGGTAACGAAAAGACGGCGATGGGTTCAGTTTTCGCGGAAGCTGGTTTTCCACTGCACGGCCGCAATCCACCATTCGGATTCGGCGGCCCAGAAGGTATCGGGGAACTCGGTTATGACGCGCTGGAAGAGCTCGAGCGCTTCATTGGGCCAGCCGGCGCTGCGCAGGCAGTTGGCCTGCTGGAAGAGCACCCAGCACTTGTCTTCCTTATCGGCGGCCGGCGCCTTCCTGTAGAGTTCCAGTGCGTTGTCGTATTTTCCGGCGCGGTAGAGCGCGTCGGCGGCGGCGAGGATGCTGATCGCCTCCGGCGGCTCGGGCGGCGGAACGGGGGCTGGCTCCGGCTGAGCCGCCGCCGGCTGGTCGGTGCCGGTTGCGGATGCCGGCTGCGTCCGCGACGATGCCCCCAGCAGCGCCCGAATCTCATCCTGCAGGCTCATCAGCCTGCGGATTTCATCTTCCATGCCGTCTTCGGCTGCGGAAACGGACTGCACGTCTTCAACTGATGGTACGTCTTGCACGGGTGTCTCACTTTCAACGGGTTGCACAATGGGATTCTCGATGCCCGCTGCTTCGCCGGGCGCGTCGGCCAACGGGGCGCCGCCGTCCAGCGCCGCGATCACGATTATGAGTGAAAGTGCGTTCATTGCTCCTCCTCAAGATCCTTCACCCCCTGGTAGGCGGAGGCGGCCTTGGAATACTCGCCGCGGGCAACCAGTGTATCGGCGAGGCCGCGAAGGGCGCGGCGACGCACGGAGGCGGCCGGCCCAGCCTCGAGGGCAGCGCGATAGAGCACCTCGGCCCGATCGTTCTCGCCCAGCTTCCGGGAGGCATCGCCCGCACCGACCAGTGCTTCCGCTTTCGAGAGGCCGGGGCCGTCCGATTGCGACAGTTCCTCAAACAGTTGCCGCGCCCGAACAAGCTGTCGTGCATCGGCAGCGGCGAGGGCGAGCTGCGACTTGATCAGCCGCTGGCCGTCGCCCGGCTCCATCTGCTTGATCGTTCGTTCGCCGAAGGCCAGGGCGCGGTCGGCCAATCCAACCTGGCGGCACAGTTCGATGATGCGGGCGCAGGCGGCCGGTGCTTCGGGGGCATCGGAAAACCTGCGGGTGGCGCCCACATATGCTTCAAGGGCTTCCAGCGCGGCGCCCCGGGCATCGAGGCAGTGCGCCAGCTTGTAGTAGGCCTGCGCCGTAAGCGAGTCGACCGGCGCGGAATTCACCAGCGCGCCAAACCCGGCGGCAGCCTCCGGCCACTGCTCGAGGTTCATCTTGCACAACGCGGCGCGATAGGCCACGTCGCGTGGCTTGTAGTCGCGATGGCTGCGAGCCAGGTCCGTATACTGATTGAGAGCTTTCTGGTATTCCCGCTGCTCGAACAGCAACCCGGCGGCCTCGTGCTGAGCCTGGGCGCTGACGGCCGAGCCGGGGAACTCGAGCAGGAGCCGACCGTATGCCCGCAGAGCTTCCTCCGTATCGCCCGCTCGCACGGCCGCCTGTGCAATCGCCAGGAGCGCCTCAGACGCCCCGGCCGGATCGGGCATGGAGTCAAGGAACGAATACAGCACCTTCGACGTTGTGCCGTAGTCGCCCAGCTCGGAATAGCAGCGGCCCATCTTCACCAGTGCGGAGGCCGCATACTTGTTCTTCGGATCGCGGTCCAGCATCAGCTTGTAATCCTGCGCCGCGATGGCGTATTCGCCCTGCTTGAAGTGAATCTCGGCCATCTGATAATAGGCCTCGGCTGCGAGGGTGTCGTCAGGGTGCTCCAGCACGAAGCTGGAGTAGAGGGAGAGGGCTTTCTGGCGAAGCAGGTGCGGGCGGTCGGGCGCATCGCTGCGGTAGGCTGGGGCCGAGATGAGCACGTCGAGCCCGCCGTTGGCCGTCCGGCCGATCCGGTAGCCGAGATCCAGCATGCCGCAGAGCACTTCGAGGGCATCGGCGAGCGGGGCGAAGCGGATGTCGGTGGTGACTGCCTCGCCAAGGTCTTTCTTGCCGACGCTGGTGGCGACTTTCAGTGCGATCCTCGCCTTGCGCGCCAGGCAGACCAGCACGCTGCGGAGGGGAACGCTGTCGGCCCTGATGCTGAAGATCTCCTTGCCTTCGGGCGCCGGGGGAGCGACGATGGAGAGGCCTGGCGGATCGAGCTGTTCGCGGGAGAGATCAAGCTCGCGCTGGAGTTCGGCCTTGGCCTGATCGTCGGCCTTGGCGAGTTCGGCGGCGATGTCGCGCCGTTGCTGGTCAAGCGCCTGCACTCCCCGTTCGATGGCCGGCGAATCGGCGGAGCCCGGCTCACCCGAAATCAGCCCGGTATCGGCGGCATACGCGCCGCCGCACGCCACGGCAAGGCAGAAGTGAAGGGAAAAGCAAAAAGGAAAACGGAGAAAAGCCGAAGACCGAGTTCGGCATCCCTCTCGCCTTCGCGGTGCGTTCTTCTGCTGGGGATCACTGAGGCTGGCCATCGGTATCTCCTTGCGGACGCGAGGTCACGACCGGATCGTCGGAAGATGCGCTGGCCGCCTTCTCGGCCTGGGCCGCTTCCTGAGCGTAGCAATCGGCTATCTGGAGTTGTGCCTCCGGCACGAGCTTGCGCATCTCCTCGGGCAGCCGGCCGGAGAGCGCGATCAGGCGGAACAGCGTTCGCCGCGCCAGGGTATAGAAGCCGAGTTGCTTGTAGCACGTCGCGAGGTTTGCCAACGACTGATAGAAGAGCTTGCCGCTCGGGAAGTTCTCGGAGTAGAGGCGGAATGAGTCGACGGCCGCGCGCCACTGCTGCACCTGCATTGCGGCAACGCCCGATTTCCACAGCAGGTCGCTTCGATCGGGGAATGCCGCCACGCTGCGCTGCAATAGCGGCAGAGCTGCCTCATACTGTGCTTCGTCGAACAGCTTGGCCGCCTGCTCGGCATCGGCGGCGGCCTGCTTGTCGGACGAGTCATCGGGATCCTCCTGTCGGCGAGCCTGAACGATATTCTGGAGTGCTGAGGCAAGCTCCGCCGTACCCTGCCGCTGGCGCTGAGAGAACATCAGGAAGACGCCCACTATCGCCAGGATGCCAACCGTATTCAGCGCGAGGAAGGCAACGACAAACCACACGGCTCCGCGAGGAAGAGGCAACGGCGAGGCGGGGCGAGGCTGCTGCCGTTCGTTCTCCGGATTCTGGTTGTGCGCGGGCTTCGCCATCTCCGGTTGCGGAACAACGGGAGCGTTCAGCGGAGCCGGCGCTGTGGCAGGCGCCGCCGCCTCCGTCTGCGATGGAGCGCTTACCTCCGACAGCAGGCTCTCGATGTGCGACACCTTGCTGTCGGCCGAGGAGCGCGACCGCGAAGCACCCGGGTCTGGCGACCCGGCGGCGGAAGGCTGTTTCGACGCGCCCATCTCATCCAGAATGCTGTTGAGGTCGTTGTTGCCGTCGAGGTCGTTGTTGTCGACGTCCTTGTCTGCTGCCATTGGAGTTTCTCTCGTTCACAGGCTTGGAGACGTGCCGTCGGCACGTCTCTACTCTGAAGCCTGAAGGGCTTTCGCCAGGTAAACGACGGTGCCGACGCCAGGACGCGATTCAATCGCCACACGATCCATCAGCCGGCGGAGCGTGGCGAATCCGCCGCCGTCGGGCGTGGCAACCGGATCGAACCCGTTGCCGTAGTCGCGCACGAGCGTGACCAGCTCGCCCTGCGCCAGATGGCACGACACGTCGACCTTCCCGGACTTCCCTGCTCCGTAGCCGTGCTCGATGGCGTTGAGCACGGCCTCGTTGACGGCGGCGATGACTTCGTTGGCGTGATCGTTGCTGAGGCCGATGGCCCTCGTGGCCCGGCCTATCCCCTCCACCAGTTCCTTCAGGTCGAGGTTGGCGGAATCGAGCGCGATGGTGTAGGCCGATTGCACGGGCATTGCCATGAATTCGGTGCGGCTGCCCGGAAGAACTGCCGACGCGGTTGCAGGTTCGGCCTGGCCGCCAACGGACTGCACGACGGCCCGCAACGCGGGGAAGCTGCCGGCGGCAGGGCTTCGGCAAATCGCAGTGGCCGGATCCGCTGCCTCCGCGGGGAGGCCTCCGATGCAGGCGCTCACGCAGCGCTTGCCGAGCGTGTGCGTGCACGTGAGTGCCACCGGGGCAAGGCGCTCGGTATACAGCATGTCGCTGATGGCCTCGACGGCCGCGGCCGGATCGAACATGCTGCCGGCCTTTGAGGCATAGCTCGAGACCGCTCGCGCGGCAACGCGGACGGCATCGTGCACGGCGGGCTGATCGGCGGCCGATGAGCCGCGCACCTTGCCCACCAACACGATCGAGTTATCCTTCCCCAGATTGAAGAAATACTTGAACAACTGCTCCCCGTGCCCGGGTTGATTCTCGGCGAGCGCCGGCGCCCGCAGCTCGTTGAGCAGCCGGGTGGTCGTCATCCGCAGTTCGGCCAGCCGGAAAGGCTTGACCATGTAGTCCGACACTCCCATCCGAAGGGCTTCGATGGCGGATTCGGCCGACCCGTAAGCGGTGATGAGGATAGTCCGGATGCGCGGACACATGGCTCGCACCTGCCGGATCAGCTCGAGGCCCGTCATGCCGGGCATCTTCATGTCGGTGATCAGCAGATCGAACTCCTCGTTCTTGCACCGACGGACGGCCTCTTCGCCGTTGCTGGCGGTGACGGCGAGGTGTCCCTCTCGGGTCAAGGTGTCGCGAAGCGCCATGCGGATCGTCCGCTCGTCGTCAACAATCAGTATCTTGCCGCTCATTATCAACTCCGGATCCTGCGCCACGATGAAACTCTGGGTTAAGGAATGATGAAGGCCTCTTCATTCATCATTCATCTTTCATTTCTGTCCGCGGCTCGGAGCACGATGGTGAAAGTCGTGCCGCGGCCGGGTTCGCTTTCCACGAGGATGGCACCGCCGAGCGCTTCGATAGCTTTGCGCGTGACGGCGAGGCCCAGACCCGCTCCGCTCGCCTTTGTGGTGAAGAAGGGATCGAAGATCCTCGCCACGTTCTCCGGGCTTATGCCGCAGCCGGTATCGTTGAAGGCTGCCTTGAGGCATCGCCCGCGCTCGTCGCAACCGGATGAAAGCATCACCTTCAGCTCGCCCCCGCCCGGCATCGCCTGGATGGCATTGAGCGAGACGTTCAGGAACGCCTGGCGGATCAACTCGGAATCGGCTTTTGCGTCGGGGATGTCGTGCGGAGCGATGCCGCTGATTATGACGTTCCGGTCGCGTGCGTATGACGCGACCTGCGCGAGCACGTGTTCCACCTGCTCGCGGAGGTCGACGCGTGTGATGAACGGCTTGCGGTTGCGGGCGAAGTCAAGCAGATTGCTCACCGTCTTTTCGAGCCTCTGGATTTCGTCGAGGATGACGCGAATGCTCTGGCGGCGAGGATCGTCCGCCGCAATGTCGTCGAGCAGCATCTCGGCGGTGGCGGAGATACCGGTGAGAGGATTGCGGATTTCATGTGCGATGACGGCGGACAGCTCGCCGAGCTTCGCCAGGTCGCCCAGATGCTTGAGCCGGCCTTCCGCATCGTCGAGTTGCTCCTGCAACTCGTCGATCCTGCGCTGCTTCTCGTAGACGGTCTCGATCATCGGGCAGAAGCTGTCGTCGGTCATGCACGCGGTGCATTCGAGATCGTCGGCGAAGCTCACCGTGCCGCCGTCGGTGCTATGGCTGTAAGGCTCTTGGGGGCTGATCAGCGACAAGCTCACTGCGGGCCCTTTCCTGCCGCGTGTCTCGGGAAGAGACGCCATTGTGTGTCCTTTCGTGGAAAAAGGTGATGCAAATTTCGTGCCCGACGGTGCGGTCTTGCGAAAACGCTTTCTGCCGCTGCCTATTGTGCGAAACATGGAATCAACCTCCGATGGCCGATACGTCAGAGTGTAGCATTTTCCGGCACGCGGGAGTCGAGTGCGTATTCCTTGATCTTGGCGGCCAGCGTGGTGCGATGGATGCCGAGGATCTGGGCGGCTTCCGAGCGTTGCCAGCGCGTTTCGGCCAGGACGCGCCCGATGAGCGCCCGCTCCATCGACGCCAGGCTGCGGTCGGTCAACAGCAGCGTTCGCGCGGCCCCGCCGGCCGGCAGCGCAACGGGCTCCTCGCTGAGCATGAGGTACTTCTCGGTGATGCGATCTCCGGTCTCCATCAGGACGGCCCGCTCTATCGCGTTCTTCAGCTCGCGCACGTTGCCGGGCCAGCGGTGGGCTTTGAGGCTGGCCTCCGCCTCAGGCGTGAAGCCCCCCACGTGCGTGCCGAACCGCTCGTTATAGTAGTCGAGATAGTAGTTGGCAATGAGGAGCACGTCTTCGCGGCGGTCGCGCAGCGGCGGCACGTGGATGGGCACCACGTTGAGCCGGTAGTAGAGGTCCTCGCGGAATGAGCCTTCGGCCACGCGCTGGCGCAAGTCGCGGTTGGTCGACGCGAGCACGCGGACGTCGACGGTGATGTTGTCGATGCCGCCGACCTTGCGGAAGGTTCGCTCCTGCAGCACGCGCAGCAGCTTTGCCTGGAGGTTGATGCCCATCTCGCCGATCTCGTCTAGAAAGATGGTGCCGCCATCGGTTGCTTCGAAGAGGCCGATCTTGCCGGCAGTGGCGGCTCCGGTGAACGCGCCCTTCTCGTAGCCGAACAGCTCGGCCTCCAGCAGCGAGTCGGTGAGTGCGGCGCAGTTGATTTCGGTGAACCGCTTGTCGCGGCGCGAGCTGCTGAAATGGATGGCCCTGGCCACGAGCTCCTTGCCGGTGCCGCTCTCGCCGGTGATAAGCACGGTGCTTGTATCGGAGCGCTGCACGCGGCGGATGAGCGAGAAGATTTCCTTCATCCTGGGGCTCTTGCCGATGATGGCTTCGTCGTCGATGGGGTTGGCGGAAGGCACTCTCCTGGACGAGGCGGAGGTGTCCGGCGCCTTCCCTCGAGTCTTGAGCATCTTCTGGATGGCGTCTTCCAGTTCGTCGAGGCGGAACGGTTTCTCCATGAAGTGGGCGGCTCCCACCTGCCGTGCCCGGCCGGCCGCTTCAATCGTGCCGCAGCCCGTCATCGCTATGCAGGAGAGCGACGGCCTGATGCGGCGGGCTTCGCGGATGAACGAGTAGCCGTCCATCCCGGGCATCTTCACGTCAACGAGTGCAACGTCGGGATTGGCATCGAGCAGCTTCAGGCCTTCCTCACCGGTCTCGGCCGTGATCACCTGATGCCCGCCCTTGGCGAGCTTATGCTTGAGCGCCCAGCGGATTCCATTCTCATCGTCAACCACAAGGATCGTTCCGTTCATTGTTTACCTCTCGCAGTGGAAATGCATCGAAGTGTCGTTTTCCCGCGCGCATGCCTTGGTAGAAAGCAAATGGTGTACCTCTGGTGGCGGATTTTGAGACATTTTTGGGAGCGGCTCCCGCATGGGCTTATGGGTGAAGGGATTTCGTGCGAAAGATTTCGGGCCGCGCCGCCTGCGTCGTGTCACGTGAAAAAACACCTCTGCAAGAGCTTGCAGAGGTGTGTGTCGTGAAAAGCTCACAGGCTGTTCGAGTGACCTGACAGGTACCGGCCGTCAGTGAGCTGCGGCAATAGCCCTCGAGCGCAGTGTCTGTACTACCATCTTGAAAGTGTGTTGTTTTCGGCGCAAGAGTTTGGCGGCTTGAGGAAAGGCTACAGGCCACAGGCTACAGGCGACAGGATCGGAGACGAGACGTTGATCAGC
>Ga0172362_10004285_pt1 | contig 12355 bp, 10 predicted proteins | sample LakKivs1_kivu2a2_FD_114534 | JGI IMG/M metagenome (GOLD analysis project Ga0172362, IMG submission 114534) | Sediment microbial communities from Lake Kivu, Rwanda - Sediment s1_kivu2a2 | ecosystem: Environmental > Aquatic > Freshwater > Lake > Sediment | place: Rwanda: Western Province, Lake...
GTGCCGGCCCGCACTCGATGGCTTGCGTTTGACGCTTTACGGATACCGGCGGGGAGAGGGGAATCCGGCCCTGGTTCGGAGTTCCGCCTTCAGGCGGGTCGTAGGGGCGAATGATGATTCGCCCGTACAGGCGCAGCCGGCTCCTCTTCGTAACCTCGATACTTCCAGGCGGGACGGACTGTTTTGATCCGCGTAAACGCGGAACTCCGAACGGGCCTCTCGCCGCTGGTATCCTCAACGCGAGAAACGCACCGTGGGATCCGTCCGCCCACCCGGCATGAACCGGCCCTGGGGACCGCCATTGCCCCATCATTCGGCTGCGCCGTGAGGGATAGAACAACGAGGGCTCCGCCCCCGGACCCCCGAGGTTTATCGCTTTGGGCCAGTGGCATGTAGTGCAGCGTCCATCCTAATCCGGTCAGCAGAGTGGCATGGACAAACTTGTTTGTCCGTGTTCTCTGGACCGATAGAACTGTCGTGAGAGCACGCTCAAACAAGTTTGAGCGTGGCACCCAAAGCCGAGCACCGTGGCCACATGGTTCACCCTTTAAGCGTGGTCGCTGCAGTAAGGTGTGCCGTGCACACCGCCCCCCTTCAATGAGTCCGCCGACGGCTATCGGCGCGTGAGCAGCTCCGCGTTGTCCACCCACATGACGAAGAACGGACGCTCGGTGTCCCGCTTCTGCATGTAGATCAGGAAGGGGCGGTTGAACTCGAAGTATCTTGGACTCGCCTTGGCGGCAAGTACCGCTTTGCTTTCCAGGGCGACGCCGAAGCGGTCAAAGCGAAACTCAATTGTCTGAAGGGCTTCCACAATCGGCATTCCCACGTTGGCAACTGCCCGCCCAATCAGTTCCGTAAACCGATGGTCGATCCGCCAGAATATGTCCGGAACTTCCAACTCATCACCCCCTCTGAGGCGCCTCAACTCTTCATAGCCAGGCAGCTTCTTGAACTCAACCATCTGTGCGTGGATATGTTCGAATGTCTCGGCCAGCGAGCCCCTCGGATCGACTCTGGCGACCACCACCTGATAGGGTTTGCTGTGCCGACATAGATCGAGCGCATATTCCGTCGGCTGCTCATAGTACGTATCCCTCTCGTTGTCCGACCGCAGATAGAGAATGCTCACCTGTTCGCAGGTCTTCTTGTATGCCCTCCGGTACGTCTCCCACAGCCCAAAACCAGCTACTTGAGTCTGAACGCCTTGAGAGTCGGTGAATGCAAGTCCGTCATCCATTTGGCGGAAAGGACGCTTGAAAGGCGCGCGGGCTGTCAGATAGGAGTAGGCCAGGATGCCTTCGGTATAGCCGTTGAAGTCGGGCAGCACGTACGAGGGAAACTTGGCCGCCATGTCCTTCCTAATCTGTTCACGGATGCCTTTCTCGACCCAGCCGCCTCGCGCATAGACCGATTTTGCGTCGAGGTCCGAGACCAACTGCTTCGCGGTATTCAATCGAGCCGCAGTCTCCTCTGCCCCGATCACGTTCAGAGGGGCCTTGATGACGTTATCTCTCAATTCGTTCCAGGCCAGTTGGAGGGATGAGCACCAGATAACGTTCTTGCCGGGCGGGCAGGGGGTGTCCAGCGTGGGGACGATTACCGTCTGCGTGAGCGACGCGGAATCACCGGAGAAGGTGGCGGTCCTGCTGCTGTACTGGGCTCGCTGGACGACATACGACCCGAAGCCCATCCACCAGAGAACGGCGCCCGCCAAGGCCAGGATGAAGATCCCGACGAAGACCAGGTGCAGGCGGCGGTTCGGTCCGGCGGAGGGTTCACGCGGGCTGATCGGCGGTTGCTGCGATTCCATAGGCGCCTCTCCCCTGATCCCAAGGCCTCGTTCGTAGTGTGCCCGTCAGGGCATATCTTCCCGCGAGGATGCATAAGATAACGCCTGACGGCGTCACTACGAACAGAAAGACAGCCGATGGTGGGACTTGAACCCACAACCCCGGCTTTACGAAAGCCGTGCTCTACCATTGAGCTACATCGGCGTAAGTATTTACTAATAAACCACTTGTATCAATCTCGCGTGACTGGCGAAAAGAGGCTTTACAACCGTGACTACAACCATTATACTGTTGCTCATAGGTAAGGCAACCAGAGTATCGGAGGTAGTCAACATGTCAGAACAAGCCCAAGAACCTCAAAACACCAATCCGCTTCCCGAGACGCCAGTACAACCCACTACAACCAAGACAGGCGGCACAGGAAGGCGAGCACGCAAGTTCCCGCTTACTCTACATCCGACCGGCCAATACTGCAAGAAGATTTGCGGGAAGATGTACTACTTCGGGAGGGACAAGCAACAGGCCCTCCAACTGTACTATCAGCAGTCGTCCTCGTTGCACGCCGGTCAGGGCAGGTCAGCAGCTCCAGAGGCGGGGTTGACGCTGAAAGCTCTGTGCAACCTGTATCTCGACTACCAGAACAAGCAACTGGCCGCTGGGGAGATCAAATACGCGCACTTCTACGACCTCCAGCGTTACCTTGGAGCCTTTCTCCAGCAGGCTGGCCCCAACAGGCTGGTCAGCGACATCCGCACCGTGGATATTCAACAATTCCGGGCGAAGCTCATTGCGGATGGCTTGGCCCCCAACACCATCAACCCTCGCCTGCAGGCGGTCAAGGCCGTTTTCAATTGGGCTTTGGACAATGAGGTCATCGACCGAGGGCCGAACCTCAGAGCCGTCAAAGGGCTGAAGAAGCGAAAAGTGAAGCGTCAGACGTTTACCCGCGACGAGATCCGGAGGCTCTACGGACTTGCCAACACGCAAATGAAGGCGATGATCCTCCTGGGTCTCAACTGCGGCTTCGGCTGCACAGACTGTGGTGAACTGCGCTGGGACCACTTGAATCTGGACGAAGGCCAGGTCCACTATCCCCGGGGCAAGACCGGCGTAGCGCGGAACATGGCGTTATGGCCGGAGACCGTGGAGGCCATCAAGACAGTGCCTCGACGGGGTGAACTGGTTTTCTACACGAAGTACGGCAATCCCTGGGTCCAGCAGACGACGCCGGGCAAGAACCCGGATCGGGCGCTGAGCAAGGAGTTCAGCAAACTCATGCGAAAGGCTAACATAGCCACGGAGAAAGGAACCGGCTTCTACACGCTACGTCGAACTGCCGCCACAATAGCCGGCAATACCGGCGACGTGTTCGCCGTGCAAGGAATCCTGGGCCATGCCGACACGAAGATGGCCAGCACGTACGTCCAGGACATCACGCCACAGACGAATCGGGCGATACAGCACACTCGTGAGTGGTTCAATCAGAAGGTCCCTAACACTGAGGGAAGTAGTCCCGAGTGACCACGGCTCTCCGTGGCCGACGGCTCTGCCGACGTTCGACGCCTGACTCCTGTGGTCGGCGCCGTCCCACTACAAGCCGCCTGTTTACGAACTCATCGATCCACTCTCGTCGGATACGATACAGTTCCTTCAAGCGAGGCTTGTTACTGGGAGCAAGACTCACGGCTTGAATGTCGCCGGCTCGAATCAGGTTGTAGACCGTATCGAGCGAAACGTTCAACTCCGCCGCTACAGCCGCCGGCGTCAACAGCCTTGTCCCCTCGGTGGGATGTGGTCCCTTCTCCGTTGCCATTTCACGACCTTATGAACTTCTCAAATAGCACGATACTACACCTGCGGGAGAGCGATCCAACCCTCGGTCTCGGTAGACGGACCCGATAGGGTGCCCATCCAGCACTGCCGAGGGCCGGGGCCTTGGGGCCAGCGGGATCGCAGCCTCGGCGAACTCCAATTCTCCAGTCAAACCAAGTACCATGCCCTCAGAATATGGGCGTGACCGGAATACAAGAAGGGACCGATTACTACGGATTGGTAAAGAGGTAAGAATTTCTTCGCAGAGGGACAATCTACACGGGACGCAAATACTGTCCCATCGTAAGTGGGCGTAGATCCTGGACTTATGCCGTCGCCGACGCTGGCCGGTCAACCCTTGCTCAGGTTTCGTGACCAGTCAAAACAGCTCACAGGGGCTCTCGGGACCTGGGATCGGGTTCTCAGCCGCCACACCAGCCGCTTTGGACCCTGGGATCGAGTTCGTGGCTGGTTTTGCCCGAGCCTTGACACTATTCCCAAGGGCCGCCAGGCTTCCAGGATTTCGAGAGAGTTCCCTTCTGGGCGGCGGCCTGCAAGGGTTCGAGCAGAAATGCCCGCAGGTCTCGGAGCACCTCGGACAGTCTCAACGCCGCATCTGCGAGTGCGTTTCGCTTCAGGAAAGCTGCCCATTGTGTCTGCTTGGTGTTGTCGGCGGCGAATCCGTCCGTCAAAGCGGTCGGCACATTCTCAGGGATGGGTGTATTACGGCGTTCGAATGTTGCCCTTACGGCCGTTGCCAGCAAGGTCCCATCGAAGGAGAACTGTCTCGATATCATCCACAAATCGTAGAAGTCCTTCATTCTGCTGGTACTCATGCCGAAGGCCACGAGGATCTGAAGCTTCTCCGACACGACACTCTCACGGGGGTACGCCTTCGGTCGAGGGGCAGGTAGGTCAAGCAGTGTCGGATAGTCGACCCTTGTAGGCTCCGGTGTCACAGCATCTCCAAAACCGATGTCGATCTGAAGGATGTACGAGGCACTGTCGAGCCGGACCGGAAGCTTGACTCGCTTACCGGGGTAATCCTGTGCCTCACGAATCTGAGAGATGCTGATGTTTTGGCCATCGAACTCCAGCCCATCCGGCTCGACCTGTGTGCGAATGATCTCGCCGACGATCCGGAGCAGTGCCTCATCAGAGGAATCGCCGGTTCCAAGCAGGTCAAGATCGCGAGTGGGTCGATGTGACTGGCCGGCCCAGGCGATGAACAGCATCGCTCCTTTGAGGATGAAACGATCATTATGTGCCGAACACCCCAGCCGATAGAGGAACCGCTCCATCATATATCGAATCAAGATGTGGTTGGGGTCCTCGCCCATCGCCTGGGCTTTGTTGACCAACCGCTGATGGATGGACCTGGGCAAGTTGCGAGGAGGCTGTGCTGTCACAGGGCGGCCCCCTCAAGATAGGGTCTCATGACGTTGGTGACCCGGCACACCCGGGCGTACTGCCAAAGCTGTTCGTGCGTGCACTTTTTGTTTTGCAGGCAGTCTCTGAACGCTTCGATGGCCACATCCAAGCCGACTTTGTTGCGATACTTGAAGCAGTCGGCCACGGTCTTGGCGGGGCTGTAGACCTTCACGGGAACGTTGTCGATCTTGTGTTCCTCCACACCTTCGGTCAGAGCGGCGGCCGAGAAGCGGACGATCCGCAGAGGCGGGTACTTGAGCCTCGGCCGCCAACTTCTGCGACCGATGGCCATCCACACTTCGAAGGGGCTCTGCGTGCCGATGGCGTGAAACTGAAGAGCGGATAAAAGGCAGATCACGCCGTGAGGGACCCATTTGGCCGCCTGCATCAGACCGGCATTTGGTGATACGTTCGCTTGAGGCGACGTGTACATGCCCCGGCCGACGCGGCTCAGGAGTCCCGCATGATGGAGCAGGTTCAGGTACTTGCGCGGTATGCCGTGCGAGTCGAGGTCACGAGGGCGAAGAACCCCTTGTCTGGACGCGATTTCCAGCACCTTCTTGGCGGTCGCGGATTTCATAGAAGGCCCATTTCCCAAAACCTCGACATATATTCATAAGTGCCGAGGTATTGTACCAGACACCTACGCCTTACACAAGCACAAGAGTGAACAGTCAAGTACCTCCACCAGAGGTGGAGCCCTGTAATGTGAACCGCTCGAAGCGGGTTGTTTGGGAGCCACCTGCGGCAGCGGTCAATCGAACATCCTCATCTGATCCAGCCGACGATCCTCCTGTTCCTGTCGCTGGATGTATTCCCGAATAGCCTTCTCGTCTCGGCCGACGGTGGACACGAAGTACCCCCGGGCCCAAAAGTGCTCGCCCGTGAAGTTCTTCTGCCGCCCGCTTGCGGTGCGGGCGATGTGAATGGCGCTCTTGCCTTTGATAGACCCGACCACCTGGGCCACGGCGCACTTGGGCGGGATCGAGATCAACGCCCCAGACGGATCAAAGTGGCTCGACTACGCTCGCGATACACCTCCTGTACGCGTTTTGAGCTTATCATATGGGTTTCCGGAAGATAGAATGCAGTATGTGTATGCATACGACCCGTTCCACAGTTGGATGTGTTTGAGAGTCCAGAAGGATTACGGAGATGGATGCAGTCGAAGAGCTTCAACTGATCCGAAGAGTCCGGGAGCGTGACCAAGAGGCCTTTGGCCAGCTTGTTGATCACTATCAGAAACCTCTCGGCGGCTTCATATCGAGCTCAGTCGGCAACCAACACGTCGATGACATTGCCCAGGACGTCTGGTCCAGAACCTACGAGGCAATTCAGAGGGATCGTCGGGATGGCGGCTATGATCCTACAAAAGGTAGGTTCTACACCTGGGTCATAAACTATGTGGCGATTCCGAGGCTGAAGGACTGGCGCCGAAGTCAAAGCAGAAATGCCAGGTTAGCCGGACTTCTGGAAGATCAGAAGGGGGGACCCACGGCGGCTACTGCCGCGACATCTGAGGATTGGGAACCAACCATAATTCTGGAAGCCGAAGAGCAGCTTCGCCTGAAGGTCATGGCTTATTGCGAGCTGTTTCGCTTGACCTTTCTTTGTGGGGGCTATCCACACCAACAACTGGCTTTCGGTTTCGCCAAGCATATCTATGGCGAGCAGAGCACAAGGACAATGGAAGGAGACCCCAGAAGGGTGGATATTGAGCATGGGAACGAGCCACTGAGAGGTCTGCTCGATAAGTACTGGGACAGCTATCGGACAGTCTCACAGATTGACGACGTTGACGTGCTCCGGTCCTTGTGGGAATCACTGGAGCCGGTGCGTGTCAGACTTCCGTTCACGGTTGAAGCACTCATTCGACCATTGTCAGATTGTCTGCAACCCGTGCGAGGACACGCGGTGGCGCAGACATGTCTTCGAAACTATTATATCCGGGAGGACGAGGATCACACTCATCCCATCTCCCATTGGTGTGACAGGCTCCAAGAACGGGTACGGGAGATGCTATGTTTGAAAAAGGAGGCTTCCGAAGATGAGAACATACAGAGAATAGTGCAGCGTCAAGGGAAAGGGCCAATTCAGCCAACGGGCTGCAATCGGTGCAAACTTCGGCATGTGCTGCCCTGTGTTGCACGTGCGGGGAAAGAGGATGCTACTACTCGATAGCCAATGGTGAGATTGCCGTGGGAAGTGTCTCTTGATTAGAGACACCGTTCGTGGCCTCGCTCTGGATATCCAAATCTGGGAAAGAGATTTGGCTGCGAGAATCAACGATAGATTGCCTACAGTTATTGGATAGCCTCGAGGAGAAAGTGCGTGTCTCATCTTGATGAAGCTATGATGCGCCGATATCTCTCGGCGAATGTCTCTGAAGGGGAGCAGTTGGAGGTTGACACCCACCTTGCAGAGTGTCCCGGCTGTCTGCATCACATTCAAATGTTACGTTACCTGCGTGAAAACTACGATTCTCTGTGGGATTCGTGGAAAGCAAGCGAGCACGGTCACGTATACCGCCAATGGCGGCTTGTCAAAGCGTTAAGAGAGGTAGCCGAGACTAGGCCTTCGTTGGCTAATCGTCTTGGACTGTGGCTTGGTGAGTTGAGGGAAGGCCTGGAGATCACCACGCGAGTCTTGGTGGATCGGCCCAGGAAGGTTGCATCGCTGGCAGTAGCTGCGTTGCCTTTTGGATATGACCTGAGGTTTCCACTCGCGTGCGCGGGTGTTGGTTCGCCCAACAGACAGACAGAAATGGAGGAGCACCTGAGAAAAGGCAGCGTGTTTCTCTCTGAAGGCAGAATTGATGAAGCAACAGACGAGCTTCTGAAACTACGGGAAATTGATGCACGCTACCCTCAAACGGCCGTATCGGAAGTCTGTTGTGGCGGCCGCGTGGTAATGCAGATCATCGCGGATGGCCGGCGGGGACGAATTTCGGTAAAGTCCTGGTCATGCGAGGATCGCAGGTCGCCTGCCGTTGCCATTCTTCTGCCGATGCGTAACGAAGAAAGGGTCTTGGTCGGTGAATTCGAGACGGTGGAAGGCGAGGAGTATGTTCTTGCTGAGTTTGAGGCCCACGGAGCATATGCGCTAAGGTTCGGGCCAATTGGCGAGGGAAACAGCCCCACGCCAGTGGAAGGTGCCGCGGGGCCACTCCTGGATCTCCTATATAGGACGAAGAAGAGAGAGAGCAACGAGTCCAGGTTACCACTTTCTGATGGGCAGATTACCCAGGTGGGCAGCGGACACCCTCAGACTTCATGGGGCAAGAGCAGCGCTATTCTGAGAAATGGAACTGTCATTGGCGGGAAATATGAGGTCCGTCGCATTCTCGGAGTAGGAGGGTTTGGCACGGTCTGCTTGGCGTATGATCGGGAAATGAACCAAGCTGTTGCCCTTAAGACCTTACGTGACGATTATCTTGCAGACGCTGCTGCTCGAAAAGCCTTTGAGAGAGAAGCTCTGCTTTGGGTGAACTTGGAGGAACATGCCTTTATTCTCGCTGCACAATGGGTTCATGAAGCCTATGGTCGGCTTTTTGTCCAGATGGACTACATTCCGCCCGACGATCATGGCAGGGTGAACTTACGGGATCATTTACTCTATGCCCGCGGGCCGATAGAGACCGACCGAGCGCTTGAATGGGCCATCGAGTTCTGTTATGGGATGGAGCACGCCAACGCTCGCGGGATCCGAGCTCACGGCGACATCAAGCCGGCCAATACTCTGATAACCCAAGATGGGATGGTCAAGGTCACGGACTTTGGATTGGCCACTGGTGCAGCGAAGGGGTGGGAAGGCAACTCTCTAATCGCCGATGGAGAAAAGGGGGGCTTCGGCTTGAGTCTGGTTCGGAGAGAGGGCCGTAACATCTGTGGTACACCCTGCTATATTGCACCCGAGGTATATCGAGGTGATGCCTTGGACGTTCAGAGTGACATATATAGCTTTGGTCTCGTACTCTGGCAGATGGCGGCGGGAAGTCTGACACCACCTTTCAGTCCGCCCTACCGTGGGAATGTGGTAGAGCTTCTGGATACTGTCTATCGACTGCAAACTCGGAATCCCGTGCCGCACGTCGAAAGCCCATATTGGGCCGTGATTGAGCGAAGTCTTAGGATCGAGCCAGAACAAAGATATAAGAGCTTTGCCGAACTGCGAGGGGAGCTTCAGGCAATCCTACAGAACAGAACGGGCAGGGTCGTTGAAGTTCCTATCGGTCATGAACAAACAGCAGGATTTTGGACTAACAAGGGTGGAAGCCTTCATGTTCTCGGCCGCCACGAGGAGGCCATCGTCTGCTACGACAAAGCCCTCACTATAAACCCCCGGCACGCGAGGGCCTGGAACAACAAAGGCGGCGCACTGGACAGCCTCGGTCGCCCCAATGATGCAATCAGTTGCTGTGACGCCGCACTCAAAATAGACGCGCGGTTCGATGCAGCGTGGGCCAACATGGGCAATACCCTCTGCAAGTTGGGGCGCTATCTAGAGGCGATCACTTGTTACGACAACGCTATGGCCATAGACCCAAGGTTTGTAAAAGCATGGAATGGTAAGTCGCGGGCACTTCATGAGCTTGGTCGCGATGAGGAAGCTCTCTCCTGTTGCGACAAGGCTCTTGAGATAGACACTCTGGATCCTATGACATGGAACAACAAGGCCATGTTGCTCTATGACCTTGGCCGCCACGATGAGGCTATCGCCTGCTGCGACAAAGCTCTCAGTATTGATCCGCGACATACAAGGGCGTGGAGCAACAAGAGCTTTGTACTGGCTGGCACCGGCCGCTTCACGGAAGCACTTGTCTGCTTCGACATGGCTCTCGCCGTGGACCCCGGAGACCCGGTAACGTGGAACAACAAGGGTAGTGCACTTCACGAACTTGGCCGCTATGAGGAGGCTATTGCCTGCTACGACAAGGCTCTCGATATCAACCCACAGTATGCTGTGGCATGGGACAACAAAGGGAGAGCGTTCTTTCATCTTGACCGTTGTGAAGAAGCCATCATCTGCTTCAGCAAGGCCATTGGCATTGATGCGCGGGAAGCAAGAACTTGGTACAACAAGGCATTGAGTGAAGACCGACTTGGTCAGCTACGGAACGCAGCCAAGTCATACCGGATGTTCATCGACCTGGCATCGCGGTACCACGCGCAAGAAGAAATCGCTAATGCTCAACAGCGGTTGAGAGAACTCGAAAGAGGGCTGAAATGATCCCGCATGAATGTCTGGATTTGATGAAGCCGTAACATGTCGGAAATGCCACACTATTCGTCGAGGTGCGTGATCTTGTCTGGCCCTAATGTGGGCCGGATGCAGGAATGGAGGTTTTCTAAGAATGAGATACAGATTGGTCGGTCGGACCCTGACGAGCCTGACAATAGTCTGGACATCAGTCTCGATGGCGATCTCCACGTGAGCAAAAGACACGTGCGGATATTGAGGTCTGAACGGAAGTGGTTCATCCATGATCTGGACAGCAAATACGGTACTGTTGTCGATGGTCAGGAGATCAGAGGCCAAGGGGTGGTGGATCTCCCGCTGGGTGCACCAGTGCGAACGGGGAACACCATTTGGACAATTCTCCCCTGCGATTGGCTATTCATTCGCCGGGGAGATGTGATTCTGTGCGCGGCTTGCGTCAATGGCGTCAATTACGCCGCCTATCATTGTGGTGTACCAGTAATCGGGACTCTGGTGGTCCGCAATATAGGACGGGATCGATCTGCATCTCTGAATGTGAAACTGGAAATCGAAGGATACAGTGACCCATACGATGTTAAGGTCCCGTCGCTTGACCCGGCCACCTGTATTTCTTTAGGGAGGCCGGTCATTCGGCTCCACGCAGCTCTCCTAAGATCACAAACTGATCCCGTGAGGGCACAACTCACTGTACGAGTCAACGGAGAACCAGATCCCCAGGTGACACAGGAAATCACTGTTCTGGGTTTCCGGGCCTGGTTGCATCATAGAGTGACCATGAAGACGATTGCGGCATTTGTGTCGCCGCATAGCCCTGTTGTCAATCAGATGGTGCGTCAAGTATATAATGACATGAGCCTCACAATGGGGAGCAATTCTCTCGGGGAGCTACTTCGGTCGGGGTGCGATGATGCCGAGGGGCTGTTCCTCAAGGAACTGTACCGGTGTCTCAAGGATCATTACATTGTGAAATGGCTTCCCCCAAGAAGCGAAGGAGGTTATCAAAACATCAGAGGTCCTCATCACATCTTCGCCTCCAATCTGCCCCAGATTGAGGGCGAAGCAACATGTATCGACTTAGCCGTGTTCATGGCCGGGTGTATCGAGAAGGCTGGGTTATGTCCAGTGATTGTCTTTACTGGCAATGAAGACGATGCCCCTTGTCACGCATTCGTAGGTTGTTGGGCAGGCTCAACCCCTGGTAGTCGCCCCGTGATAAACGATAGGGAGCTTCTGAAGCGAGAAGTCAGAAGCGGGAACCTGCTTGTTGTGGAATGTACAGGTTGCGCAGAGGGGGGAGGACTCGGTGGAAGAAAACTTGACTTCCATGAGGCTGTTGCGTCAGCAGTAAAGCAGTTGACTGACGAGAAGCGGTGGCAGTGGGTTTGTGCTGTGGATATCGGTGCCGTGCGGCCACCATACGGCTCAATCACGCCATTGGATCGCTCGCTTGAGCCCGAAGTGGAGCGTGCCTATGACGAAGCTGAATTGTTTGCCAAGCGAAAGAAAAGTGCGGTAGTAGAGACGACTTTTCTGTTCTACGGTTGTCTTGCGGCGAACGGTGAGATAGTGCGCTGGCTTCTGAGGGAAGCTGGCATGGATGCTGGGCACATTCGCGATAGGATCGACAAACTAACAAAGATGAGGGCATTCTCTGGCGAGCCATCTCCCACTCGCAACTATCTCGACTGCCAATGGCTGGCAGAGGATCTCTATTGGAGGGCTGGTTCGCCCTCGGTTCGCGAACAGGATCTCCTATGGTCGCTCCTGAGCAGGGGGCCCGCCAGTGGCAAGTTTTCCAAAACCTGTCGAGAGTTGGAACTCGACCTTGGCTTCCTGGCGACCATTCTTGGTAAGCGCTATCCTTGCCCCGAGATACCCGAAACCCTCTCTTCATTCGCATCGGGTCTTGAGGAGTAAGAAGCCGTGGACAACACTCTTTTGGCTGGAGTTGGTAGTGTAAAGACTCTTTCGCACATTTTCTGATGGATGTCACTCTGGTCGATGGAGGAAGGTCAAGACTCTGTCTCCTGGCCCCCTTAACCCGCATTTCTCACAGGTATGCGGTGGAGGGTAGGTTTGGGGCAGCCAGCGGTCGCAGA
>Ga0172362_10004286_pt1 | contig 12355 bp, 16 predicted proteins | sample LakKivs1_kivu2a2_FD_114534 | JGI IMG/M metagenome (GOLD analysis project Ga0172362, IMG submission 114534) | Sediment microbial communities from Lake Kivu, Rwanda - Sediment s1_kivu2a2 | ecosystem: Environmental > Aquatic > Freshwater > Lake > Sediment | place: Rwanda: Western Province, Lake...
AGTATTCAAACATAAATCTATAATTAATAGTACTTGTTGATCCTGACTCAAAAACTCCTGCTTGAACGTCTAACCACACATAATCACCATATATATCATTTAATCCTATTGGAACTCCGCCTGTCATACCTCCAGAGGGGTCAGGAACAACCGTAAAATGATCAGATATAACAGCTCCTGTTAAGCCTGTTATATATGACTGTACGCCTGTTATAAAATCAGGGTCAGTAAAGTATCCATACTTTGAATTATTAAATCCTCCGTTATTTTGTAAAAATAATTCTAAATCAGTTATACTTTCTTCTTCTAATATAGGCCTTATAACAACAGGTATTGCACAGTGTTGCCCCTGTCTAACATTACCAAAATTTAATCCGGTTATGCTATCAGCAATTAAATTACCCGTTTTAGGGCTATATGCTCTAATTTTCATAAAATTGAAATAAAAATAATGAGTTATATGTATCTTTTAAGAGAATTAAATATTAAAAGATAATTATATTAAAATCTATTAAAAATTTAAGAGGTAGTATCAATAACTTTTTTAATAGATAACAATCTGTGAACATAGGTGTGGTTTTCAGCAGCTTTTTTATACGCATTAAAAGCCATAGTATCTCTTAATTTAACTCCAGGTCCAAAAAGAAAGTAGTCTAATTGTTTTATTAAACTATGTGAGTCAGAAAAAAAACCTACTTCTAAATCAGTATAAACTATTCTAGCCTCTGGTCTAGTATCTTCTAATAGCATAAAGGATTGGCATAAAGGTACTTCATAGGCTCGTGGATTAAGACTTTCAGCAGGAAATTTAAACTTATTATATGGATTTTTTTTATTATATGTTTTTGGGTTCCAAGTTATGTCTCTAAACATATTTATGACTATTTTAGCCCCGTTATAGTATTTAACAGTCTCTTGATGCGGTATAGTTCTAGCATCAAATATATATTTAGAAAGTGGAGATTTTTTAGATAAATATTGAGTGTGTCCGCATATTTTAAAATTAATACCCTTTTTTTCAATAAAAGGTATTAAGTCTTCTAAAATTTTTCTTCTATTTGGGTATATTGCTCCTAAAAAAAGTATATCACTTTTATATTTATCTTCTAAGTATTCTATTGGTATTTTCCCACATTCATGAGTACTACCTGCCGTAGGACAATAATATACATTAGGCCATTTTTTTGAGTTAGCTATAGACATTTCATTAGTAAAATAATAGTCTATGTTATTGATTTTACTTAACATGGGACTACTACTATGAGGGTCTTCTGTGCTAATTACTATACTTTTTACATGATATAAGTTATTAAATATGAAGTCTGGTATGTTTAAACCACCTATAAATAATACATGAGTAAATCCTTTTTCTTTTATTAAAGCTGTAGAATGCATTATGTGGTAACAATGCCTATCTACTATAAGCTCTCTCATATGATGCCAAGGAAATGCTTCAAAAGGTATTTCAAGCTTTTTTAAAGCATGATAATAACCATAATAAACATCGGTAAGAGCAAATTGAGTAGAATCTGCAACTAGCAGCACTTTAATATTTGACATATTATTTTATCTTAATTTTTATTTATATCTAGGTCTATGTTCTACTTTAATAATACCTGTTTCTTCATTAACTGAATATACTATTAGTATGTTATCTTTTACATATCCAATATTTCTAGCAACTACTATAGTTTTATTTGATTTTAAGTCAAAATATCCATATTGTGAAAAAAACCAATCATTTGGTTTTATATATGGATACTCATCTAGGGATATTTTAAGTTTTGACTCGTCTTTCCATACAAGTTCTAAGGCTGTTAATTTGGATTTATCTATATCTATCCAATTTGTGGCACATTTTTTATTTAATTTTTTATTAAAATAGTACTCTTTTTCTTTTATTGTTTTATTTTTATAATATGCTATAAAACCTGTGTATTTATCCATATTTAATTTTTCTTCTTGGTGATTTAACCTTAAGTTTCTTTGGTTTTTTTATTAAAGACGGCCTATGTTTAGGTTTTTTAGGTGTAACTTTATGAATTTTAGGATGTTTTAATTTTGGAGCTTTATGTTTTTTAATTTTTTTAATCTTAGACTTACTGTACCATGCTGGTTTAGATCTTTTAAATAGCTTTCTAGATTTAAAGTACATCTTATTTCTTTTAAAATATCTTCTCCTATTAAAACGTATTTTAGCTCTATTTTTTTGATAGTATAGACGTGCTTTTAATCTATCTTTAGGAGATCTTTTTTTTAACTTTTTTACAACTGCTCTTTTAAAAGCTAGTATTACTCTTAATATAGCATTTCGCATAATAATCCTTTGTTATGATTATATAGCTATAATTATCAAAAGATTATTAATCTTGGTCTGTGTTTTTGTTTTGATTTGTATCTTGTATATTTAAACCTTCTGATTTTTTAGAATGTTCTTTTTGAAACTTCCATAGTCTATATTCAGGTGAGGATGAAAGTTCCTTTTCTATTCTTTCATATGTATCTAATAAAGGTTTTGCTTTTTGAGGGGTTATACTTCTTTTAAGTAACAAAGCTCTTATTTTTTCAAGTTTTTTTAAAGGTTTATATACTTTTATATATTTTTTAGAAGTACCTAATAAAGATGATATATTCTTTAACTTATGACAGTCTATACATAAATATAATTGTTCTTTATCGCTATCTTTTCTAGGTAGATACAATTTATAACAAAGCTTTCCACACTTAGGACACTTAACGTACCATCTAAAACCTTTTAAATAAGTTTCTTGGCATAAAAAATCAAAATTTTGACCATTTAATTCAAATATTTTTAAATTCTTACTAATTTTATCATTTATTTCTTCACGAGAATCGGTTGGATTATCTTCTATTAACTTTTTCTTTATTTTTCTGACTAAAATATTAAAAGAAAAACAAGCGGCAGATTCCACAGACTTATACTTAGCGTAGTTTTCTGAATGCATGTTATACTCCTATTTTATTTTATTTTATTTATAGAAGTATAAATATTAAAAGATTATTATAGTTGTTTATTTTTATGTATATTTTTTAATAGTGACTCTAATATATTTATTATATATATTATACACTTTTCTATTATAGACGGGTTTTCTATTGCTTCTTTTAAGTTTTTATCTAAAACCCATTCTAACTCTAATAAATCTGGATACTTATACTTCTTTACTGCATAATCTTTTAATTCATCTTCAAACTCTTTTTTTAAGTTATTTTTGTTGATTTTTGAAATAAAAGCATTACATGCTACGGGGCATGAGCATACATCTATATTTTTATTAACAGTACATAGTTTTATATGTCTATTTTTATTTAAATGATCTGTATAATCTAAATTTTTACTATAAAAACAATTTTCAAAGCATTTTTTTCTTGATTCAAGTACTTTTTCATATAAATATTTTCTTTTAATATTTCTATATTTTCTATATATTACACCTGGGCTTCGCATATACTGTCCTTTTTTGGGGAACTATCCTTGTCATAAAAAAACTTTGGCTCTAAAAACCTTATTACATCTGCATAGTCACAAAACTTTTTATTAAAAGAAATCCCCGGCATAGACCACACTTCTACATACTTACCTTGTTCTTTAAGATATTTACATAAATCTATAAAGTCGCCATCACCAGACATAAGTATCCATTTATCAAACAGATTTATATTTTTCATACAATCTATACATATAGACATATCTTGATCGGTACCGGTATATATTCTTTTTCCACTTTCATCAGTACTTATATGTGCTTTTTTTATATTTAGTATATATCCAAGGCTTTTTAAAAAATTTTCAAATTTTTCGCTATTAGCATCTGGTGTCCTTATAATATATGCATAGATATCTAATATATCTTTTTCAGTAGAATAAAGACTTTCTTTTATTTTTAAAAAGTCTATTCTTTTCTTAATATCTTTAGCAGAAAAAAACAAATTTTGTACATCTAGTTGTATAAATGTTTTCATTATTTTTTATTTAAGTTGGTCTATGATTAATTCATTATCATTATTAATTTTTGCTAAAAAATTATGATTTGCATGTTCGGAAAACCCGGTATTATGAGTAATTAATAATATGTCTATTTTTAATTTAGCAGATATTTCCGCTATTAATTGACTTACATTTTCAACACAACTATTGTGCACGGCAGCAAATGTCTCGTCAAGTAGTAATAAAGGAGCTTTTTTTAGTTTAGCTATACATAAAACTCTTAATAAAAAGCTTTCTATTACAGAAACGCTACCCATTGAATCTGGGTCTACTTCATTATTATTATAAATAGTTTTTAAATCTATACGCATCTTTTTACCATACTCTACTATTTCTGATTTAAAAGATATATCTCTATCAGGAAATACAACACTAATTCCATAGGATACTAACTTATCTAACCTAGACAAGTCTTTTTTTGCTAGTTTATCTACTAAAAATTTTAGAGCTTTTTCTGTTTTATCTAACACTTCTTGATCTAGTACAAGAGCTTCTACTTCTTTTTTACAATTATTATATTGATCTTTCTTACTTTTATATATACCTTCAAGAAAGATAGCCCTATTAATAGCTGAGTTATATAAGGTACTATCCATCATTGCTTTACTACCTTAGAATAGCTTCCTAATCCAATAGCTAGATATTTTATAGTTTCTATTTCTCCGCTTGAATTAATTTTAAAAAACCTACTAGTATCATTTATATATAATTTTATATCCTTGTCTTCAAAAGAAGACATAATACTCTTAAATAAAGAATAATCAATAACATGTTCTGTAGTTAAATACTCTGTTTCATTTAATCTTGTACAATTTAAAGTTTCTACATTTTTTAAATTAGAAATAAGTTCCATTTCAAGAGTTGCTTGCTCTGTTCCTTCTAACTTTAAAGTTATTCCTGCGGCTGTCGTTGATGACACCGTTAGGCGTTCCATAGCTTTTTTAAGGGCATTTTTGTCTATTTTAGTATAAGGGGCATCTCCCTTTATAAGATCTGTCATTATCTTTGGAGATTCTATTGTTGAGTTAAGGCATGAAAAATAAACACTGTCATTTATAGATATACCAGTATTTTTTTCATCTTCTATTAATGCTATTTTATCATTATTAATTAATTTTAAGTTACTAATTAGATATGGTACCATTATTTTTCTAATTCTATAATTGATAATATCTTTAAACTCATTTGATATAAAAAACCCCATCTTATTCATACCATTAGCAGCGTATGATATACCTTTGTTTATTATTATAAAATCGAATTGTTTTTTATCATCTTTTATAGGAGATAGATATTTAAATCCGTATTCTAATGCAGATAAAAGTACAGCTCTATTAACATAATATTCTTTTCTTCCATCGGTTGTTGTGTTAAAAGTTAACATTTTATCTGTGGGAAAAGTTTGCATAGTATTAAAAGACTTTTTATTATCAGAAGTATACACTTTTATGGTTAAATCTTCTTTATTTAATTCTATAACAGTGTTATTTGAATCAGATTTAGTTAAAAGTTTCTCTAAAATAACAGGGTCTACAGTAAAAGAAAATGAATCAGATGCCTCATAAGCATTAATGCACACACTTGCTTTTAGGTCATTATTTGTAGCAGAGAAATAAACTTTTTGATCAGTATCATTTTTAAAAACTTTAACAAATAAATGTCCGCGCTCTTCCTGTATAATTACTTTAGGGAGAGCTTTTTTTGTAATAGATACTGCTCTTTTTAGTTCAGACGTATCGACTTTAATATACATTTAACTACCTCTCAATTTTAGAAAGTTCTTCGGATAATTTAACGAGGTCACTTTCATACTTATTTAATTTATCTTTAGCTTCTTGTTTTTTAGTTTCCCTAAGCTTTTGTAAGTCGCTAGCATCGTACCCAGCGGCTTTTATTTCTTCTATTAAGTCTTTGAGAGCTTGTTTCTTTGATTTTAGTTGTTCTTCTAATCTAATTTTACGTGTTCTAAGTTCATTATCTTTTTTTTCTAATTCTATGAATTTTTCTACTTCTGTGCTCATGATAGTCTCCAGTTTTATATAAATATAATATATGACTTAAAAAAACGTACACTTATAAACCAAATTCTTGAATATCTCCTGTATTCGCGATGGGCACCCCTTTTCCCCTTTTTATTCGATTGGCTTCTTTTTTCGTTAAAAAATTTGAACAATCATATTTATAATCGCACCATTCACATATTTTAGACATTTTAATTTTAGGTGGCGGTAAAAACTCTTTAGCTTCTTTTATAGTTTTTTTTACTAAAGCAAATTTATCTTTAAACTTAACTAAATCATCCATAGTAAAATCTATATATTTAATAGTTTGAAATTTATAGAACCAAAACCCTAGTTTGTCTGGTATTCTTTTATATTTTAAATAATACATTAAAGCATAAAAATATAACTGTTCATAATCTACGTTATCTTGTTTATTAGTTCCTTTTCCATCTAATATTTCTACAGTATTATCTGGGTTGTTTAGTATGAAGTCTAACCTTCCTGTAAGTTCATCTTGAGACTTAACTAGTTTTATATTAAATACTACTTCTGATTTCATGTATTTAAAAAAATTAAAAGCTTTTAAATTAAGTAATATATCTGTGTATATATTATTAAATATTTCATCAGACGTTTGTTTGCACCAGGGGTCAGTCCATACTACATATTCTTTTTTAAGTGTTCTATCCCAATGAAGTTTAAGGTGACTTTTTATTTGTTCTTCTGTTAACTCTCCTGTTTTTACATAGGTATTAACATAATATTCAAAAAACTTTTGTATAACTATACCATAAATAGAGAAATACTTACTCAATTTAATAGAACACGGTTTTTTTATAGTTTTCCAATAATATTTTTGGGGGCATTCTATATATGACCTATAACTTGAATAACTTAATTTCACAGTGTCCCCTTTATTAATATATCAGCCTGTTCTAAATAATAGCCTAATTTTTTAATAACTAAATTATCTAGATTTAAATTTGTTATTTCAGTACGTATTTTGTCTGTATCTTTATCTTCTATACTTATTTCTTGCTTTAAAGTCTCTACATACTCTTCAGCCGCTTTTAATTTCTCTTTTTCTTCTTGTTTTTCTTCGACATTAAAAACTTCTTGATATGGTTTTACTTTAAGTTTTACACCTATTATTTTTATTGTTTTTATGCCTTCAGATGTAATATCTAATGTTACAAGGCTTATCTTTGGGTCTCTATTAATATTATCTTCTGATAATGACCCTCTACTAATAGCCCCCACATTTATAAAATACTGATCTTTACCATTATCTGTAATTTTTTGTATACCTTGATCTATATGGTAGTGCCCCATAACATATATGTCATCATTTAAGGTGCCTATCTCAGGATATGAATATATTTTTTGTTTAAAAAGAGTACCACCAGTTAAACTTGAATATAAATGAAGTACACATATATTAAAGTCAGAAGTACTTGTAACTTTTTCATATAAAGAAAAGTCTGGGTTTTCAATAAAAGGAAACCCTCTTAATCTTATTTTAATACCTTTTTTATCTATTAATTTATCCCTAAGTTGGATAAGAGCCCCTGAATTATATAGTACACATAAGGGCTGCTCATCAAAATTATCATATACATCATTTCTTAAATCATGGTTTCCTTCTGTGGTATATATAGGTGCGTGGAAAGACTTAAATAACTTTATAAGTATATTATTTAATTGATGTGAATTTCTCATTGGAGCTTTTAGGTTAAATAAATCTCCGCCCCCTATAAAAAAATCTACTTCTAATTTTTTACCAAGGTTTTTTATTTGTGTAAGCTTATTAATAATATCATCTCTGTAACTACCCAGTCTTGACCTAGGGTTAATGTCACTTATATGTACATCTGTAAAAGTTAAAAATTTTATTGTCATTTTTAATCTTCTTTTAACTTATTTTTACAAAGTGGGCATATACCGTTAAACTTCTTTTTTTCTTCAGATATGGCATCTAATTCTTTTTGTACTTTTTTTAGATCTTTAGTATATTTTAAGTACTCAGCTTTAATAATATTAATTTTATTAATAGCACTATCTATATAGTTTATACTGTTATAATCATACTCTTCTCTTTCTAATACTTTTATATTTTCTACGTAAGATAGCTTTTTTATATCACCTATAATTGTATTATACCTATTTATAAAATTATCAATAACATTTATATCTTTTATAGTAAAAGATATATTTTTATACGCTTTAGTGTCTATTTCTATATTGTTTATACTAGATAGATTTTTAATATCTATATCTAAGACTTGTATTTTTTCGCTATATATTATAATTTTATATAAGTCATCTATTAATTTTTTTAGTGGCTTATTATCTGGTATATCTATATTTTTTATATTACTTAATTCTTTAATTTTTAAAGATAATTCAGTTGCTTTAGATATATATGCGTCTATTTTAGATAATTCTGAGTTAACTATGCATAAATCTTTATTTTGAGATATTATACTATTTTTTAACTCTAAAACATTATCAAAATTTACAAATCTACTTAAATCCTCACTATATTTCTCTAAATCTTTTTTTCTTAATTTAAGTATATCATTACTATTTTTCTGATCTTTATTGCATAAATCAATAGCTTTATATAGTCTATCTAGTCCATATACAGCAGTTAATAAATCAGTGCTTTTAGCATCCCTTTTATCTACAAGAAAAATAGAATTAAATTGAGAAGCATATAAAAGATTTATAGTTTCATTACCAACGTCATTTTGTCCAAATCCTAAAGAGTTTAATGCTTTAAATGGTAAAGAACTATCTTTTCCTACTTTATCATATTTTGTACCATTTATAACATAATAGTTATTATTTTGTTCTTTATGCCATAATATATCAGACTTGTTTGACTTAATACTAACTTCACAATATTTTTCTCCCCATCTTATAAAGCTAGTACCAGAAGCATTAGTTAGTGCGGCATTAATAGCTCTTAATACCGCACTTTTACCAATGAAGTTTTTTCCAATAAGTGTACAAAACCCATCAATAGCTATTTTTAGATGGGCTATTGTTTGAAAATTTGTAATTTCAATATGTATCATTTTTATTCTTTAGTATCTATATCTCCTGTGAGTTCTTTAAGTGACTGCATGGCACCCATATCTTCTTCACTTAATTCAGAAGATACATCTTCATTGTTTTTATCTGATTCTAAGTCCATTCCTTCAAGCTTTAATAAAGTCTTTTTTTCATCATCAGTAATGTTCTCACCCTTAGATTTAAGCTCCTCTTTAAGTTTCTTAAGCTCATTATTATCTTGTGTAGGTATTAAATACGGCTGCATTGCTTTTAAAACCTCTGGATTTTCTTCTAAATGCTTCTTAACATTTTGTTTGCTCTGTATCCTAAAGCTATACTTTCCTTCTGGATCTTTCCACTCATAATATCCAGCACCACCCTTTTTAAGTATTCCTTTTCCTTCAGCTAGGGATATTATGGACATTATATTATCTATACCTTGCCCGAAAGCTATGTATATTGGTCCTGATTTAAATGGTAAATCCAACTTATTTTTAACTACCGTTACTTTGATAGTTTGATTAACAGCTTTATCTTCAGCTACACCAGTAATGACACTTTTTTCTTTAATTTTTTCTTGTTCTTTAGGGCGCATTCTTATACGAAGAGTAGCAAAAAACTTAGGTGCTCTACCACCAGATGTATCTTCGTTAGGACCAGTCTCGTACATACTTGTTTTAATTTTACTTCTAAGTTGATTTAAAAGTAATAAAGATGTATTATATCTTTCTAAATATTTACTTATCCAATTAAGGAAAGTACCGACTAATTTAGCTTGTCTTCCTATTTGAGTTTCAGTTTCAGCAGAAGCACTTATAGTAGCTTTAGGCACCATAGTAGTTACAGAATCAATAATAATAAGAGCAGGCTTAAAAGCTATTAATGCCTCTCCTATTTTCTTAACGCCGTCTTCAAAATTTGTTGGTACTAAATGTATAAATTTAGGAGGATTAACATCTAAACCTATATTTTTGATATATTGATATTGTGTGCGTAATGAGTGCTCAAAATCGGCGTATATTACAGTTTCACCAGCAAGCTGTGCTTCTTTTGCTGCATGAAGAGCGAGAGTAGTTTTTCCGCATGACTCGTCACCGAAAATTTCAGTTATATATCCGCGAGGAAATCCACCTGGAACACCTTTATGAGAACCATCGCCTATTAATCTGTTTATTACCCACGAGCCAGATGAAATAAAATCAATTTTTTTATAAATATCACCAAGCATGCCCTCTTTTTTTAGTTGGGCTATAAATTGAGCTGTTTCGTCTTTTGAAGCAACGTCTTTACTATTCCTCTTCTGGAGCTCTTCCTTCTGCTCCTTTTTCTTGTTTTTTTTCTGAGGGGCCATTTTCTTTTCTCCTTTTTATTTTTTCAAAATCAAAAAATAATTCATTTTCACGATAAATAATTCCGGTATAATCTGTAGAGCCCTTTTTCTCACCCCTTACATAGGTTTTTTTACCACAAAATACATGAGCCTCATATTCACCGAGATCTTTATCGTATAAACTTTTTTCTACATACCACTTATAAAATCTTTTTCCAAAAATTCCAGCCCAATAAGCATCAGCTATATCTTCAGCTAAACGGCGACCCTGTAAATTTAATACTATTTTTGCTTGATCAATCATTTCAGGCTTATGTATTTCTGTTACTTTTTGGTTAGGAAATACAAGTTTTTTGAGCATTTGTGGCGGGAAGCATACTACGTACATTCCCTTTTCATAATACATTTTATGTAAAAACTGATTTAGTGCAAATAACATTTCTGTCGAAAAGCACTCATAAAATGGAGCCTCCATGCCTATAAACTTAATATTATATTTCTCTATTTTTTCTTGTATTTGTGCTACTTGTTTCATGAGCCTAATAACAAGTATACCATCTTCTGAAGATGTCTTAAGTAGCCCTTTCTCTACTACATCTGTGTCATTACCTTTTATATCTAGAATAACATAACCAGCTTTTTGCAAAGACGGGTCTAATCCTAACATATATAAGGGTGAGCTATTTGTACTTAATTTCTTTTTTGCCATAATATTAAAAGTGGGGGCCGCGTGAGCAGCCCCCTATTGTGGGTACGCACACCCGCGTTTTAATTCATATCCGCCTTATCCCAGACCCACATTTTTACAGAGCTTCACTCATTATATCACCAAGGTTAATGTTTTCGGCAGCATCGGCAGTACCGGCGCTTTCGATACCGAGAACTTCCTTGATTTCATCGATGGATAAATCGGCAGGCATGTTCCTAATAATTTCATCCATTAAGGGTTTGGCTTCTTCTTGAACTTTTTCCTTAAGTTCAGCTTTTAGTTGCCAAAAACTTTCAGGACAACTATGAATATCAATAGTTTGATATTCCTCTTTAGTATTTGCAGCAAGACTAAGAGTTACGTCATGTTTACTAAGTGGAAATCCCTTGTTTGCTTTTCTAATCTTTTGAAACATTGAATCTGAAAACATCCAAGGCATTAACTTATAACCCTTAAGTTTTTCATCTTCAATAATATAAATAATAATTACACACCCTACACGCCAACGTGGCCTATTTTTATCATAGCTATGAGTGCAACAAATAGCTCTTTTGTCAGGAGTACTCTTACAAATAAAATATTTGTCAAAATAATGGGCCTGCACTCCTCTAAACATAGTCTTAGGATTATCATCCCAATAAATAATCCCAATTCTGTAATCCTCTCCTTCTTTTGCTTTAAATCCATTAAACTTATAACTTTTTACATCTTCACTGTCTGCTCCAAAACTCATAATCTCACTCATTTTAGTCTCCTTTATAGAAATTCTCTTAGTGTTTCTCCAGGTCTAAAAACTATTTTAAACCCTTTAACTTTTTTATACTCCATCTCATTTTTCTTTCTATTAAAAACTTTTTTATCTTTTTCTTTTATGTTTTTAATAAAAAGTGTCCCAAATCCAGCATATAAATTTAGCTTTTTATTTTTAAGAAGACTATGAAAAATTTCTTGATTGATAATTTTCCACAGATTCTTTCTAATAGAAGCTATATTTGCTTTTTTTAGAATTTTAGGATCTATTCTTTCTGATAATACATTTAATATAGCATTGGTAATATTATTCTCTATATTCACAAATTACTCCATACTTAATAACTGGTCTATATCTAAATCTATACTTGATATAGAAGCATCATCTTCTACTAATACTTTTTTAGGCTGTTCTACTTTTTTAGGCTGTTCTACTTTTTTAGGCTGTTCTACTTTTTTAGGCTGTTCTACTTTTTTAGGCTGTTCTACTTTTTTAG
>Ga0172362_10004287_pt1 | contig 12354 bp, 12 predicted proteins | sample LakKivs1_kivu2a2_FD_114534 | JGI IMG/M metagenome (GOLD analysis project Ga0172362, IMG submission 114534) | Sediment microbial communities from Lake Kivu, Rwanda - Sediment s1_kivu2a2 | ecosystem: Environmental > Aquatic > Freshwater > Lake > Sediment | place: Rwanda: Western Province, Lake...
AGCTCTCATTACCCTTTTCCCTTTCCTCTATAATATTTGGGTAAGCCTTCATGATTATTATCTGCTTTACCCTAAAGATATGACCTTTATTGGCTTTATGAATTATTTATCTTTACTTCGTAATGGAGATTTTTGGAATTCATTAAAGACCTCTTTTCTCTTTACAATCAGTACTGTTGGTTTGGAATTTATTATCGGACTTCTCCTGGCTCTTTTACTCAATCGTGATTTTAAAGGAAAAAACTTGTTCAGGACGCTCTTTCTTTTTCCGATGATCGTCACACCGATTGCAGTAGGTTATATGTGGAGAATTATGTATAGCCCATCCTTGGGAGTGATTAATTATTTTCTATCCTTCATAGGAATTACCGGTAAAGAATGGGTCGCAGACCCTAAAATGGCACTTCTTTCAGTCGTTATTGTCGATGTATGGCAATGGACACCATTCATGGCTCTTATTTTCCTGGCTGGTCTGATGTCTCTGCCTCGAGAACCTTTCGAAGCTTCCATAGTTGATGGATCCACCCAGGTTCAATCGTTTTATTACATCACTTTACCATTAATGAAACCGGTTTTTATTGTGGCCTTATTGTTTCGATTTATTGATTCCTTCCGTACTTTTGACATCATTTACTCCATGACCGGAGGAGGACCGATACGTGCGACTGAAACTTTTAATATACATATTTATTACAATGCTTTCCGGGATCTACAAATTGGGTATTCAGGTGCATTAGCCATTGTCTTTTTATTCTTGGTTATCGTAATCTGCACCTTAATTTTACGTTGGAGCAAGGTTGAAATAATTGACTGATATAGAACCTGTGGTCACAATTGGATTTAGTTTATACACGAATAATTTTGTTATAAGAAAAGGGGAAACCTCATGATTCAAAAAAAGCTCAGGCAAATTATTAATATATCTTGTATTACCGGCCTGATTATCTTGCTCCTTTTTTTTCTTTTTCCTGTTATTTGGATGTTTTTTATGTCCATTAAAACCCGGGCGGATGCACTCGCCATGCCACCCAAATTTATTTTTCAACCTACTTTGGCAAATTATGCCAGTGTTCTAACCAATCAGAATTTTATTCATGGTTTTTATAATAGCTTAATAGTTGGTATCTTTTCACTCATAATCGTCCTTTTTGTCGGCGTTCCTGCCTCATATGCCATTGCTCGGTATACATTCAAGCATAAAAGAGATATCGCTTTTTGGATATTGAGTACCCGGATGGCACCTCCCATCGCGGTCCTGATTCCTTTTTATCTCCTTTTTCGCACTTTGGGTTTAACCGATACCCGTTTTTCGTTGATTATCACCCATATTACAATTAATTTAGCCCTGGTCATTTGGATGATGCGAAGTTTTTTACAAGATGTTCCCCGGGATCTGGAAGAAGCTGCCCTTATTGACGGATGTACCCCCATGCAATCCTTTATCAAGATAATTCTTCCACTTTGTGCGAATGGAATAATTGCCACTGCAATTTTAGGATTTGTCTTTTCATGGAATGACTTACTTTTTGGGTTGGTTCTTTCCGGTGCGAACGCCAAAACTGCCCCGGTTTTCGTGGCAAATTATATTTCTTATCAGGAGATCATGTGGGGACAATTATGTGCTTCAGGAATAATAGTAACCATACCAGTCATTATTTTTGTAGGTTTTGTCCAGCGTTATCTAATCCGGGGACTTACCCTGGGGGCCATTAAAGGATAAGCATACAGACCGAATAACGACCCTGGCACCATATGAGAATGAAAATACTCAGCCATTCATTTGTTTCTATTCTCCACTTTCGTAAAGAAGAGTGAGAAGGGTTTTGAAAGGGGTAGTGAAAAAGGTTAAAGGTTAAAAAATGAAAAATATTAAAAGATCGAATCCCTCTCGTTCCTCCTTTATCAAACAGGAGACGTCCTGTAAAAGGGTGATATTTTAATATCTTTGATCAGTTCACTGTTCAATGATAATTATTACTTTTACTAAAAGATGAGATTCTCAGATTGCAAAACCGCATCTCAAGGTGACGGCTTTTTTCTTTCATTCTTGATTACTATTCATTGCTTTTGCCTGTATTTTCATAATATTTACTATTAATTGGACAAAATAAGAAACAAAACGGGGATGGATGCAGTGTGTATCAAGTATCATCATAGGGAAAAAAGAATTCAAAGTAAGTAATTTCTCTAAAATTGACAAGAGGTGTTTGAGGTTTTCTTAAAATAAAAAAACCACGGACTCTAACGAACCATCTCACCTTTTTCCCACCAAGGGAGTTCATTGGCCACTAAAAACCCTCGATGTTTCAGGATTGGACTTTCATCTTCCCTGGTAGAAAGACTTCGAACCTCCTCTTTCGCAAGAGGAAACTCTTTTTTCCAACCCTCCGGTTCTCCGATTCCTCAGAATCCGTGATAGATTTATAATATCTCCTCTATAGTAATTTGTCAAATAAAATGGTCGAACGATTTATGTTGTTGTAGAGCCAATTCTATAATTGGAATCTTTAATATTTCCAGTATTTACAAGAAAAATTCAAAGAAATAAAAAAAATATAAATTTTTTAAAAAAACATTCATGCCTTAAAAATACCCTGGCTCCATCAGAAAACGAAAACTCAGCCTACTTTTAAAAAGCAATTAACCCGGATATGTATATGTCTTTTTTCCTTAGTATTATTCTTTTCAATTTATCAGTCTTATGCCGTGGGTTAAGTTTTCATGATATCTTTAATGGCATGATAGATATCTTTTTCTTGGGGGATGACGAAGCTTTCCAGGTGGGGTGCCATTGGTATAGGAACGTCTTTGGCACCGATTCTTTTTAATGGTGCATCGAGATAATCAAAGGCTTCATCAGCAAGACGAGCCACAATTTCCGCACCAGGACCGTAACTCAGGTGAGCTTCATGGACGACAAGAGCTTTATGAGTTTTTTTCACTGATTGAAGAATGGTTTCCATGTCCAGGGGAACTAAGGTTCGTGGATCGATAACTTCAACATCGATTCCCTCTTCTGATAATTGCTCAGCGGTATGAAGAGATTTATGAACCATTTCAGCGGTTGCTATCACCGTGATGTCTTTACCACTTCTTTTCACATCGGCAGCTCCGAAAGGAATGGAATAGGCTTCTTCCGGAACTTCACCTCGTAGATTATAAAGACCTTTGTGTTCATAGAATAAAACCGGATTATTGTCATCGATGGCAGTTTTCAGGAGGCCTTTTGCATCATAAGGTGTCGAGGGGATAACCGTTTTAAAGCCGGGGATGTGTGCCAGTAATCCTTCTAAGGATTGGGAATGTTGGGCGGCAGCGGAAAGTCCGGCTCCAATTGTCGTTCGAATGACCAGGGGAAGCTGACATTGATCGCCAAACATGTATCGCATTTTTGCGGTTTGATTGATGAGTTGATCACCGGCAACAAACAAAAAATCGCAAAACATTATTTCAGCGACCGGCCTCATTCCAACCGCGGCAGCTCCGGTGGTCGCACCAACGATGGCAATTTCCGAGAGTGGGGTATTTCTGACCCGTTCATCACCGTATTTTTGCCATAAACCGGTGGTGACACCAAAGGCGCCACCAAGCGGACCGATATCTTCTCCTAAGAGAAATACATCGGGATTGTTCTGAAGCTCAAAGTCCAAAACTTCTTGAATAGCTTCCCGAAAGGTTATTTGTCTCATAATTATTTCACCTCAATCATATTCTTAAACAAATAGATTATTCTGGAAATAGCTTAAATACCGTGAATCGTGAGTGGTGAGTTGTGAATCGTGAGTCGTCTAAAAAAATCACCTTCATCCTTACCTTCTTCTAATATTTTCCCTCGCCCACGATTGGGCGCCTTTCCCAATCGTATCTTTTTACATCTTACGTCGTAGACTGTCGGGAGAGGGTCAGGGTGAGTGGGTATTTTCATTGTCACTGGTGCGGAATATGGTGTGGCGGTCTATCCTGTAAACTCCGTCAGGATATCAGCCTACGGCGTAAGATTGAAAAACAGAAAAGACTAAAACTGAAAGGATAGACCCTCAAAGTTTTCATCTTCATCTGGTGCCACTCAGTGGCATGAGGGTCTATCCTGGAAATACACCAGGATCTCAGCCTACGGCGTAAGATAAAAACAACAAAGACTAAAACTAATAGGATAGACCTCCATGGTTTCCATATCCTATGGTGCTGCGTAGCAGCATGGAGGTCTATCCTGAATATTTGGTTGACTTTCAAATATGTCCACTCAATGCTTCTTGAACGTCAGCCAGTGGAGAGTTGCGTCCATATTCAACCGCTTCCTGTATTTCTGTTTGGATGGAAAGAGTGAGTGCAGCAATATCGGCTTGCTGGAGAAGACCATTATCAAAAACATACTGAGTGAATGTCCGAATCGGATCCTTCTTTTTCCATTCATCGATTTCATTTTTGGTTCGATAGGGCTGCGGGTCGCCTTCCCAATGACCGCGAAAACGGTAAGTTTTGCATTCAAGCAGGGTGGGTCCTTCACCCCGACGGGCTCGATCGACCGCAAGCGCGGCTTTTTCGTAGACTGAAAGAACGTTCATCCCGTCGGCGATATCACCTATGATGCCATAAGCATCAGCTCTTTGTGCAATATCTACAATTTTTTGGTGGTGTTTTTGCGGAGTGGTTTCAGCAAACAGATTATTTTCACACACATAGACCACCGGGAGATTCCATACCGCGGCTAAATTTAAGGCTTCATGGAATGCTCCCTGGTTGGATGCGCCATCACCAAAAAAACATACAGATACTCTTCCCAGGTTTTTCATCATGCTTCCCAAGGCAGCTCCGGTTGCGATTGGAATACCACCACCGACGATTCCATTGGCTCCGATCATCCCTTTCGAGAAATCAGCAATGTGCATCGAACCACCTCTCCCATGACAGTAACCAGTTGCTTTTCCATATAACTCGGCCATCATGGCTTTTAGGGATACTCCTTTGGCGATACAATGACCGTGTCCCCGATGAGTACTCGAAATATAATCATCCGGCTGGAGTGCAAGACATACACCTGTTGCCACCGCTTCTTCGCCAATATAGCTATGTAACCAGCCAGGGAGTTCTTTGGCGGCGAAGAGTTTGACTGCTTCTTCCTCAAAAAATCTGATTTTAAGCATGGTGGTTAACATGTCTTTTGCAAGTTCGTGAGGTATCACATCTATCCCTCCCCATATTGATAGCTTTCATTCATTTTACTCTGAAAAGACGAAAATTGTGAAAGATAAATAAATGATTTGTAAAAAATAGAGAGTTTGAGGGAGAGAGGGAAACAAAATATCCTCTCATCATAATCCTAACGAAGGAGGGAGAGGATATTTTGTGTTAACTCGTGTTCAATTCAAGTTTGAATACTTACTTTTTGGAACAATTCTGAAAAGAAGCGGGGTATCTTCGTTCTGGTTTACGGATTTTGCCGTTATTGCCGATTTCATAGATCGTTCCTAAAGCGGCTTCAGTATCAAGATAGTAGAATTCATCTTCGTCAAATTTACCACTCTGAATGACTTCGATCCCTTTTTTCTTAAATTCTTCCAACGCTTTTTGACAATCCTTATAATACAGTTTGATGTGGTGTAATCCTTCACCCTTTTTCTCTAAGAATTCATCATACAGGCTTCGACCGGTCAGGGGTTGCATGAGTTCGATCTGGACATCACCGGTCCAGGCGACCGCCAGAAGATACTTGTGATCGGAGGGTTTCCCTCGAACCATTGAATCCCGTACATCTGGGGGACCAAAGGTATAAATATCCCAGGGACCGATATGGAACACTTCCCAAAAGTATTTCATGGCTGTGTCGAGATCTCTCACCACATGGGCAATTTGGATGACATCTCCATCTTTCATGATTAGTACCTCCCTTATTTATACAATAAACAAATTTGCTTCAAGAAAAAATGAATGAATCAATTTCCAATATTGTCTCTAATTGCTACTGACCATCTTAATCCGCGTTTTTGATTTTTCGTTAAAGTAATTGATGGCGATAACAGCGATTATGATAAAACCCCACATAGCCCGTATGAAAAATGGGTCCATACGTAGCAGGTTAACACCGCTGGAAATGACTTGAAGAATCACTACCGAAACGATCATTCCCGATACTTTCCCGAAACCACCGGCTGGATCGACTCCACCCAGAAAACAAGCCAGGATGGCAACTAACAGGTAAGATTCGGCATAATTTGCTTTAACTGAATTGAGCTGTCCCATCATGATAAAGGCAGTAACCGCTGCAAAAAGAGAAGAAAGCAGAAATTCCCTGAGTATTATCGATCTGGTATCTATATTGGAGAATTTAGCGGCAGTGAAATTTGAACCCAGCATATAGAGACTATAACCAAAAACGGTTTTATTAAGAATGATGGTTAGGATAAAGGTAAAGATCAAAAAAATAAAAAAAGGAATTGGTATTCCAAAAAGTAATCCATTGCCGATGGTAATCAGCGATTTAGGAAAACCGGTAATGGTGTATCCCTTGGTTAGAACGATATTCACTCCGTTTAAAAGAGTCATGGTACCCAGGGTAGCAAGCATATCGGGAACTCTTAAATAGCCAGTGAGGATGCCACTTAGGGTTCCTGCTCCCAAAGCAGCGATAACACCCATGACCATGGAGATGAGAATGACTAATGCCGAAGCTTCTGTCGGATTCCCGCCGGATAATGCCCGTAGAGTGAGGGCGGTAATGATGCCAGTAAAATTGGCGGTGGCGACAATTCCCAAGTTAATTCCTCCGCTCAACATGGTGATCATCATTCCCATGGAGAGAAAAGCCAGCAATGGGAGCTGGTATGCCATCGAGCGAAAGTTTGAAATGGTGGGAAACCGCGAAGGATTAAGGATTGACATAACCACGACGATAATGATTAAGATAACGTAAAGAGATAAGTTCGGAATATTTTTCTTCATACCCGATCCTCCGCCTTTTCTTCGATATGGATCTTGATCCTACTTTTTTCCTGGCGAATTTTTTGAATGGCACTGATAGTAATGCTAATGACAATAACCGCACCCACAAAAACATTAAACCAATAAGTTGATATTTTAAGAAGAGTAAGGCCATTGTTCATAATAGCGAAAAGCATAATTCCCAGGAAGGTTCCAATAACTGATCCACCGCCTCCGAAGACACTGGCTCCACCGAGGAAAACAGCGGCGATGACGTTCAATTCTTGACCGACGATGATATTAGGAATGGCGGATTGAACGATGGCGGCGTGAACAATGGCAGCGATTCCTGAGAGAAGACCGATAAAACTGAAAGCAAAGAGTTTGGTTCGAAAAACATTGATACCAACTCTTTCGGCAGCAACTTCATTTCCACCAACCGCATAAATATTTCTTCCCACACTGGTGTATTTTAATATATACCAACCCAGGAAAAGAACCAAAATCCAAATAAGCGGCATAAGAGTGAAACCATAAGCCACATTATTTTGATTGATAAAGCTGCCAATTTTGATATTGGCAAAATCCCTGAACATAGGATGAACAACAAAAATCACTTGACCTTTAGAAAAAACATAGAGGAGTCCATAATAGATGTTTAAAGTAGCTATAGTGATAATGACTGTGGGGACTCGAAAATAATGGACCAGAAAGCCATTGAAGCTTCCCATGAGTGTCCCGAGGGCAGCAGCTATCAGGAAAGCCAGGATGATATTACCTCCCCATTTGAGGGTCATAATGACCACGACATATTCGACGACCTGGGCAATAGCAGTGAAAGAAACATCGGGAGATCCACCTAAAATCAGGACGAAGAGCACCCCAACTGCCATAATACCGATGACCGAAAAGCTTTTCAATAAATCGAAGAGATTTTCAGCGGTCAAAAAGCGGGGATTAAAGATGGTTATTACGATACTGAGAATGATAATAACCACTGCAATGTAAAATTCGGTTTGTTTGAGTAATTTATTCATGGGATTGAATTCTCTCCATCGATTATCTCATCAAACTATCAGTTTCGCTCATCTCGACCCGCCGTTGGATATCAGCTTCGTTTACATCGGAGGTATTGATTTGTTCAATTATTCGTCCATTTCTCATAATGGCAATCCGGTTACAATTATTGACAACTTCGGGGATTTCATCGGAAATAAAAATAATCCCAACTCCTTTTTCAGCCATTTCTCGGATGATTTTGTGAATGCTGCTTTTGGCGGCGATATCAATACCTACTGTTGGACTATCAAGGATGAGAATTTTAGGATGTGCGGCTAACCATTTAGCAATAACGACTCGTTGCTGGTTTCCGCCAGAAAGGGTTTGAACGGCGATATCTGATCCGGCAACTTTAATACCCAATTCATTGATCCAGGAATTGACCGTGATGTCCCATTCCTTCGAATCGATCAATTTAAAATTTCTTAAAAGCCGTTTGATGATAACTGTAACAATATTATCACCAACCGACCTTTTCATGATCAAACCTTGTACCAATCGGTTCTCGGGAACGTAACCAATACCAGCTTGAACGGCATCCTTGACCGATTGAATTCTTACCTTTCTTCCTTCCACAAAAATTTTCCCACTATCGGCGGGGTCCATTCCAAAAAGGGCAAGAGCTAATTCGGTTCTTCCCGATCCAAGGAGTCCGGTTATGCCAAATATTTCTCCCCGGTGGAGAATAAAGGAGATATCTTGAAAATTATTCTTTTTGGAAAGATGCTGTACTTCAAGCAGTTTTTGCTCGGGAATAATTTTTTTATCGTACCGGGAATAGGTTATGGTTTTTCCGGTCATGAGATAAACCAATTTTTCATTGGTTATTTCTTCCCGGGGTAAAGTAGCGACATTCTGACCATCTCGAATGACGGTGATTTTTTCGGCGATTTCCATTACTTCATTTAATTTATGGCTGACAAACATGACTGAGATTCCTTTGTGTTGCAGGTCTTTGACAACTACAAAGAGTTGATCAATTTCTTTTTTGGTGAGTGCTGATGTCGGTTCGTCAAGAATCAGAAAACGAAGATCGCTGGTGAGAGCCCGACAGATGGCAACCATTTGTTGGTTGGCTACTGAGAGGTTTCCAACTTGTTCATCCAAGTCGAGATTTATTTTTATTTTTTCAGTAGCAATGCGGGCAATCGTTTCAATTTCTTTCCAGTTTAAAAATTTTTCTTTTTTTTCGACCAGTTGACTATAAGCTATATTTTCGGCAACGGTAAGGTTGGGGAAGAGAGCAAAATCCTGAAAGATGACCCGAATCCCCATATTGATGGAGTCAATTGAGCGAAGATGTTTATAGACCTGACCTTCAATCCAGATTTCTCCAGTATCGGGTTGGAGGTTCCCCGAAATGATTTTAATGAGAGTCGATTTGCCAGAGCCATTTTCACCGACTAAACAATGAATCTCACCTTTTCCGATCGTAAAATCTACACCTTTGAGCGCCTGAACACCGCCAAAGCTTTTGCTGATGTTAGATAGACGTAATAAGTCAGTCATCTTATCAAATCGTTTCTCCCTATGTATAATAGATGTCCATGTCAGGCAAAAACCCTGGCACCAGTATAAGATGAAAATATTTACTGTAAAGATGTTGAGTTGTTGAGGTGTTGAGTTGGAATGAAATCAAAAAATGAGATCCTCATGTCGCAAAAAACGCTCCTCAGGACGACAACTTCGTTGTCGGATAAGATTGCCACGCCTCATGCTTGGATGATTTTCCCAAGGTTTCTCTTTTATTTTTGATATGATCTGTCATGCCGTAGGTACGTGGGGTGTTTCCCCCCACGTCTTCTTTTTTCTCTTTTGATCCTACTTCGTAGACTGTCTGGCTCGCAATGACAGATTCTTTAAACTTTTTACATTTCACCGTATTTTTATAATAGGTTCAAATGAATCTTAATAAAATAAAACGGTCTTCCATACTTCGTGTATGGAAGACCGCAAAATCAGTAAATGTCGTGATTAGAAATTGTAATCTTTCATGTTTTCTTTTGTTACAATTAATGGTTTGTCGAAGAGAACATTGATACCATCGACCTTCGCTTTACCGATATTTGGGATTTCAATGCCATCAACCACTTCGCCAGCTTTGCCGTCAAGGATCATCTTGGCAAGATATACCATAACATAACCAGCTTCACCGGGATCCCAAAGAATTGAATAGTCCATGGACTCATCTTCTAAATACTGAGCAGCCTGGTTGGGAGAAGTTGTCCCGATAACCGCCACTTTATCCTGCAGTCCTTTTTCGCGCACGGCTTGAGCAGCACCTGGTGCTCCCTGGCTCCCAAAGCAGAGAAAACCTTTTAGATCGGGGTTGGCAGTGAGGATTTCTAAAGAGGTCTGACGGGCTAAATTCTGATCTTCAGAAACTGGATATCGATCAGCTACTTGAACCAGATTTGGGTATTTTTCTTTAGCCAGAGCTACAGCAGCATCGGCCCAGATATTATGTGCCGGAACAGTAAGTGAACCGACATAAATAACGAATTTTCCACTGTCACCCATTTTTTCGACCAAGAGTTCCATGGCCTTTTCACCGAACTTTACGTTATCAATCATTTCTACATCAAAATCAGCATTGACCTGGTTTGGAGATTCATGGGTGATAACGGCGATTTTCTGTTCCTTGGCACGAGCGAATACTGGTTCGCAGGAACTGGCATTGTTCGGAACCACCAAAACAGCATTGACACCCTGGTTGATGGCATCTTCGATCAACCGAACTTGTTCGGCTTCGTCGGCTGAAGCTGGGGCTTGCTGATAAACTTCGATACCAAAATCGGCTGAAGCCTTGTTCAAACCATTTTCCAATTGATTAAACCAGGGAGCGCGAAGTTTGGGAATGGAGACCATTTTGTACTTGGCATCTGCAGCAAAGGCTCCTTCAGCGATGATAAAAATAAATACTGACAAAAGAAACACGACTGATAAAAATAGAAATATACGTTTTGACTTCATTTTTTTTATTCCCCTTTTTTATCAAATTTTTGATACAACGTTCATTTTACTCATGGGTTAATTTTATTGTCAAGAAAAGAAAGAAAAAATCCTGTTGGATCAGCATCTATGCTATGCATTATTCTTAATTACTGTTGTGAAAATACAGTGAATCGTTAGTGGTGAGCCGTGAATCGTAAAAAAATCAAAATGATCTTTCATTGCGAGCCACCGTTCTGTGGTGGCGTGGCAATCTCATGTTTTAATCCATTTCAACTCAACAACTCAACATCTTTATAATTTTCTTGGCATGGATTTCTACTTACTCATATTCTCTTTGCTAATTAGAGCCAGGATGCCACCAATAATGAGAAGTATTCCTGGAATAATGAAGCCGATCAGGAGGAAAACAAAACCAACAATGCCAGAAATCAGCATTAATATTCCACCGATTTGACCTTTTTTCTTGACAATAATAGCTGCAATTAGACCCAAGATAGAGAATATTAAAGCCCCGACTCCTCTACCTACTGCTATGGTGCCAAATACGGGAAGAAGTCGTTGAATTTCCAACGGAATATTCATTTCATTTAGATTCATAGTACCGGCGAAACGCATAGTTATGCCGGCGATGAGGACCACCGCTGAAAAAATCATTCCTAAAATACCACCAATGATACCCAAAATCATTGCGCTATTTCGCATGATATGACCCCCATTTTTGTAATATTCTATCCTGTAAACTACGACAGGAAATCAGCCTACGGCGTAAGATTAAAAGATTTAAAAGATTAAAAACTGAGAGGATAGACCCTCGGAGTTTTCATTCTCATCTGGTGCTACGAAGTAGCATGAGGGTCTATCCTGGAAACTGCAACAGGATAGCAGCCTACGGCGTAAGATTGAAAAACAGAAAAGACTAAAACTGAAAGGATAGACCCTCAAAGTATTCATTCTCATCTGGTGCCACAACAACGTGGTATGAGGGTCTATCCTGGAAACTGTCACAGGATTCGATATTAATCATCACCCCTGAATGTTTCTATCAGGGGTCTAAAGTAAATTAAAAAAGACTTAGATTCCCGATTAATACATTCGGGAATGACGAATGGTATCGATATCTGTTATAAAAATCTATTGCGTCGAAGTTTTCATCTTAACATGGTGCTGCGAAGCAGCATGGCGGTCTATCCAGGAAATACACCAGGATAGCAGCCTACGGCGTAAGATGAAAAGATTGAAAAGATAAAAAAAACAATGAGGATAGACCCTCTTATTTCCATTTTCATCTGGTGCCACGCAGTGGCATGAGGGTCTATCCTGGAAACTGTCACAGGATTCGATGTTAATCGTCACCCCTGAATGTATCTATCAGGGGTCTAAAGTAAATTAAAAAAGACTTAGATTCCCGATTAATACATTCGG
>Ga0172362_10004288_pt1 | contig 12352 bp, 6 predicted proteins | sample LakKivs1_kivu2a2_FD_114534 | JGI IMG/M metagenome (GOLD analysis project Ga0172362, IMG submission 114534) | Sediment microbial communities from Lake Kivu, Rwanda - Sediment s1_kivu2a2 | ecosystem: Environmental > Aquatic > Freshwater > Lake > Sediment | place: Rwanda: Western Province, Lake...
AGAGAAAATGGGGACACAATCTATATTTCCGAATTTTTTCTGTCATTTTTCTGAAGGTCTAAGAATTTTGTGTTGAACGACAGCTTTTAGACGGGAAGACTGAAACCTTTTCGCGCTACGTCTCAGGAAAAGTGTGCGGGTTATAGAACAACTGGCCACTCAATCAAGTGCCTTTGGCCTACAAGCTATCGCCGGCATCCTGGGACTGAATTTTCCTTTTGAAACGACAGCATTTTTTCGTAAAATAGAGCTTGTTCTCAAGCTGGCTGATAAGACATAAGGTTCGTTTTAGCCTATCGCTTTCCGCTCATCGAGCAGATGTCCGTGAGGCTATTTATTATTTAAATGATAAATTTCAGGAGGGGTGAGGATGAAAAATAAAAAAACAAGCTCAAGGCGCGATTTCTTGAATATGGCCATCGGTTCAGGAGCCTTGATAGCCTCAGGGGTCGCTTCTTCGGTTCTGGCCAGTCCACAAAGTCTGGTTTCTAATAAAACGCCTGCGGGAGCTCAGAAGCCAGAAGCCCTTAAGCTTAAATATGCGCCGCCATTCGGCATGTTTGAAGCTTCAGCTGGCAAGGATCCGCTTGAGCAGATGAAGTTCATAGCTGACCAGGGCTTCAGGGGAGTATTTGATAATGGTTTGCCTGGGCGGCAGGTTGGGCAGCAGGAAGCTATCGCTCGCGAAGCTTCAAAGCTCGGCCTGGAAATCGGGCCTTTTGTGGCTTATGCCGATTTCAGCGTTGAATCCTTTGTGCTCAGGGATGATTCAGTTCGGGAGATGCTCAAAGGGAAACTCAAGGCGGCCCTTGAGACCTCAAGAAGGACGGGTGTCAAGCTGGCGCTCGTGGTCCCGGGCCGTTACAACCAGAGGCCGGACTGGGATTATCAGACGGCCAACGTTATTGAGAATCTTAAATGGTGTGCGGGCATCTGCGAGCCGGAGGACGTGATAATTGTCCTTGAACCGCTCAACCCAAAGGACCATCCCGGACTTTTCCTGACTAAAATGTCCCAGGCTTATCAAATATGCAAAGCAGTCGGGAGCCCCTCAGTTAAGATACTCAATGACATTTATCATCAGCAGATAACAGAAGGCAACATTATTCCCAACATCGATGCCTGCTGGGAAGAAATTGCTTCTTTTCACATAGGCGATACTCCGGGCCGGAAAGAGCCTGGCACCGGCGAGCTGAATTACAAAAACATTTTCAAACATCTTTTTCTGAAGGGGTACAAAGGTGTGCTCTGTATGGAACATGGGAAGAGCAAGCCAGGAAAGGAAGGCGAGCTGGCTGTTATCCAGGCTTATCGTGAGGCAGACTCATTCACCTGATGCCAGACACGCGCCATCTCCATTTCCCGGCCTAACTATTGAGCTCTGAGATTCCTCGCCTATGAGTCTGCCAAATCGTGTTTTATTTTTTTTATTATTCCTTAGCCATGAAATCAGATATAATCGGCAATTTGATACACCTTCTTAGTGTAAAAAAAAGCGATTTCCTGACTTTCAGAATCAAAAGAAAGGACGAGCTGCCATCAAAACGAGTGCACGCTGTTTGATTCAGATGGTCCTGCCTTTGCTTCTCGTTATCTGGCCCGGCTTTTCTGCCGCGAGGGAGAAACTTCCGCCTCTTGAACCGTTTCGCACAGACGCGCCCCCTATCATTGATGGTGTTCTTGATGACCAGACCTGGGCGCAGGCAACGTGGGAAACCGGGTTCCTAACCTGGCGGCCGGATTTCGGAAAGGAAATGAGTGAGAAAACGGTCGTTTATTATGCCTACGACAGGGAAAACATGTACTTCGCCTTCCGCTGCTATGACCGCGAACCTTCCAGGATCAAGGCTTCGGTCACATCGCGCGACTCAATAAGTCAGGACGACTGGATATGTCTGAACATTGATACTTTTAATGATCAGCAATCTCTTTATGCCTTCTATGTCAACCCGCTCGGTATTCAAGCTGACTCCAGGTACGAAGAGGGCCAAGAAGACCATACTGTAGACGTCATCTGGTATTCAGCTGGCCGGATTGACAGTGAGGGTTACACGATTGAAGTCCGGATTCCGTTCAAGAGCATCCGTTATCACCATAAAGAACCTGTTGAGATGGGAATCATTTTTGAAAGAAGTATAAGCCGCTTTTCGCAGTCAGGGACTCACCCGCCGCTCGACCCGGCGCGTGGCTTTGATTTCCTGACGACGCGACCCTTGAGATTCACTGGCATCAAGCATTACACACTTCTGGAGCTTCTGCCGGCAGCCACTTACGGTCAGACAAGCCTGGTCGATCAGGAATCGCTTGTCAGGCAAGAATCGAAGCCAGATTTCGGATTAACTGCCAAGTATGGCCTGACCTCGCAGCTTATTCTGGACGCCACTATCAACCCCGATTTCAGCCAGGTTGAGTCGGACGCAGGACAGGTGGATTTCAATCTCCGGTATGCGCTTTTTTATCCAGAGAAACGGCCTTTCTTTCTGGAAGGCCGTGAGAAATTCACTCTGGCAGCGGCTGAAACAGGGAACCCTCTTGAATCTGTAGTGCACACCCGAACTATTGTTGATCCTTTCGTCGGATTCAAGCTTATCGGGAAGCTCGCATCTAGGGATACTATTGCCTCTCTTTATGCCGTTGACAAGCTGGGACCAGAATCATCAACTGAATATGCCCACGTTACGATCGGGCGTTACAAACGTGCCCTCAAAGATGACAGCTTCGTTGGAGGAGTCTGGACAGGCCGGTTCGAAGGTCCAACATACAATGCTGTTATTGGATTAGACGGCCATCTTCGCCTCAATCCCTCTTCTTATATCGCTTTTCACACTCTTTGTTCGGTATCGAAAATCGATGAAAGTAATGGAGAAACTGAAGGGCATGCCCTGGGCCTGCAATATTACTACCAGACAAGAGACAGGTTGTTCCAGATTGCCTTCCAGGATCTGGGCAAAAATTTTCTGACCGGGATCGGTTACCTCACCAGAAACGGCTTGAGCCGGCTCAAGGTGGGTTATGTGCCGATGATCTATCCAAAATCTAAAATTTTGCTGCGTATCGACCCGCTCTTACATTCCATCAACATCAGGGATAAGTTCAGCGGGCTCTTCGAGACTTACGAATCTTTCGACCTGCGTCTGATTCTACCGAGGAGTACCACGTTGATTGCCGGCGGCCGTTATCAAACAGAGGTTTTTCTGGGACAGCGGTTTGGTCGCAGTGGATTGCGCTTGATCGGGGTAAGTCAGTTCACCAGGCAACTTCTGCTCAGTGCGCGATATAATTATGGCCAGAAAATCCGGTATGTGGAGTCACCCTATCAGGGACGTGGAAGCGACGCTCTGTTCAGCTTCGCTTATCTTCCTTCAGAAAGACTTAACATCGGCCTGAGTCTGACTTACTCGGATTTTATTCGTTCCGCTGACGGAGTGAAGGAATATGATTACGCGATAATCAGGAGCGAGAACACTTACCAGCTCAACAAATTTCTGTTTTTCCGGGCAATTGTGGAATACAACTCATTTCGGCGGGAACTGATGACTGACTTCCTTGCCTCCTTTACATACATCCCGGGCACGGTCGTCCATATCGGTTATGGCTCATTATACGAGAAGATTGAATGGCAGGCTGATGAGGGTGTTTACGAGCCATCAGATCGTTTCCTCGAGACCAAGAGAAGCTTTTTCTTCAAGGTTTCGTATTTGTGGCGATTATGAGCCGTGCGGGAGGCTTCCGGTGGCGAGGGTCGCCCAGAGGTTGTCCGGGCTGATAATTGCTAAGGATCTTTTCCTTCTGAGATAGGAGGTTTAATCCGTATTCTGTTGTGAGAATTTGCATAATGAAAACCGACCGCTTCCCCCGGCGAAAACGATTCTTCTTTTCCGATGCCTTAAGCTGAGCATATCTTTGACCTGCACCTGGACAAGTCAGGAGCAAAAATGATAAATAGGCATAAAGAAAGAGAAGGAGAGGAAAATGAGCGATTTTAATAAGGAAGAAAACTATCAGGAAATTATTAGCCTGGACCGGCGCGATTTTATTAAGACAGCTTCCATGGCCGCTCTGGTAGCTGCAGTTTCTGGGACAGGCGCACTGTTTGCCTCTGGAAATGAGAGGATAAAAGTGGGTCTCATCGGATGCGGTGGCCGTGGAACTGGTGCAGCTCTTGACTGCGCCACAGCCTCGCCGGACGTAGTCATCACAGCTATGGCCGACCTTTTTCCGGATATGGTGGAGAACTCGTTGAAACGGCTGCGCGAGAAGCTGCCGCCTGAGCGCGTTCTGGTCACGCCTGAGACCTGCTTTACCGGATTTGATGCCTGCCAGAAAGCAGTTAAGGCTGATGTTGACCTGGTAATTTTAGCGGCCCCTCCATTTTTCAGGCCGGCGCATCTGGCGGCAGCAGTGGAAGCTGGCAAACATATCTTTACTGAAAAGCCAGTGGCCGTTGACCCCGCTGGAGTGCGATCGGTTATTGCCTCCTCAGAGCTGGCGGCCAAAAAGGGGCTGGCCATAGTAGCCGGAACGCAGCGGCGGCATCAGGCCCATTATGTGGAAATAATGAAACGCATTCGCAACGGTGACATCGGCGAAATCGTGGCTGCGCAATGCTACTGGAATATGGGTGCCCTGTGGCTGGAACGGGCAGCTCAGAACTGGGCTGACCGCATAATCAAGAAATGGTCTGATATGGAATGGCAGGTTCGCAACTGGCTTTTTACGGTCTGGTGTTCTGGCGACCACATCGTGGAACAGCACGTCCACAACCTTGATGTTATCAACTGGGCGTTTGGCACGCATCCGGTAAAGTGCATGGGAATGGGTGGACGCGCGGCTCGGACGGACCCGATGTTTGGCAATGTCTACGACCATTTTGCTGTGGAGTATGAATACCCAAACGGTGTGCGCGTGATGAGCATGTGCCGGCAGACATCAGGCGCAGCCGAGAATGTTTCGGAGCGGGTAGTCGGGACAAAAGGTATTTCTTACACCGACAGTGCTGATGGCTATATAAAAGGACCGAAACCTTACAAACCGGAAAAAGAATCACCGAATCCCTATATTCAGGAACATATAGACCTGATTAACAGCATAAAAGCAGGCAAGCCGCTGAACGAGGGACGCCAGGTGGCTGAAAGCACTTTGACGGCCATCATGGGCAGGATGAGTGCTTACACCGGACGTGCCCTGAGCTGGGAGTGGGTGATGAATGCTTCCAGACTCGACCTTACGCCGCCGCACTTTGAGTTCCGCGAACTGCCACTGCTGGAAGTCGCTGTTCCTGGCAAAACCCCCCTTATCTGAACAGGGACACCTATAAGTGTCCCCTCTTGTAATTGGGAGGATTAAGTTTTAATCTGTAAGCGAAAAAAACCGAGGAAAAAGCAGCTCAGATAGCAGCATATGGAAGACATAGCTCGCGGCGTCCGGTCATTCACCATCGGCACTACGGTAAGCCGCATCCTGGGCCTGGCGCGCGAGATGGTGTTTGCGTTTCTTTTTGGTTCAAGCCGCTCGACTGATGCCTTCAACGCTGCCTTCCGCATCCCAAACTTACTCCGCGACCTTTTTGCCGAGACCGCTCTCTCGGCGGCATTTGTTCCTGTCCTTACCGAGCAGAAAGCCAGAGGCAAGCATCAAGAAAACCTTCTGGCTTCCAACATCTTCAACACTCTGTTTCTGGTCGTAGGCTTCATCACAATCCTGGGCATGATTTTCGCCAGACCTGTGGCTTCGGTCATAGCTGTCGGATTCGGCAACATTCCCGATAAACTAAGCCTGACCGCGAGCCTGACCTTCATCACCTTCCCCTTCCTTTTATTCGTCTCCCTGGCAGCCTGGGCCATGAGCTACCATAACACCGAAGGTTCTTTCTTCGTGCCCTCAGTGGCGCCAGCGTTTTTCAATGTTTTTTCCATTGCAGTTCCGCTGGCCCTTTTCGGCTGGTATACAGCTCGCGGCGGAGACCCAATTTTCGGTGCCGCTCTTGGTGTGACCATCGGCGGCCTGATGCAGTTTCTAATCCAGGTGCCTGGCGTTCTGCGCCACGGTTATCGCTACCGCTTTTATCTCAACTGGCGCGACCCTGAATTCCGGCGGGTGATGGCTCTTTTTGTGCCTGTGGCCATCGGCCTGGCCGGTTCACGCATCAACGTGGCTGTAAACACCATTCTGGTTTCGTTTCTCGAAGAGCGCTCACTGACCTGGCTCAATTATGCTTACCGCATCATGCATCTACCGCTTGGACTTTTTGGAATCGCTGTCGGCACCGTAGCCCTGCCCCGGTTTTCCAGGCTGGTTATGGAGAACAAAATAGAGGAGCTCCACTCTACGCTCAAAGATTCTTTGAGGATGGTTTTTTTTCTGACCGTGCCCTCATCCATACTAATCGCTTTCTTTTCTTACCAGATAACGCGCCTTATCTACCAGCACGGGCAGTTCACTTCAGCCGATACTTTAGCCGTCAGTCGTGCCCTTATTCTTTACACTCTTGGCATTCCGTTCATATCGGCTTTGCGCAATGTGGCTTCGGTTTTTTATGCTCACAAAGATTCTCTTCGGCCAATGTATGCCAGCTTTTTTTCAATCGGTCTTAACATCGTGATGAACTTAGCCCTGATGAAGCCAGTTGGCTTTCTGGCTTTCCCGCTTTCAGCCACGGTGGCCAGTGTGGTCAACGTTCTGATTCTGGTTCGCTGGCTGCCAAAGAAAATTGGTCCGGTGGAGTTTCAGACAATATATGCCTACTTTATCAAACTCGCCGGAGCTTCGGCGGCCGCTGGTTTTGCAGGAATCGTTGTTTTCAGAGCCCTGAGCTCTCAACTCGGAGCTTCCTTTTTTCCAGTATTGATCCTGACCATAACTTGTGGCGTTTTTTCTCTGCTGATTTTTTATGCTGCCTGCCGCCTGCTAAAAATAAGAGAAGTGGATGCTTTTCTACGCCGTTTCCTGCGCCGATAGCCAGAGAATATGAAGTTAGCTCAGAATTAGAGCTGATTAACATGCGGGAAAGAGGGAATTGGACTGAACAACTGGCAACTGGTTGAATTAGCAAGGACAAGAGTTGCCGGCTGACTTCAGCCAAAGGCAACTGATGAATCTCGTTTAAAGCAGAATGGCATTCAGTCAATTAGAACAGGCAATATCCATAAAGAGGCCGCTCAATAAATAACAAGCGGGAACTTGTCAGGAGCAGAAACCGGATTCCGTTGTTTGCTGAGAAATCCGGGCAAGACATATGAACAGATGTTCATATTTTATCTTCAAAAATTATAGGTTTCCGCAAATCTTGCTTCGTATCTCTAAGAGAAATCTGAAAATGGGGGACAGAGTGGAATCCCGGATTTCAGCTTCCAGAATCTTTCCGGGCTTTAACGCCCGCTCCGCTTGAAGTCCGGGACGCTACTTTGTCCCCCATTTTCTTAACCCGGCTGGCTATTCTTTCTTGGGAGTTTCGTTCCTCCGAAAGCCGGGGCCCAGGTAAGGCATGATTCATAGTTTTTTCCATTCTTAGACAATTGTCTGGACAAGAACAGAAAAAGTCTCGACCACGGGTCTGGCAGCCAGCATGATCTTGTCCACAGACAACCCCTCGGCGATCAGCTCGAAGCTGACGAGCGAAATCACCATCGCCACCACGAACGCTGCAATCTTTGTTCTCAGTTTCATCTCAGTTCTCCTTTTAGTTGAAGTTTCATTTTTTTAAGCTTCAACTATTTAGACGCACGGGGTCGATAAAAGGTTCCCTTTTATTTTTAAGAAATTTCAGGCTAAGCTGTAAGGGAGATGGGTTTCAAATCATGGTTTTTTGACCGGACATCACCCCTGCTATTGCTAACCGCGTATCTTAGATATGCGGCCTTCTTTCAGTGTTGCGATATCTGAAAAAAAGCGTTACCGGCTATTTCCTGACCCTGACCGGGTAAGGAGGTCTTTGCGTTTTTTTTGGCGGATTCTTCTTGAGCATGTCCATGATCACTTCGATAGCCTTTTCCAGTTGCGGGTCGCGGCCAGCTGCATAATCGGCAGGAGTAATCTCAATTTCCACATCCGGGGGCACGCCGATATTCTCTATGCCAAAGCCTTCTTCTTCAGTCCAGAAAGCCAGGTTGGGCGCAGTGATCATTCCGCCGTCCATCAGGACCGGAAAGCCCAGGACCCCGACCAGGCCACCCCAGGTTCGCTTTCCCACCAGCGGACCCAGCTTGAATTTCCTGAACATCCAGGGCAGCAGGTCGCCGCCGGAGCCTGCCATTTCGTTTATTAGCATCACTTTTGGACCCTGGATGGAGGCGCTCGGAGTCTTCAGGTCAGCACCGTAGCGCATGGCCCACATGGCGATAAAAGGCTTGCTCAGCCAGTCTATATAATAATCTGCAACCTGGCCTCCGCCGTTAAACCGCTCATCGACAATAATGGCCTCCTTATAAGCCTGTGGAAAGAAATAACGCCTGAAATACATATATCCCTGAAATGAAGTGTTGGGCACATAGACGTAGGCCACTTTTCCGCCGGTGGCTTCTTCAACCTTTTGCAGATTGCCCTCAACCCAGTCGCGATTGCGTAAAGCAAACTCGTCGGCCACCGGCACCACCTGAACTGTCCTGGCGCCTTTACCGTCAGGACTCGGTCCAACCGTGATTTCAACAATCTTATCAGCCCTGTTTTCAAAATATTTATAAAGATTGTCGGGAGGCATTACTTCCTTGCCTTCGACAGAAAGTAAATACTCGCCGGCTTTGACATTTACGCCCGGCTCAGTCAGCGGCGAACGAAGCTCCGGGTTCCAGTTCAATCCACCATAAACTTTCTTAAACCGATATCGGCCGTTGGCTATCTCGTAATCTGCGCCCAGCAGCCCGACCTGGACGGACTTTCGCTCGTATGGTGTATCCCCACCGCCTCCCCGGTGATGACCGATTGCCAGTTCACTGCACATCCAGGCGATAAGCCTGTTCAGGTCATCCCGGCAGGAGAGTTCGGGCAGGAACTTTTCGTATTTGGCTTTCATAGCCGGCCAGTCGCAGCCGTGCATGTTCGGATCATAGAAGTAATCGCGGTTAATTCGCCAGGCTTCGTAAAAAATTTGAGGCCATTCCTGAAGGGGGTTGACTTTAACTTCTATGGAATCAACATTGATTTTTCCCTGGCCAACCTGAATTTTTCCGCTGAGGTTCGTAATGCCCCAGGTGTTCTGAGCCACATACAAAATTTTCTTATTGTCAGCAGAAATCAAATAATTGTTCAGTCCTTCCATTATGACTTCATCTTTTCTGGTCTTCAGGTCGAAGTGGTGGAGCTTGCCGCTGCGAGAGCCTCCGCCAGGGCCGGCGAACATAGCTCCGATAGCGATAGTTGGAAATTCGAGATAATAAATGTGACCTGCCTCTCCAGTCTGCAAGTTCGAGTAGTTGCCAGGAGGAAGCGGCAGGGCCACAATGCGGTATTCGAGGGCTTCAAGATCAATGATGGTTGCGCCAGCCTTAGCTTCTGATTTTTCTGCCGCTGATGGGCTGGCCGGTTTTCCTGTTTTGGGTGCGGGCTTTTCTGCTGTCTCTTTCTTTTCAGCGGGCTTCTCTTCATCACTTTCTTTAGCCAGCGGGTTGGGCAGATCCTTTTTTAGAACGACGAGATAAAGCGAATAGCTTGCTCTCAGGTCGGCATTTGACATATCAAACCACTGTTTAACAGGACCGGCGTCAGTTGAAGCCAGGAAGTACAGATACTGACCGCTGGCATCAAACTTGGGTTCGGCCACTTCGCTCAAGCCATCGGTGATGGCAAACGATTTGTCTTTATCGAGCGAATAGACGAAGACTTTCTGAATGTAAGTCTGGGTGTTGAGCGTGTAAACAATCCACTTAGAGTCCGGTGACCAGCTGGCATAGACGCTTCTGATTCTGCCGGGTCCATAAAGATATTCAGACCTGATTTTTTTGACAACACCGCTTTTGAGGTCAATCCAGTAGAGAGACCAGGAGTTGTCGGCAAAGGCAATCTTCTGGCTATCAGGTGACCAGACCGGAGAATCGTAGAAGCCCGCTCCTGTCAATTTAAATTTTTTAGCCTCTCCTTTTCCGTCCTGGGACCTGAGATGAAGTTCGTATTCGCCAGACTCATCAGAAAAATAGGCGATCGTGCGTCCATCAGGTGACCACACCGGATCGCGCTCGTTTACAGCCAGGGTCTGGGTCAGATTCCGGGAATCGCCTTTTTCGGCCGGAAAGGTGATGATTTCGCCTCGGAACTCGAACACTGCCCGTGCGCCTGAAGGTGACAGGTCACCATTACGGATCCAGCGTGCTCCTTTGGCAAACCGCTCACGAAGCTCAATCAGGTCAGTGGAAATGCCGATGACCAGACGGTTGCTTTTTGCTGTCTTCGGGTCAAACAGATGAAGGTGTCCACCCTGCTCATAGATAATGTGATCTTTGCTGCCCGAAGCATCTATTATCGGAAAATCGGTATAATCAGTCAGTTGCTTGATTTCTTTTGATTTCAGGTCGTAGCTGAAAAGGTTGAATTCTCCATTTCTGTCGGACAGAAAGTAGAGTTTGTCGGGAGACCAGATAGGGTCAATATCATTGCACCGACCCTCGGGTTGAGGGATTTTTTCTACGGAACCGTTTTTCTTATCATAAATGGCCAACACTGAATTCCTTCCGCCTCGGTAATGCTTCCACTGTCTGAAGGCATCAGGGAAATGGTTGTAGGCAATGAAGCGTCCATCAGGTGAAATCTTTGCTCTGAATAGATAAGGAATCGGCACCTGCTCCGGAAAACCGCCTTCAACTGAAATCATGAAAAGATTGCTTGAACCACGGGCATAAGCATTCCGGGGAGAGATAAAGAAGATTTTTTTACCACAGGGACTGAAGTCTTGAACCAGGTCCACACCAGGATGCCAGGTTAGCCGCCTTGATTGACCACCTTCAGCCGGAATCAGATAGACGTCAACATTTCCTTCATGCTCAGCGCTGAACGCGATCCACCTTCCGTCAGGTGAGAAGACTGGAATACTCGCCACCATCATGTCCGCGGTCAGCTGGCGCGGGTTACGGCCATCAAGCCCAGCCACCCAGAGCTGATTGGCATAGACAAAGGCAATCTTATCAGGACCAATAGCCGGCCTGGTAAGCATGGCCGTATCTCTGGTGTTAACGGCCAAAACCGCTGATGTTAGAACAAAAAGAAATATAAAAACCGAAATGAAGCGAAGCCTTTTATTAAACATAATTACCCCTCCTTATTTTTTTCATGTGCTCGCCGATTATAATCTAAAATCTCCTGGCAATGCACTCTTTATCTATTGGGGACACTTATTTATGTCCCCTGTTCATGCGATTTTGCCCTTCTTAATTATGTCTTCTACAACGTCGGCGAAGTAGTCAATCTCCCTGACTGAAAGTGATACGTTCACTACGATTCTGATACCGTCGATCAGACCATCTGGGTGTTTCATTGGAGATACAATGATCCCGTATTTATCAAGCAGGTGTTCGGTGAGTTTGGCCGTGTCCATTCCTTCTATACCGAAAGTGGCGATGCCGCATGACTCAGCCGGATCCAGGCTCGAGTAAAATCGCACGTTCGGATACTGCTTTAGCCTGTCAGCCCAGCGCTCCTTTAGATAACGGATGCGGGCTGATTTGCGTTCTATGCCGAGGCCCTCATTAAAAGTAATCGCCTCAGCGATGGCGACACGGTTTGCCGGCGTGCGCGTACCAACATCTTCAAAGCGCCGGATGTTATTCGGCTCGTCAGTCCAGGGTGGTGTGAGAGGCCAGATCTTCGGGATTCGATCCCTCGGTATGCGGACAAAACCATTCCCGGGCGGGGCCATCAGCCACTTGTGCAAGCTGGCTGTATAGTAATCGCACTCCAGGTCCGCGAGCTTAAAGGGAATGTGCATGAAGCCATGCGCACCATCTACGAGCAATTCAATTCCTCTGGCATGAGCTAGCTCTGCGAGGTGGCGGACAGGTGCCATCTGGCCTGTCCAATGCGTCAGGTGACAGACATGGATTAGTTTTGTCCGCGGGGTTAGCTTCTCCTCAACCATCCTGTAAAACACGTCGAGAGGCACGGGTGGAGAAGGAAGCTGAACAATCTTGAGAACGATGCCTTCTCGTTTCTGCCGTTGTTTCCAGGCACTGAGCAACCTGGGATAGTCCTGGTTAGTAATGACCACCTCGTCGCCGCGCTTTAGGTCGAGTCCCATGATCGGGATCTGGCCAGCCTCAGTTCCGCCGCGGCAGATGACAAGCTCTTCGGAGTCGCAGCCAAGATGAAAGGCCAGGCGCTTCCGGCAGCTCTCGATTTCTTTTGCCAGTATGGCCATCGAATGCCAGGCGGC
>Ga0172362_10004290_pt1 | contig 12349 bp, 10 predicted proteins | sample LakKivs1_kivu2a2_FD_114534 | JGI IMG/M metagenome (GOLD analysis project Ga0172362, IMG submission 114534) | Sediment microbial communities from Lake Kivu, Rwanda - Sediment s1_kivu2a2 | ecosystem: Environmental > Aquatic > Freshwater > Lake > Sediment | place: Rwanda: Western Province, Lake...
CGCGCTGGGCGGGTATTCCTTCCAGTCGGCCTGGTACATCCGGCAGGCGCCCTCGATCAGCCCGAACAGCGACCGCGAGGCGTCGATGCGGAACTGCCTGCGGGCGGCGACGATCGCCGGGGCACCGATGGCGATCAGGATCGTCAGGATGACGATGACCGTCATCAGCTCCACCAGCGTGAAGCCGCGATGCGCCGCGCGCCGGCCGCCGCCGGGCGCCCTGTCTGTCCGCGTGCCGTTCATCGTGATGCCCGCCCGCTAGTTGCCGCAGTTGTTGATGTCGTCACTGGTGAAGTACTTGCGGTCCTTTCCGGCCGCCATGAGCACAAACTCGTCCTTCCGCGACTTGACGGAGTTGGCGTCGACGAGGTAGTTGCTCGTCCCGACGTTGTCGGCGGTGATGTAGGCGCCGTTGACCGAGGCGCTCGCCGCGCCGCTGAGGAACTGGTTGACGGGGTTGGTCTCCTCCTTCTTGGCCGGGAAGTAGAGGATGGCCATCCGGTCGGAATAGGTGTCGGCGATGGCGTTGGGGTCGCCGCCGATCCGGGCTCGCATGTCGTCCTCGTAGGCGCCGTACGCGCTGACGGGGAAGACGCCGTTGGCGTCGGTGAACAGGCAGGCGGCCAGGTAGCCGCTGGCCATCTTGCTGGTCTGGATGACCGTGTAGTACTGCTGGCCCGGGAAGTAGCGGTTGTCGGTGGCGTCCATCTTGTAGGAATAGGCGCCGTTGGCGAGGTTCTCGATCCGCACCTTGGTCTGGACGCGGACCATCGTCTCCAGGATCGCCTTCAGCGTCGGGACGATCAGCCCGACCAACAGGCCGATGATCGCCACCACCGTCAGCAGCTCCACCAGCGTGAACGCCCCGCCGCCGCGTCCCCGGCCAGGATGTCCGTCGTGCCGTGCCATCGCGCGCTTTCCTTTCCCTTCCGGCCGTCAGCCCTGCCCCTGCATCGCCCGCAGCATGGAGATCATCGGCAGGAACAGGCTGACCACCACGTAGCCGACGATCAGGCCGAGGGTGATCACCATCAGCGGCTCGAGCATGCTGATCAGGGCGGCCACCAGCGTCGAGACCTCCTCGGCGTAGGTGTCGGCGACCTTGTCGAGCATCTTGTCCAGCTCGCCGGTCTCCTCGCCGACGTCGATCATGTTGACGACCATCGGCTCGACGATCCGCATCTGCCGCAGCGGGTCGGCAAAACTCTCGCCTTCCCGGATCCCCTCCCGCACCTTGCCCAGCGCCCGCGAGAACACCGCGTTGCCCGCCGTGTCCCGTGTGATGCCCAGGGCCTCCAGGATCGGCACGCCCGCCGACAGCAGCGTCCCCAGCGTCCGCGAGAACCGCTCCACGGCCGTCTTGGAAATCAACCTGCCGAACAACGGAAGGTGCAGCTTGAAGGAGTCGATGGCATACCGTCCGGCCGGGGAAGTGCGGATCAGCTTCATCGTCAGCACGAACAACAGCGGCGAAGCCAGCACGTAGGCCCAGCCGCCGATGCCCCAGCCGCGGACCATCCAGTCGCTGAAGCTCATCAGGCTCTGGGTCATGGCGGGCAGGTTTCGCCCCAGGTCGGCGAAGATGCGCTTGAAGGCCGGAATCACGCCGATCATCAGGCCGGTGACGATCAGGACGGCGAAGGTGATGACGGCGGCGGGGTAGATCAGCGCGCCGATGACCTTGCGGCGGAGGGCCTGGCTTTTCTCCATGAAGTCGGCCAGTCGCTGGAGGATGATGTCCAGCACGCCGCCCAGCTCGCCGGCGCGGACCATGTTGGTGTACAGCGGATTGAACGCCTTGGGGTGGCGGGCCATCGCGTCAGAGAGCGTCACGCCGCTTTCCACGTCGTCGGCCACGAGGCGGATACCCAGGCGCAGCGGCCCGGGCTTCTGCTGCTGCTCGAGAATCCGCAGGCTGCGGAGGATGGGCAGCCCGGCGTCCACCAGCGTGGAAAGCTGGCGGGTGAACTGCGTCAGGAGCTTGCCGGAGACCCTGGGCACCCTCCGCTGGGACATGCGGGGCCCCGCGGCGGCCCCGGGGCCCTTCGGCCCGGGCCGCTCGCGCTTGCCCGCGCGCTCCTTGATCTTCGTGGGGAAGTTGCCCATGGCGCGGACCTTGGAGGCCGCGTCCTCCGGCGTCTGCGCCTCGACGCTGCCCTTGACCGTCTGGCCCACCGTGTTCAGGGCCTCGTACTGAAACGTCGGCATGGTCGGTTCCTTCGCGGCTGCGCCGCATGGCGCACCGGCACGTCTATTCCTGCTCGTAGATGGTCTGGGAGACCACCTCCTCGATCGTCGTCAGCCCGTCGTAGATCGCCAGCAGCCCGCTTTCCCGCAGCGTCCTCATGCCGCGCTTCCGGGCGGCCTCGCGGATCGAGCCGGTGCTCCGCCGGTCCATGATCAACTGGCGGATCTCGTCGTCGGTCAGCATGATCTCGAAGATCGCCATCCGACCGCTGTAGCCCGTCCCGCGGCAGTGGTCGCAGCCGGCGCCGTGGTAGAACGTCCGCCCCTTGATCGCCTCGGGCGTCAGGTTCAGCTCCAGCAGCATGTCCTCAGTGGGCAGGAACGGCTCCTTGCACCGCGAGCAGATCGTCCGCACGAGGCGCTGGCCGACGATCCCCTCCAGCGTGGCGGTGATGAGGAACGGCTCCAGCCCCAGGTCCAGCAGGCGAGCCAGGGCCGAGGGGGCGTCGTTGGTGTGCAGCGTGGTGAACACCAAGTGCCCGGTCAACGATGCCTGCACGGCGATCTGGGCGGTCTCCAGGTCGCGGACCTCCCCGACCAGGATGATGTCGGGGTCCTGCCGCAGGAAGTGCCGCAGGCACCGCGCGAACGTCAGCCCGATGTCCGAGTGGATCTGCACCTGCACCAGCCCGTCGATGTCGTACTCGACGGGGTCCTCGCTGGTGAGGATCTTGACATCCACGTCGTTCAACTCGTTGAGGGCCGAGTACAGGGTCGTCGTCTTGCCGCTGCCGGTGGGGCCGGTGACGATGACGATGCCGTTGGGGCGGGCGATGAGCTGGCGGAAGACGCGCAGGTCGTCCTCGCGCAGGCCGATGCGCTCCAGGTCGAGGGCCACGTTGCTGCGGTCCAGCACGCGCATGACGACGCTCTCGCCGAACATGGTGGGCAGCACGCTGACCCGCAGGTCGACGGGGTTGCCGTCGACGACCAGCTCGATGCGCCCGTCCTGCGGGAGGCGGCGCTCGGCGATGTTCAGGTTGCTCATGACCTTGATGCGCGAGGCGATCGCCACGGCGATGCTCTTGGGCGGCGGCAGCATCTCGTACAGGTGCCCGTCGATGCGGTAGCGCATCTTGAACTCGTCCTCGAACGGCTCGAAGTGGATGTCCGAGGCCCGGTTGCGGATCGCCTCCAGCAGCACCATGTTCACCAGGCGCTTGACGGGGTTGGCCTCGGCCATCTCCCGGATCGTGTCCAGGTCGATGCTCTCGCCGCGGTCCTGGAATTGCGCCAGCCCCTCGTCGCCGACGATCTCGTTGATGATCTCACCGATCGACTCGGGCTCCACGTCATAGTACTTCAGCAGCGCCGAGTCCAACTGCTCGCGGTCGGTGATCTTCGCCGTGACGTTGTAGCCCATCAGCGTCCGCAGGTCGTCGGTGGCGCGGAAGTTGTCCGCCGAGGCGATCGCCACCGTCAGGCGGTTCGTCGTCGGATCGCGATCCAGCGGCACCACCTTGTAGGCGTTGGCCATCTGCGCGGGGATCAGGTCGATCACCTCCTGGGGGATCTCCAGGCCGCTCAACTCCACATGCTCCATCCCCGCCTGGTAGGCCAGCGCCAGCGTCCGCGTCTTCTCGTCGATGTAGCCCAGGTCCACCAGGATCTGCCCCAGCGGGCCGCCCTTGGTCTTCTGGATCGCCAGCGCCTCGTGCACCTGCTCCCGCGTGACCTTGCCCATCTTCACCAGCACGCGCCCCAGCGGGCGGGCCCGCAGCGCCGACACGTCGACCTTCGTTGCCTCGACCATGGTCACTTCCTCAACTCGGCGACGGCCTCTTCCGCCCGCTTCGTGTCGATCACCAGCCGGCCCGACCGCACCGCCTCCAGCTTGTCCCGCATCTCGCCGGGGTTGTGGCAGTAGTCCATCACCTCTTCCTCGCCGATCTTGCGATCAACGAACAGCCGCAGCAGGTGGTCGTCCAGCAACTGCATGCCGAACTTCTTGCCGGTCTGGATCGAAGAGGGAATGCGGAAGACCTTGTTCTCCCGGATCAGGTTGGCGATGGCGTTGGTGACCACCATGAACTCGAAGGCGGCGATCCGTCCCCGGATGTCGATCCGCGGCATCAGCGCCTGGCACAGGACGGCAATCAGCGAGCTGGCGAGCTGCACCCGGATCTGCTCCTGCTGGTCTACCGGAAACTGGTCGACGATCCGCGTCACCGTCCCCTGGGCGCTGGTGGTGTGCAGCGTGCCGAAGACCAGGTGCCCCGTCTCCGCCGCACGCAGCGCCGCCTCGATCGTCTCCAGGTCGCGCAGCTCGCCGACCAGGATCACGTCCGGGTCCATCCGCAGGACCCGGCGAAGCGCCTCACCGAAGCTCGGCACGTCCACGCCCACCTCCCGCTGGTTGACCATCGACTTCTTGTGGGCGTGGTAGTACTCCACCGGGTCCTCGACCGTGATGATGTGCTTGTCGAACTGGCAGTTGACGTAGTCGATCATCGTCGCCAGCGTCGTCGTCTTGCCGCTGCCCGTCGGACCGGTCACCAGGAACAGTCCCCGCGGCCGGCGGCACAGGCTCCGGACGATCGGCGGCAGGCCGATCTCCTCGAAGGTGTACAGCCGCGAGGGGATCAGCCGCAGCGTCATCGATATCTTGCCCCGCTGCATGAACACCGACGTGCGGAACCTTCCGGCATCGCGGTACTCGAAGCCGAAGTCCGTGCCGCCCTGCTCCTGAAGCTCCTGCTGCGCCCGCTCCGGCGTAATCGCCCGCATCAGCGCCAGGGTGTCATCCGGCTCCAGAACCTTCGTCTCCAGCGCGCGAAGCCTTCCGTGGAGGCGCAAGGTCGGGGGACGGCCGACGTGGAGGTGCAGGTCGCTCGCCCCACGGTTGATGCACGTCTCCAGCAGGCGCTCTATGCTGAGGGTGGCCATGTCGGCTTTCTCCAATACATTATTGCGGTCACGAGGAAGCCGCGGCAAGGCCGCCTGGCCACATGATTCTCGTAACGCTCGCTGCTACAGCGACATACCAACGGCAGTCACCTCCGTCATTCGGCCACAAGGTCGGCTGTCTGGGTTATGCGGACCAGCTCTTCGGCGGTGGTGACGCCGTTGGTGATCTTGAGCCTTCCATCCTCCAGCAGGCTCCTCATGCCCGAAGCACGCGCGGCGCGGCGCAGGTCGTTGAGCGGGGCGCGCGCGAAGGCCAACTCCCGCATCGTGCCGTCCATCTCCATCAGCTCGAAGATGCCCTGTCTGCCTTTGTAGCCGGTGCCTGCACAATTGGCGCAACCCTTTCCCCTGTAGAAGGTAGTAACCTCGATCTCCTCCGGCCGGAACCCCAGCAGCCGTAGGACGCGCGCGTCGGGGTCGTACGGCTCCTTGCATTCCGTGCAGGTGATCCTCACGAGCCGCTGGGCCATTACGGCTTGGATACTACTGGCGACCAGGAAGGGCTTGACGCCCATGTCGATCAGGCGGGTGATCGCGGACGGCGCATCGTTGGTGTGGAGCGTACTGAAAACCAGGTGTCCAGTCAGTGCGGCCTGTATCGCGACCTCAGCTACCTCCACATCGCGGATCTCGCCTACCAGGATGATGTTCGGAGCCTGCCTCAGCATGGACCGGAGTATGGCAGCGAACGTTAAACCGATCTGGTCGTTCACCTGGACCTGATTGATTCCCGTGAAGTTATACTCGACGGGATCTTCGGCGGTGATGATCTTCCTGTCTGGGCGGTTCAGCTCATTGATCGCGGCGTAGAGGGTGGTGGTCTTGCCCGAACCTGTCGGGCCGGTGACCAGGAAGATGCCGTTGGGCCTCCGGATGATCCGCTGGAAGCGCCCGTAGTCGTCCTGCTCGAAGCCCAGGCTGGGGATCCCCAGCTTGGCCGATTCTGGGCGCAGAATCCGCAGCACGATGCTCTCGCCGTGGTAGCTCGGCAGCGATGAGACGCGGAAGTCCACGTCGCTGCCGCTGACGGTCATGCGGATTCGGCCGTCACCGGGCAGGCGCTTCTCCGCCAGGTCGATGCCCGCCATGATCTTGAAGCGGTTGAGCACCGGTCCCTGCATTCGCTTGGGGATGTTGTCGCGTTCCAGGCAGACGCCGTCCACGCGGTAGCGCACGCGGACCCGGTTGGCCATCGGCTCGATGTGGATGTCGGAAGCCCGCATTCGGACCGCTTCGGTGATGAGCATCGTCACCAGGCGGATGATCGGGGCGGACTGCTCGTCCAGGCCCCCGTCGGCCTCGATGTCGTCGCCCAGGTTGCCCTGCACCGATTCCTCGATCAGGTGCACCTGCTCGTCCAGGCTCACGTCAGACCGGGCGAACTTGTCCACGTAGCTGCGCATCTTGCTCTTGGAAGCCAGGCAAGGCTCCAGCTCGCAGTTCAGCCGGAAGCGCAGCATGTCGAGCGTCTCCAGGTCCAGCGGGTCGGTGATGATGATCTTGAGCTTGCCGCCTTCACGGGCCAGGGGCAGCACCAGCAGGCGCCGGACCAGGTCGCGGGGGATCAGGTCCATCTGGGCCGGGATCACGATGTTCCGGTCCAGGTCGATGTACTCCATGTCGTGCTGACTGGCCAGCGCCTTGGTCACGTCCTCCTCGTCGGCCAGACCCAGCGCGACCAGCGCCTCGCCGAGACGGAGCCCTTCTGCCCGGGCGTGCTGGAGGGCCTCCTCCACTCCCGCCGGAGTCACGACGCCCCACTTCACGAGGATCTCGCCTATCCGCTGTCGCTGTTTGCGGGCCATGCTGTACCTTGTCGGCCCCCATACTACCGCCGCGGCCACAGGTGCGCCAAGGCCAACTTGCCCTTGCGTGCGCGCTGCGCCTGGCCGGGCAGTGCGGATAGTGTACAATGGCGGCAGCGACATGAGCATCGAGCAGAAAAAATCTCTGGCGACCTTGCGGTTCTATCTGTACGACCGGGCCATCCACCCCGAGCTGTTCGACATCCGTCACAGCGAGCAGATCGCCAGGAAGGGCTACGACGCGCAGATCTGGGTGACCGGCTGCATGCACGTGATCGGGTTCTTCCGCGATCGCGGCGCGGTGCTGGAGGTCCTGGCGGACCGGTACGGCGTGCTGCCGCGCCGCGGGCGCCTGCTGGAGATGCCGCTTCGCGGCGAGAAGCACCACGAATGCCGGCGCGTCCCTGGCATCCGCTACATGATGGGCTTCCAGGTCGAGTCGATGACCCCGGCGGTCTACTCCCGGACGCATCACGACCTGGCGCGGCTGGCCTCGCGGCGGGGGCTGTTCGTCCCGCTGCCGGGACGGCGCAGGGGCTCGCTGACGCCTTTTGCCTACATCGATTACAGCCCCCGGGCCAACGAGCTGCACGTCTTCGCCTTCCACGCCTTCCCCGAAGACCACACGCTGGTCAAGACCCAGTCCATCTTCGAGCTGGCCTGAGCGGGCCGTCCTGCGCTTCGTGTTCCCTCCCGGCACGGGAGGTCCTACAATCTGCAGGACGGGCCGCCCGGCGGGCCGCGCCGCGGCGCCCGGCACAAGGAAAGGACGCAGCAATGTCCCACAGCAGCCTGGATATCTCGTATTCCCGCGACGTGGCCGTGGTGGACTTCAGCGGCGTCTCGCTGCTGGACGCCCCGCCCGTCGAGGCCGTCCAGCCGCAGCTTCTGGCGCTGGTGGAGGGCCGGCGGGCGCCCAAGGTCGTTCTGGACATGCGGGAGGTGCACTTCCTGGCCTCACGCATGGTCGGCCTGCTGGTCAGCCTGCATCGCAAGGCCCGCCAGGCGGGCGGCGAGGTCGTCATCTGCGGCCTGGCGCCGAATCTGCGGCGGGTGTTCGAGGTCTCGCGGCTGGACGACGTGCTGCGCTTCGCGCCGGACGTGAAGACGGCATTGCGCGACGTGGAGCGGGCGGAGAGCGGCGACGGCGCGGCGGCAAGCCCCGCCCCGCGGGAGGGCTGGAAGGGCATGGTGAAGGCCCATCTGAAGATCTTCTTCTCCGGCGCGCTGCTGGTGGTGCCGCTGGCCATCACCGTCTGGGTGATCCTGGCGCTGGGCGCGTGGTTGGACGGCCTGGGACGCGCGGCGATAGAAACGGTGGGGGGGGTGCAGGCGAAGTGGCTGCCGCACGGCCTGGGGAGCCTGGTGGTGCTCGTGGGTGTCTACGTGGTGGGCCTCTCGACGCGGTTCTGGATTTTCAATTGGCTGTTCGGCCTGCTGGAGCGGGCGGTGACGCGCGTGCCGGGGGTCAAGACGATCTACGAGTCGGTGCGCGACCTGATGCGGCTCTTCGGCGGCGAATCGCGGCGGATGGGGCGCGTCGTGCAGTACAGCGCTCCGGGGGCGGACGTGGCCGCGCTGGGCATCCTGACCAACGAGAGCCCCCTCGGCGCCGGCGGCGACACGCCGGGGGCGAAAGTGGCCGTGTACTTCCCCCTCAGCTACATGATCGGCGGGCCGACGCTGTTCGTCTCCCGCGACCGCATCGCGGAGGTGGACATGTCCGTCGAGCAGTGCCTGAAGGTCTGCACCATGGCCCACGTGGGCGGCAAGATGCCGCCGCCCGATGCCGCCGGTGGGGAGGGCTGACGGGGATGCCGCCCGCCCAGCGCCCAGGCGTCACGGCTCCACCGTCACCAGCAGGCTCTTCGAGTAGCGCATCCCGTTCTTGCCCACCGCCGTTATCTTGGCGGGCCAGTTGTTGACGTAGTAGGCCTTCGCGTCGGCCGTCAGGATGAACCGGGCGATGCCCGTGTTCACCGTCTTGAGCTTCTCGTCGGCGCCGACGCCTTCCGGCAGGTCCGAGACGGTGACGGTGACGGGGCTGGCGAAGGACTCGTGGGCGACGCCCACCGTGATGATCTTCCCCTCGCCCCGGTGGAGGGTGGTCGAAACGGGCACGACCAGCCCTGCCTCCTCCTGTCTGGCCGCAGCCCGCTCCATCGACGCCTGGCGGCAGGACGCGGCTGCCGCGGCCAGGACCATCAGCGCGACGCTCAACACGCCAGTTCTCATGGCCGATCCCTTTCGTTTCCAGCCGGCGGGGCCTCCGGCCGGTATTCATCCTAGTCGGCCGACGGCGCGGCCGTCGGGATTGGCGCTCGCCGTGGCGGCGGAGTCGGCAGGCTCAGCGCAGGAAGAAAACGCCCGCCACGGCGCCGGTCATCAGGCAGGCGAGCGTGGCGGCCAGCAGCGCCCGCGGCCCGACGGCGGCCAGGTCGGCGCGGCGCTGCGGCACCAGGGCGGCCACGCCGCCGACGAAGATCGCCAGCGACGCCACGTGGGCGAAGCCGCACAGGGCGTAGGCGACGATGACCGCACTGCGCGGATGGCTGAAGGCGTGGGCCTTCATGGCTGCGCCGAGCTGGAGGTAGGCGGGGATTTCCGTGGCCACCAGGCGCTTGCCGAGCATCTCGCCGGCCAGGGCGGCGTCATGCCACGGCACGCCCATCACCGCCGCCAGCGGGCGGAAGACGTAGCCGAGGATCGTGCTCAGCGACAGGGGCGGCCCGGCCGCCGCGGGGGCGGAGGCCGCGGTCGTCGGCCCGCCCGAGGCGAACCACCCGCCGATCCACGCCAGCAACAGGTCGATCAGCGCGATCAGCCCCAGGAAGGCGATCAGCAGGGCGACGATGCCGACGAGGAGCCTCACGCCCGCAGTCGCGCCGGCGATGATCGCGTCGACGGAGCCGGCGTGCGGCTCGGCCTGCGGCGCCACGCTGCGCCCCAGCGTCTCGGGGGCTTCCGTTTCCGGCACGAGCACCTTGGCCATCACGATCGCCGCCGGGGCCGACATCAGCGAGGCCGAGATCAGGTGCCCCGCGATCGTCGGAAACTCGCGCCTGAGGAACCCCACGTAGACGGCCATCGTGCTGGAGGCCACCGTCGCCATCCCCGCCGTCAGGATCATGCACAGCTCGCTGCGCGTCATGTGCAGCAGGTACGGCCGGATCGTCGTGACCGACTCGATGCCGACGAAGATGTTGCTGGCCGTGCAGAGGCTCTCGGCCCCGCTGATGCGCATGAGCCGGCTGAACAGCCACGCGAACGCCCGGACGATCTGCGGCATGATCCGCCAGTGGTACAGCAGCTCCATCAGCGCGGCGAAGAAGATGATCACCGGCAGGGCCTGGAGGGCCAGCACGAAGCCCTGTCCCTGCCCGAAGACCCGCCCCATCGCCTCCTCGTCGGCCAGCGGGCCGAACAGGAGCTTTTGGCCGGCCTGCGCGGCCGTCAGCACGTGCAGCACGCCGTCGTTGAGGTGCCCGAAGAACCCCGTGCCTTCGCCGGCCTGGCCGGAGCCCTTCAGCACCCAGAACACCAGCGCGCCGATGGCGAGCTGAAGGCCCACGCCGAACAGGATCGCCCGCCAGTTCATCCGCCGGCGATCGGCCGACAGCAGCCAGCCGATGCCCACCAGCACGACCAGTCCCAGCAGGCTGACGAGGTTGTAGATGTCCATGTGCGCTCGGTGCCCGTGCGCCCGGCGCGGCGCCGGCGCGGGAGAGTGTGCCGCAACCGCGCCGGCGATACAAGCGCCGCGCGCGGGCGGTTACACTGTGCGCGAGAAAGCCGCGGCACGGCCGCCAGGGAGAACGTCATGGCACGATTGGCATCGTCCGGGCGAAGGGGCGCGGACGGCGGGGCGGCGCGCATCACGCGCCGCGGGCTGCTGGAGGGGCTGGGCGCGGCGGCGGCCACGGCGGCGCTGCCGCAGTGGCTCCGGGCCGCGGCACCTGCCGCGCCGGGCAGCGCCCGGAAACCCAACTTCGTCATCATCTTCACCGACGACCAGGGCTACCAGGACCTCGGCTGCTTCGGCTCGCCGCTGATCAAAACCCCGAACGTCGACCGCATGGCGGCCGAGGGAATGAAGCTCACCGACTTCTACGTCGCCTCGCCGGTCTGCTCGCCGTCGCGGTCGGCGCTGCTGACCGGCTGCTACCCCAAGCGCGTGGGGATGCACCGCGGCGTGCTGTTCCCCGGCTCCAGGACCGGACTGAACCCCTCCGAGATCACCATCGCCGAGCTGCTCAAGCAGCAGGGCTATGCCACGTGCTGCATCGGCAAGTGGCACCTCGGGTGTCTGCCGGAGTTTCTGCCCACCCGCCAGGGGTTCGACTCGTACCTCGGCGTGCCCTACAGCAACGACATGCCCACGCCCACGAGGGATGGCGGCAAGGGGGTGGTGCTCCTGCGCGACGAGAAGGTGCTGGAGCACCCCACCGACCTGTCCACGCTCACGCAGCGCTACACGGCCGAGGCCGTCAAGTTCATCACCGCCAACAAGGACAAGCCGTTCTTCCTGTACCTGCCGCACACGATGCCGCACACGCCGCTGGCCGTGTCGGGGAAGTTCAAGGGCCACAACCCCCAGCGCGGCCTCTACGGCGACGTGATCGAGGAGATCGACTGGTCCACCGGCGAGATCCTCGATGCGATCCGCAAGCTCGGCCTGGCCAACGACACGCTGGTGATCTTCACGTCGGACAACGGGCCGTGGCTGATCCGCGGCAGGGACGGCGGCAGCGCCCTGCCGCTCCGCAACGGCAAGGGCACCACCTACGAGGGCGGCGTGCGCGAGCCGTGCGTCGTCTGGTGGCCGGGCAAGGTCCCCCCCGGCCGGACGTGCGGCGAGCTGGCCGCCACCATCGACCTGCTGCCGACCCTGGCGAAGCTGGCCGGCACGAAGGCGCCTTCCGACCGGGTGATCGACGGGCGGGACATCTGGCCGCTGCTGAGCGGGCAGGCCGGCGCGCGCAGCCCGCACGAGGCATACTACTATTATTCCAGCGGCGGCGCGCTGGAGGCCGTGCGGAGCGGCAACTGGAAGCTCCGCGTCACCAAGCCCCGCCCGCCCCGCCGGCCGAAGGGCAAGAATGGCGCCAAGGCGCCCGCGCCGCCGCAGAGGCGCCCCGCCCCGGCCGAGACTGTCGAGCTGTACGACCTCGCCGCCGACATTGGCGAGAAGGACAACGTCGCCGCAAAGCACGGCGACGTGGTCAAGCGCCTCCGCGGGATGATGGAGGCCTTCGAAGCGGAGGTGACGACGAACGCCCGGCCGGTGGGCACCGTCACTCCGCCGGCCTAGCCCGGATTCCCACGGGGTTTATTGGACCTAACATTTTCGGCCGGCGCGGGGCTTGACGGCGGCCGGTGCCAGCGCGCCC
>Ga0172362_10004293_pt1 | contig 12349 bp, 13 predicted proteins | sample LakKivs1_kivu2a2_FD_114534 | JGI IMG/M metagenome (GOLD analysis project Ga0172362, IMG submission 114534) | Sediment microbial communities from Lake Kivu, Rwanda - Sediment s1_kivu2a2 | ecosystem: Environmental > Aquatic > Freshwater > Lake > Sediment | place: Rwanda: Western Province, Lake...
AGGTCGTCCGCCTCGTGGACCGCAACGAATACAAGCGCGAGCAAATGGCGCCGGGCCTCAAGGTCACCAGCCGCGCGTTCGGCTTCGGCCGCCGCATGCCCATCGCCCAGCGCTACGAACCGAATAGCAACCATCCTAAAAAGGATCTGCATGGCTGACATCGCTAACCAGCCGCCACTCCAGGCCCCGAACGGCCTCTGGCAGCAACTCAGGGCCTCCGTGCCGCGCAACGTCCTCGTCCTGGGCGTCGTATCGTTTCTGACGGACGCCTCCACGGACCTGATGTCGTGGGCAACGCCATTCTATATCGCCCTGTTGGGCGGCGGTCTGGTGTGGGTTGGCGTCGTGGAAGGCATCCGCGACGGCGTCACCAGTTTTATCACTATCGGGTCCGGATTCCTCTCGGACCGGCTCGGCCGCCGCAAACTCCTCGTGACGGTGGGCTACGGTCTTTCGACGCTGGCCAAGCCGCTCCTGGCGCTGGTGACGGCGCCATGGCAGGTGGCGTCTGTCTTGGGTGCGGAGCGCATCGGCAAGGGGGTGCGCGGCGCCCCGCGCGATGCGCTTGTGGCCGGAGCCGTCACGGCCGACAACCTGGGCAAGGCGTTCTCGTTCCACCGCCTGATGGACCACGCCGGGGCCGCCCTCGGCCAGATCATGGGCGTCGTGCTCGTCATCCTGCTCTTTCCGTATTTTCATCGCCTGGCCGATGCCGGCAGCCGCTTTGTGACCGATGCCTCCGATGTTTTCCGCTTCATGTACATCCTGTCGGTGATCCCGGCGGCCCTGGCCGTCCTGGCGATCATCCTATGGGTCCGCGAGACCGCCGCCCCGATGAAGAAGAAAGTGCAACTGGATTTCCATGCGTCCTATGACCGGCGGTTCTGGTGGCTGCTGGTGGCGATCCTCATCTTCACGCTCGGAAACTCGAGCGATATGTTCCTTCTGCTGCGAGCCGGGGAGGTGCTGGGCTACCCGATCCACCTGGAGGCGGCCGAGCATGCGGAGGCGGCGCGGCAGTGGAGTTTCCCATGGCAACTGCCCGCGCTGTTTTTCGTCCTGTCGCTGGCCAAGATGCTCTTCACGCTGCCGGGCGGGTTCCTGGCTGACCGCCTGGGCCGCGCCCGGACGCTCATCGTGGGCTGGGCCATTTATGCCGCCGTGTACTTTGTTTTCGGATTCGCGACCGAGGCCTGGGAGATGTGGAGCATTTTTATCTTCTACGGCCTTTTTTACGGGTTCACGGAGGGCGTTCAGAAAGCGGTCGTGGCGGATTTCGTGCGGCCGCATGTCCGCGGGGCGGCCTACAGCATGGCGTACTTCTGCGAGGGGATCGCCAAGACGGCTGCCAGCCCGCTCTTCGGGTTCCTTTACGCGCTGTTTCTGGTACGCTATGGGTCGCAGCGCGGGGCCGAATTGGCGTTTGCCTTTGGCGGCCTGTGCGCGGCCGTCGCGTGCGTGGTCCTGGCGGTCGCGCTGCGGATGAACCGGCCGCGGACGTCCAACGGGGTTCGAGCGGAGGTTTCCGTATGATCCAATGCAAAGATTGTGAATTCTGCGAACTGGCCCCCGACGGCCAGGTCCAACTCAAGTGCAACCCGTTTACGAACATCAAGGAGCCGGAGTGCCTGACGAAGTGGCAACTGCTGCGTCTGGACCTCATGACCCGGGCCTACATGATGACCGTGGCGGAGTACCGCAAACTCGCGCCGCTCCAGGAGAAGATGTTCCGCCGCATGAGCCGCGAACTGGAGGACATGGACGAGGCCGACAGTTGGAAACAGGACGATGAAGACGAGCCGTCGCCCCCCGACGGTCCGCGCGCCAAGGACAAGGATGAGGACGCGGACGACCTCCCGCCGCTCGACGACCGGCTGTAACCTGTGGCCGCGCCGCAGTCGGGCCGGCATTCCGCGTCAGCGGTAGGCGTCTTTGCGGTGCGCGACGGCTATGACCTCAACGATTCGTGCGGCGTCATTGATGAGATAGATGATTCGATAGTTGCCGACGCGACAGCGGTAAGCGTCGGAGCCGCGCAGTTTCACGCATCCGTGGCGCCTGGGTTCGGCTTGCAGGGCAAGCATCGCTTTGACGACGTGTGGAAAGACGGTGCGCGGCAAACCGTCCAGTTCTTTTTCGGCGGAAGCCTTCAGACGAACTTCGTACCTGGTGCGGGTGCTCACCGGCTCTTCTCCGCAAGGTACTTCCTAAGCGGCCGGGAAGGCTCGCCGCGCCGCTGGGCGATCAGGGCGAGGTCCAAGAGGTCCTCTCGCAGGTCCGGCGCGCTAGCGATCCGCGCGAGGACCGCCTCGCGCTCTTTCCTCGGGAGCGCCCGAAGCGCCGTCATGAATACTTCGGCTGTGGCCTGGGACGTGGTCATACGCGCCTCCTTTCGACTTCGCAACGCATTATCGCCTCGACCTGCGTGCCTTGTCAAGCGATGGGCCGTATGCGGCAGGAAATGAGTGAAGCGGCCGGCACCGTTACTCCGCCGCCGGCAGGAGGACCGTGAAGGTTGAGCCGGCGCCGGGGGTGGATTCGACCTCGATTTCGCCGCCCGCCTGGCGCACGAGGTCGCGCGCCACAGGGAGGCCCAGGCCTGTGCCGCTCTCACCGCTGGCGTTTGCTTCTTTGCGGCGCTCTTTACCGCCCGAGCGGCGGCGCGTCGTGAAGAACGGGTCGAAAATCCGGTCGAGGTGTTCCGCCGGGATGCCGCAACCCGTGTCCTGGACCTTGAGGGCGACGTAGCCTTTCGTCTCGGCGGGTGCGACGGTCAGCGTCAGCCGCCCGCCGCGCTCGTGCATCGCCGCCCGCGCGTTCAGGATGAGGTTAAGGAGGACCTGCTCCATCCGCCCCGGCACGACGCGGACTTTCGGCGAGACCTCGTACTGGCGGACGACCTGGATGCCGCTCTTCGGGAGGTCCCACGCGATGAGGCCGACGGCGGCGTCCATGAGGGTTTCGGCGGGGACCGCCTGGCTCTCGGTCTGTTTGCCGGTGGCGTAACCGAGAAGGCCGGTGACGACGTCGGCCCCGCGCTGGCCGCACTCGACGGCTTTCTGGAGGGCCTTGACCTTGAGTTCGTCGTCGCCGTACTTGAGGGCCTGGCTGGCGCGGCCCATGATCATCATGAGGATATTGTTGAACTCGTGGGCCATGCGGCAGGTGAGTTGTCCGAGCGTGGCCAGGCGCTGCGATTCGACCAGGGATTGTTCGAGCCGCGCGATCGTCCGGCGCGATTCCTCGAGTTCCTGCTGAAGCGGTTCCGTTTGAGCCGTGCGCACGGCGCCCCTCCGGCCAAGGTGCAGCGATGTTCTCTCGCGGGGGATATATCGGCCGCCAGGGCGCGCGGCGAACAGAAATTCAGCGGTTAGAGCGGTGCAAGTTTGGGTAAGTGCGCGGCGGGTCTCCGACCTGCCGCGCTCGAGCGTAGTGCCGTTTTCCTGCGCGGTGGGTACGGAGACCCACCGCGCTCACCCTCCAGCCTCCAGCCTGCCGTTCTCAGTCCGGAATCGGGTGCGATCGGCAGAACTCCCGGACCTCCGGCCGCAGGGCCTTGGCAGCGCGGCTCGGATCCTCCGCCGACAGGACCCCGTGGATCCATCGGGCCAGGCGGCGGACGTCGTCCTCGCGGGCGCCGCGCGTCGTGGCCGAAGGCGTTCCGATGCGGATGCCCGACGGATCGAGCGGCCCGCGCCGGTCGAACGGAATCACGTTCTTATTGACGATGATGCCGGCCTCGCCGAGCCAGCCTTGCGCCTGGATGCCCGAGACGCCGCGCGGCGAAAGGTCCACCAGCAAGAGGTGCGTGTCCGTGCCGCCGCTGACGATGCGGTACCCCAGGGAGGCCATCTCGGCGGCCATCGCGCGGGCGTTGGCGACCACCTGGGCCTGGTAGGCCTTGAACGAGTCGGTCATCGCGAGGGCGAAGGCGGCGGCCTTGCCGGCGATGATGTGCATGAGCGGCCCGCCCTGGATTCCCGGAAAGATCGTGTGGTCAATCGTCTTGGCGTAGTCGGCCTTGCAGAGGATGAGCCCGCCGCGCGGCCCGCGCAGGGTCTTGTGCGTCGTCGCGGTCACAAAGTCGGAGACGGGCACCGGGTCGGGATGCTGGCCGCCGACCACGAGTCCGGCGAAGTGGGCCATGTCCACCATGAGTTTGGCGCCGACGTCGGCGGCGATCTCGGCCAGCCGGTCGGACCGGATCGCCCGCGGATAGGCGCTGGCGCCGCCGAGGAGGAGCGCGGGCCGGACCTCGCGCGCCTGCCGGGCTACGGCGTCGTAGTCAATCTGTTCCGTCTCGGGGCTGACGCCGTAGTGGACGATCCGGTAGAGGCGACCGCTGAAGTTCGCCGCCATCCCGTGCGTCAGGTGCCCGCCGTGCGCCAGGTCCATCGAGAGGATCGTATCGCCCGGTTCCAGGATGGTGAAGAAGACGGCCATGTTGGCCTGGCTTCCGGAGTGCGGCTGGACGTTGATGTGCTGGGCGCCGAAGAGGCGCTTGCCGCGCTCGATCGCCAGGGCTTCCACGGCGTCGGCGATCTCGCACCCGCCGTACCAGCGGTGGTCGGGGTACCCTTCGGCGTACTTATCGGTGAGGACGCTGGCGGCGGCCTCGCGGACGCTGCGGGGGCAGTAGTTCTCGCTGGCGATGAGGTCAATGGTTTCCTCCTGGCGTCGCTGCTCGGAGGCCAGAAGGTCGGCCAGGACGGGGTCATCGCGTTTCAGGGCTTCAAAGTTCATCGGCTCGTCGGTCTCCTGGATCAAGGAATCGGGGTGCTCACCAAGCGGCTCGAAACGAACGAAAACACACGTCGAAGTTCGGCTCCTCGGCGGCGAACGTCTCCGGCGAGGCCGTCGCCGTCACGAGGTACGTCTTCGCGCCGGCCGCCACGTAGAGTTGGCGCTGCTCGACCGGACGGCCGAGCGTCTCCTGCACGAAGGTTGCCGTCCAGGCCGCGCGCCCGTCGGCCGTCGTCGTCGGCCCCTCGGCGATCAACCGGAACCCCGGCATCTGCTCCAGAGATTTCCGCGCCGCCGTCACTTCCTGGTGCAGGGAGATCAACGGCGCGGCGCCCTGGCGGACGACGACGTTCACGTTGGGGCGGACCGGACCATCGGCAACCGGGGCCATCACGAGGACGGCCGCCGCGCCGCCGCTTTCGCGGACCGTCCATCCGGCGGGCGCATCCATCGCGAATCGCTCCGCCCGGTTGACGTAGGCCAGTTTTGCGACGTCCTCCGGCAGTCCGCTTCCGCACCCGCCCACCAGGAGCGTGCAGAGCGCCGCCAGCAATATGGCGCCGAAGGATACGCACGTTTGTCTTTCACTCCGCATTCCGCACTCCGCACTTGAAGAAAGCCCGCTCTCTAACGGCCGCGGCCAAGTTTTTCACCATACGATGAACGAGTCGAGACACTTCTTGAACGCATCGCTCACGGCCGGGGTCCGGCTGACGGCGTCCGGCGCCGTCTCCACGATCGCGTACGCGCGGCGGTCCGTCACGGTCAGCCGCATCCGCTGGATGAGCGGCTCCACGCCGCGCGGATTCCGTAGCACGAGGTCCAGCGCCTCGCGGCCGTCGGGCATCCGGCCTTCCGTCCGGGACGTGACCTCCAGGCCCGGCTGCAACTCCTGCGAGTTCCGGACGGCCTCGTCGGCCCAGTCCTGAAGCGACAAGACCTTGCGGTCAATGATCACCACATGAACGGCCGCCGGCGCCCGCCCGTCGCCCGTCGCCTCCGATCCCGGCGCCGCGGGCGCCGACAGACGCTGCGGATAGATCTCGAGGGCCAAGTAGCCGTAAAGGTCGCGGAAGGTCCAGCCCTGCGGCACGTCCACGGCGAACCCCAGTGGGTCGCGGACGATGTCGCGGCCTCGGGCCTCGGGCGGCGGTCCGGCCCGGCACCCGGCCGCCAGGGCCACGGCGCTCACAAGCATATAGAGAAGGGTCAATGTGGAATGGAGGTTCTTGAATGTCATGTTACTTGGCCTCTGCTCGTGCGGCGGCGCGGCGATGGAGTTCCGCCTCGATGAACTTCTCCAGGTCGCCGTCCAGGACGTCCTGGACCTTGGAGGTCTCGTGGTTGGTCCGATGATCCTTGGCGAGCGTGTAAGGCTGGAGGACGTAGGACCGGATCTGGTTGCCCCAGGCGATTTCGCCCTTCTGGCCGTAGAGTTTGGCGATTTCCTTGTCGCGCTCTTGTTCCTGGAGGCGCTTGAGTCGCGCGCGGAGCATCTCCAGGGCGGTCGCGCGGTTCTGGTGCTGGGACCGCTCGTTCTGGCACTGGACGACGATGCCGGTCGGCAGGTGCGTGAGGCGGACGGCGCTACTGGTTTTATTGACGTGCTGGCCCCCGGCGCCGCCGGCGCGGAAAAAGTCAATCTTCAGGTCTTCCTCTTCAATTTCGACCTCGCCGGCGTCCTCGATCTCCGGCAATACGTCCACGCTGGCGAACGACGTGTGCCGCCGCGCGGCCGAATCAAACGGGCTGATGCGGACCAGGCGGTGGACGCCGACCTCGGCCGAGAGGTATCCGAACGCGTACGGCCCGACGACGCGCAGGGTGACGCTCCGGAGGCCCGCCTCCTCGCCCTCGACGCTGTCCACGACGTCGGCCTTCCAGCCGGCCCGCTCGATGTAACGCGTGTACATGCGAAGTAGCATGGATGCCCAGTCGCAGGACTCCGTGCCGCCGGCCCCCGCGTGGATCGCCAGGTAACAGTTCTTCGGGTCGTCCGGCCGCGCCAGGAGCGCGAGGAATTCGAGGCGGTCGAGGCGTTTCTCAATATCCGCGAGGTCCTGGCGGAGTTGCGAGGTTGCCGCCGCGTCATTCTCCTCGGCGGCCAGGTCGGCCATGACCTGGGCGTCCTCCAGTCGGCGCGCGATCTCGTCCACGGGTTCGACGACGGCCTTCAGGCCCTTCAAGGCCTGGACGGTCTTCTGGGCCGCTTCGGGATCGCTCCAGAAGCCCGGCGCCGCCATCTTCGTTTCGATCTCGGCGAGGTCGCGTCGCTTGCGAGCGACGTCAAAGAGAGTCCCGGAGCGCCGCCAGGCGCCCGCTGAGGGCCTCCAACTTCTCGCGTAGGTCGGTGTCCATGACTGCGAACCTTGCCTGGAGTAGAGAGTGGCCCGCCTGCCCGCTCGCCACGTCGAGTCGCCTGTGGCGACCTGGGGCGGGTTCGTGCCGGCGTTCGATGATTATAGGGTCCGGCGGAGGAGTGTCAACCTTGCGGCAGCGCTGTCTTGGAGGGATTTCGGCCGCGCGGGCGCCGGTCAGTCGCCTTCTCGCCGCAGGCGCCAGTAGTCGGCGCCGGTTACGGTTTCGCGTTTGAGGCGGTAGATGCCGCGGGCCTTCTCGCCGTCGAGGCGGATGGCGATGTGGTCCAGGAGGTCGCAGGCGGTTTCGCCGACGCGGGCGAGGGGGCATTCGTGGCCGGGCGGGTCAATCCATTCGAAGGTTCCGCGGTCGTGGATTTTGCACCAGCCGCGGTGGCCGGAGATTTCGCCCTCGTGCTCGAGGTACGCCAGGCGATGGTTCGGCAACTGCCGCGCCAGGGCCGGCAGCCCCTTGACGTCGTCCGGCGGAACGCCCGCCGAAAACGTCACCAGGGCGCTCTGGCACTCGAGCATCAGGTCGTAGTGCCAGTCCTCGGCGTCGCGGTAATGTTGCTGGACGACGAATCGCGGCATAGGCCAATCTTTCCTCTTGGGTGGCACGGAAGAAATGCTGGCGCCGCTATCCTCACCTTTTCTTTCTCCGCGGTCCGCGCCACTTCATATACTCGCCGAGATTTCGATAGGGTACGCCGGAATCAATGGCACGAGCCATGTCTTCGGTGAGGTAATTCATCCAATAGTCGTCGAAGACCTGTTGGCCGAGTGTGGCAAAGGGCCCTTGGCCCTCGACCAGGGCCTGGATGTCTTTGACAGAGCCGATGTTCTTCGTGTTTCCGCTTCCAGGGCCGTCGGCCGCGATCCGCCATTTCTCTTGGAGTAGAAAGGTGAAATCCTTGACAACGGATATGATATTCGGCAATTCGTCCAGAGCAAACACGCGTCGCTCATCAATCGCATCGTCAGCCCGGGAATAGATGACACCGAGCACGAAGTGAGCCGAATACTGGTCATATGGGAACGTGGTGTTTTTGTTTGAATCCCGTTGTCGAAAATAACCCGTGAAAGCGCCAAGCGTAAAGCCGTTGACTGTAGCGGAGCCAGTACGATACGTGCTCTTAAGGTCGAGGGCAATCTTGGTCTCGTCAGGTGCGAGAAACGTGATGTCGGGATAGTGATTCTGATATTCGCTCAGAACCATTCGGTAGTGGTGCTTAGCCGCGAATCGCGACATTACAGGAAACAGCATCAACTCGATTATCTTGGAGACGACCTTGGTGTCGACAGAAATCGTGTAAATGTTCCGGTAAACGTCGACAAACCCCTTTACTACCCAGTCTCCGGCGTCTGTTGCTAGAACCTTTCTAAACTCCTCGAAATGAGATAGGAGACTTCGCCGAAACTCTTCAACATCCATGGCGTATTTCCTGACTAAGTCCCGATGAGAAGCATTTCCCCGGACTGCCCGTTTTTAGAAAGGACGTATTTGTATTGGCCGTAGTGCTCAACCCGGACCTCTCGCTTATGCGCCTTGAGCATTGAGATGAGTTCTGGCTCAGGTGGTATTCCATCACTTCGGTATGACACCACGAGGATGCTCTTGGCATAGCGATTGAAGAGCCTCTCAAATGCGGTGCGGATTCTCTTCTTGTCGGTCCAGTCGTTGGGGAGAGGCTTGAGACGCCGGTGTTTCGACGTCCGATCTACCCGCGAAGGCCAATAGTCATATTCTGCCAGTCCTTCCAGAAAGTGGTAAAAATCCCGGTAGTCCACGGGCACTCCGCGCCGGGAGATATACGGCGTGTCCACGTAAACAAGGTCGTAATCGCCTGGTACATGGAGTGCGTCATAATTAAGTGCACGGTTGACTTGTCCATTGTCGAAAACGGCACGGTTGCCCTCCGCCACAAACTCGCGGAACCACTCATTAAAGGGCCTGTCCCAACTTGTCTTGTTGCCGAAAGACCGTTTGATCTCGGCGAGGCGCATGTAGAGATTCTTACGATGGAAGAGGTTGTAGGGCCGCTTGATGATGCAAGATTGAGATAAAGCAAAAAAGGCGAGCGCGTACTTGTGGGGTTCCCGGATGTGCCGCATGTTGGTGATGGCCTGATCTATCCACGCGTTCTCCGAGTCGGTGAAGTAGATTTCGCGAAAAGTTTCCTCCACGAAACGGGGATACTGAATCTCTGCATGCCGCCCAAGAATCCATTCCACGTCGGCGGACTCTAGGCGTGACTGGTTGTTTTCTATCAGTGCTCGGCCGATGAGGTAATTGAACTTGAGGAGGTCATTGTAAGTGACCTGTTTGCCGGCCTGCTTCAGACGATACGCCATTGCCCCTGTGCCGCCGAAGGCATCCAAACAAGTTGAAAAACGCAGGTGTGCGATTTGTTCCCATATCCAATCCACCAGTTTCGCCTTGCTGCCTTGGTACCGTGTGGACGGGAACTCGGCCACCGCGCTGGGGAATAACGCTGTTTGACTGAATTCAGGAACAACCATCCGTCACCGATCCTTGGACCTATTTTCCTGCCCCCCCCGCAACAGGGCACTCGTACCAGTTTTATAATCTACGCGATTCTCGTTTTGGGGGCAAGCGTAGAACATGACTTGGGGCGTGCGCATTTTCGGCGGCGCGTTTCAGGCGGCGCTTGAGGCCCTTCGAGATCGGGACGGCGTCTATCCGGTCGGCGATACTCTCGGGCGGAAGGCCCTGGCTCTTCAGGGCCTTGACGAGGGCCAGGCCGAACCAGTAGTTCAGGATTTCCTGGAGACCGTAGCAGGCCAGGCCGAGGACCACGAGGAGGCCGACGCCGCCCCACGGGCCCAGCGGCCCGCCGAGTATCTCGAGGGCCGCCGACAGGGACCGTTCGGCCGGCCGCTCGGAGCCCCATCCCTGTCCGAGAAGGCCCAGGCCGACCCCGCCGCTGAAGAGCCAGGCGATGAAGAGGAACAAGGCCACCAGGATGATCGCCTGGCCGATCGAAAAGGCTTTATCCATGCGGGCCTCCAAGGCTCTACTTTAGCGCGGGCCGCCCCCGACTCCAACAGAATTGTCGGCCGGAGGGCGGAAAGCGGGGGGCGTCTCGAGTCTCGCCCGCGCCGAAAAGAAGAGCCTCGCGCCCGGCCGGGCGCGAGGCCCTCGTTGGATCGTTTCGGTTGCCGATGGCCAAAGCACCATCGGGTCGCAGGCTATTCCGCCGGGGCCGGTTCTGCGGGAGGCGGTTCTTCGGCCGCCGGCGTCTTGGGGACCGTCATTCGCGGGGCCGGGGGAGGCGCACCGGCCTCGGGGGCCCCGACGGATGGCGGGGCCGGCAGTTCGGCCGGAGGCGGCGGCGGGGCCGTCGGCGCGGCGGCGGCTGCGGCCGCCGCCGGATTCTCGACGTCGCCGAACCGGAGGATCAACTTGGCGCCTTCGGCGGCATCCAGGTTCAGGCCGCCGAGCGCTTCGCCGGCGGCATCGCGCAGTTCGTCGTTCTTGGTGCCACCCAGGTTCTGAATTCCGGCGATGAGGTCTGCGGGCAACTTGTTGCCGACGGTCCTGGCGGCGCGGCCGAGGGCTTTAAGGGCGGCCACGCGGACCGGGTTGGAGCGTTCGGCGTCCACGCCGACCCTGGCCATGGCAACGGTGATGTCGGCGTCGGGGATCTGGGCCAAGGCCCCGAGGACGGCGATGACGAGTTCGTCGGGCCGATTCGTCAGGGCGGCCAGCAGCGACCGCCGCGCCCGCTCGGCCGAGAAGACGTGGCTGGTCATCGCGATGTCCTTGAGGACATTGGCGGCATGGAGGCTGGCGGCGCGGGCCTCCGCGGGTTCCAGCACCATCGAACCGGCCTTCTTCTTGAGGGCGTCCATGTTCGGAATGAGGCCGTCCACTTCGGACCCCGGATCCACCGCCGTCAAGTACGCTATCTGCAATTCTTGCCAGGCGGCCTTGGTCGGATCGTCCGGGTATGAGAGGACGAGGATCGGCGTCAGGGCCGTCTCGTAGTCGTTGCGGAGGAGGGCGACGAGGTCGGCGGCGCCCATGTCCCCGGTGCGGCTGGAGACGATGATGGTGTCAATGCGGAGCATGGCCCGGGCGCCCGAGAGGGCGAGGTTGCCCGTCGTCGCGGTGACGACGTTCCAGCCGGCTTCCTTGAATTTGGCTTGGAGGCGGTTCCGGTTGTCGGCCTCGGGTTCCACGAGGAGAATGCTTTTCTGGGCTTCCAGGTTGAGGGCTTCCGTGAGGGCCGGGAGGACCTTGCCGGAACCCGTGAACTGTTTCGTCGGCCGGACGGCCGCAAGGGCGAAGGCGGCAGCAAACCGAACTCGCTGGTCCGGATAGGTCAGGGCCATGACGAGCGGTGATCCGACGTTGGCCTGGCCGTAGAGCGTCAGGAAGTCCTGGTTGGCTACGTCTTCGAGGGCCCCGCAGGCGCGGGTGGCCACGGGCGTGTTCTGGTCCCTGAGGGCGCGGTCCAGCACCTTGTAGAGATGCTGCTGGCCGACCGCCTCCGCAAAGAATTCCACCGTCGGCGTCGTGGGAGCCAGGAACGGGTCGTCCTCGCGGGCGGTCTTGCCCGGGGTTTTCGCTTCCATGTCCATCAGGGCCGAGACCCAGATGGCCACCGCATCGAGCGCCTCTGGAGCAACCTTCAGGCAGTCGGCGCAGGCGCGGGCCGCCAGGATGTCGTTGACGGCCTTCGAGGGCGCAGCCCGGTAAATAAGGCCGGTCTCCGGAACCCACTCAAAGAGGTCGGTCGTCGGCTGGCGCGGGTCGGCCACCACGATCTTGCCGGTGTAATACTTCTCGGCCAGTTCGATGTAGAGGGTCTTGGCGGGGGTCTTCAGGAGGCTCTCGTCGCCGAACTTCAGGATGGCCTTGGTGGCGGCGGCCTTCACGCTCTCGGGCTGGGCCGGATCTTCGATCAGGGCCTTCAGGGCCGGCAGCGAATACGGATAGCCGATGTCGCCGAGGACCATCGCGATGGTTTCGCGGAGTTTGGCGCTGGGCGTCTGGAGGGCCCGCGTCAGCGGCAGGACCACCGGCTTACCGAGTTCCACGAGGGCGCGGACGACCAGCGGCCAGAGTTCCTTCTGGCCCGGGTCCTTGAGGATCGCATAGGCGTAGGACACCACGTAGGGGCCGCTGTAGGCCAGTTCCTTCATCGCGAGAAAGTAGGCGCGAGGCCCCTGGCCGAGGCGAAGGAGGTTGCCCTGGATGCGGCCGGCGTCGGTCCGCTTCA
>Ga0172362_10004294_pt1 | contig 12346 bp, 8 predicted proteins | sample LakKivs1_kivu2a2_FD_114534 | JGI IMG/M metagenome (GOLD analysis project Ga0172362, IMG submission 114534) | Sediment microbial communities from Lake Kivu, Rwanda - Sediment s1_kivu2a2 | ecosystem: Environmental > Aquatic > Freshwater > Lake > Sediment | place: Rwanda: Western Province, Lake...
AAATGAATTACTATTATTTCCACATTCATTACATATAACTTCAGAATTTAATAACCCTGTAAATAAATCTATTATAATTGAATAACTATTTTTAATTGCATTTTTTATATATTTATATGCTTCTAATATTAATACATCATCTTTTTGTTTATTCTTAAATATTAAAAAATTATTATAAATTTTTTGTTTATCTTCCATACTAATTGTTGAATCTTTAATTTGTTTAATACACTCATTTTTATAATTAATATACTCTTCTAAAGATTTTGATATATTATTTAATTCAATATTAACTTCTGTTTTTAATTCATCATGTATAGTATTTAATATTGCATCTAATAATTCTTGACTATCATTTTGATTAAATCCTGAAAATGTTTTACATTTATTACCTAATATTTTTTTAAAACTTCTTGGTGTTATCTTTATATTATCATCCCACATATATAAAAATAATTCCGCTAATTTATATGTTACTGTATTTTCTATTTCCTTCATTATTTTATCAGATTCAGTTTCAGTATTAAGTTTAGTTTTTTTTATTATGTTTTTTTCTAAATATTTAGAAAAATTTGCCTCCCGTAACCAACTACTAAATAACATAGTAGATGATAAACATTGTATAATTGAATTCATATAACATGTATTTCCTATATTTTTTAATCCAGATAATCCTCTAACTGTTAATTTTTCTCTTTGTTCTTTTATTTGTGAATAAGTTAATTGTGTTTTAATATCTGTTTGAGGTATATTATATTTATTAACATCTGATATTATTTTATTATAATCTGGATTTAATGGTAATGATAGCATTTACTATAGTATCAATCTACATTTAATTATTTAATATATCTTATATGTTTTTTTTCAATTTTTTTAATAAATTAAAATATAATTTAAAAATAAATATTATGTAGTAATATTAATAAATGTTAGATAATAATAAATTAATATCAAAAATAAAAGAGAATCAAACTATAGTAAATGAATTTATAAAATTAATAGATCAAATAAAATTTGATATGGATCATTCATCAACAAAACAAGAACAAATAAAACATAGTTTTAGATTAAAACAAATAAATAATGTATTAAAAATATTAATTAATTTTACTAAACCAATAAAATCAATTGATGATGTTAAAAATATAGAAGGTATTGGTAAAGGTTCTATTGATAGAATTAAAGAAATTCTTGATACTGGTTATTTATCTGAAATTTCATCTAAAAATGATAAACAACAATATGTTAAATATACTGATGAATTACAACAAATTATTGGTATTGGTCCTAGAAAAGCGTTTGAATTAGTTAATGATTATAATATTACATCAATTGAACAACTTAAACAAGAATATAAAAAAGGTAATATTGAATTAACAAATGAAATATTATTAGGTTTAAAATATCATAATATATATCAACAAAATATACCAAGAGCAGAAATAGATTTAATTAATATATTTTTAAATAATATAGTAAAACAAGTAGATCAATCACTACAACATATAATTTGTGGTTCATATAGAAGAGAAAAACCATTTTCAAACGATATTGATGTATTATTAACATCTACAAAAATACAAACAAAAGAAAAATTAGAATCATCAATTAATTATCTTAGAATTTTAGTTGATAAATTAAAATCAATTGATTTTTTAGTTGATGATTTAACTGATAAAGATTATGTTGTAAAATATATGGGATTTTGTAAATATCAAAATTTTCCTATTAGAAGAATTGATATTAGATATGTTCCATATGAATCATATTATTCTTCTTTATTATATTTTACTGGTTCTGGAGATTTTAATAGTAAAATGCGTAGTGTTGCTAAAGAATTAGGATTTTTATTAAATGAATATGGTTTATTTATCTATAAAAATAATAAACCTGTTAAAATTAAAATAAATTCTGAAAAAGATATATTTGATAATATTGGTATGGAATATATTGTCCCTAAATTAAGATAAATTTATTATTTAATAAATTTATCCTATACTAATTTTATATTTATCCAAAATAATTTTATATCTAAATATCCTTTTTCAATATTATCTAATACTTTTATATTCATTACTAATGTATCATCATACTCTTTATAATAATAAAATTTGTGATTTATTGTATTATAATTTTCATTATTTATTTGTAAATAATGAATACTTGTTGATATTATTTTTCCACTTATTCCATCATCTACATCTTCTACTAAATTTATTCTACTCATTATATTTTTAAAATTTGTTGAAAAATTTATATTATATATTATCTCATATAAGCCATTTTTTACTAAATTTATTCCTAAATTTGGTTTTATATCGTAATTTAAATAATCTATATTTATTGGTTCATCTAATGGTATTATTAATATATTATTATTCTTTGTCATTTCTAATTTTATAGTCTCATATTGACTAAAAAATAATCCATTTATATTAGTTATTTCATTTGTTTTTATATCTTCTAATTTTGGTATTAATAACTCCCAATTCATTTTATCAAATACTGGATTTTCATAACTATTATGATTATTTATACATTTATATATATTATTATCATATGGATCTAGTACTATATTATTTATAATATATTCATTATTAACCCATTCTCCACAAAATTTCATATTACTCATTAATAATTCCCAATTTTCTTTATCATTTTCTGGTTCTATTTCTGATTTTTCTATTGTTTGAATACATATATATATATTATTATTTTTGTCTTTTATTATATCATTTTTATTATAACTCTTCTTATTTGTCCAATTCTCTTTATAATTTAAATTATTTAAATTAGGTGATTCTATTTTACTATTTTTCTCATTTTCTAATAAATTATGAATTTTATTGTTTTTATCTATATAACATATTGTATTATATACCATGTCGTAATATAATATTCCATATTTTATTCCATTATTTTCTATATTTTTTATTACTACCATATTTTTTGGACTGAATGTTATTTTTTTATTCATTTTTTATTTATATTTATATTTTATTTTTTAAATTTATTTTATATTATTAAATATTTTACTTAATCCTTTTTTTATTTTTAATTGCTCTTCTTCAGTATAACTTAAATTATATATATTTTCCTTTTCTATTCCAAATTTTATTAATAATTTGTTCTTTTTCTTATCTAATTTATTTGAATAATGTCTTATATATTCTGTAAATATTTTCTCACTATTATCTTTATTACTTCCTATTATATTATTGTATGTTTGCTTTATTAATTCATCTATTTCTATATCTTTATTTGTTATTCTTGTTTCTAAATACCAATATGACCATGCTAAACAAAATCCTACTGGATCTCCTAATACTCTATAATTTATATCAGTATCATTTCCTATTAATTGATATCCAATCATTTTTGACCTTTTATATTCTATTTTAATATTATTTTCATTCATATATTTTTTAATCATATTTGTTATTTTTTCTTCTAAAAATAAATCTATTTCATTATTCATTTTAATATTTCCATATGGTTCAAATCTTTCAATTATTCCTTTTTCTTTATCTATTATGATTATATTCGCATGTGTTCCTGTTGGCATTATTATTGTTAATTTTATATATATAAACATTTTTGTTTTATCATATAATACTCTTTTTATGTAAAAATCTAAATTTTTATGTATAAAATATTCTGTATTACTTTTCCAAATTATTATATGAGGACTAATTTCATATAAAAAATCCAAATAAATTTCATATAAATCAGTTATTAATAATTGATTATCTAATATATATAAATTATTATAATATAATTCATTCTTATCTTGTATATATTTATAATTTTTATATTCTTGATTAGGTATTCCTAATTGTTTATATTTTGATAAAATTATTATTGTATATATTATATTATGTATTGTATCTGAATTAAATTTTATATTTATTCCTTTTTGTCCTTCTATATTTTTAAATTTTATTAAATCTTTATTAGTTATATTTTGTGGTATTGATTGTTTATTATCAAATATATATTTTTTTATTTTATATTTACATTGATATGTTTTTAAATTTATACAAAATTTATTATCCATATTATTTATAAAACTATTTGTTAATATGTTTATAAATTGTGGTAAATCTTTCTTATATATATAAGATATTGCTGTTTTATTTAATTTATTTTTAATAAATATATCCATATTAACATTTTCTAATATTTTTGTATAATTTTTCCAATTATAATTTTTTAAAAATAAATGTAATGGTGTTATATTATTTATATTTTTTAAATTTAAATTTCCATTAAATAATAATTTACAAATAATATCTGAATTTATATTTGGAATTTCAAATGTATGATGTAATAAACTATTTAATTTTCTATCTTGTTTATTTAAATCTATTTTATCAATTAATATTTTTATTATTTTATAATTTCTATTATTTAATGCTATTATATAGGGATTTAAATCTTCATTTATTCCTGAATAATTTATATCTAAATTGTCCTTTTCAATTATTTTTTTAATTGTTTTTATATCATTTAATTCAACTGCTATTATTAATGGATTTATATATTGATTATTTATTATATTTATATCTAATTCTTTTCTTTCTAATAATAAATCTATTATATGTCGTTTTTTCTTTATAATTGTATATATTATTGGTGGATTTATTTTTGGATAATTTATATCTATTTTTTCTATTATAATTTTAATATTTTTAAAGACTAAATCATTTTTTGATATAGAATTATTTATATTATGATGAAAAATAGTAAATTTTTCATTATTAATAATATTAAAATCAATCAAATCTAAATATTTAATAATTAATTCATTATATAATATTAGATTTGGATCTAAAATATGTAATATTGTATTATTATTATTATCTATTATATTTAATATTTCTGGATATATATCAATACTTTCTTTAATTATATCATAATAACCATATTTTAATGCTAAATGTATATATGTTTCATTATCATTATTAACTAATTTTATTAATTCTTTATCTTTATTAATTAAATATTTTATTAAATTAATTTTATTATTTATAGTAGCAATATGAATTAAATAATTATTATTTATTAAAGGTTCTCTAATTATTTTATTTAATTCATTAAAATTATTATTATTTATTAAATTTATTATTTTTTCCATATATTATATTAATATTTTATTGTTGATTATAATCTACTGTTTAATTTATTGTAAATATATAATAAATTAAATATTATTAACCTGCACAACTTTCACAATCTTTAAATTTAGATCTATTTTTTGAATTAGAATTATCATTTTGATTATCAGATTCATCAGAAACACTTAATAATTCTTGATTAAATATTTTCCTTTTTGAATTAATTCTTTTAATTGCATCAGGATCTAAACCAAATTTAATTGCATTAACTGCTGGTTGTGATCTTAAATAATACATACCTGTTTTTAATTTATTTGTCCATGTATAGAAATGTGCTGAAGTTAGCATTGTTGTATCTGGTGTATTACTAAAGAAATTTAAACTTTGACTTTGATCAATAAATGGTCCTCGTTCTATTGCTTGTTGAATTATTGATTTATTCTTCATCTCAAATGCTGTTTTGAATATTTCCTTGATTTTTTTTGGTATTTCTTCTATATTTTGTATTGAACCATTTTCATATAAAAATTCCTCTCTTAATTCTTTTGTCCATAAATTATTACTTATTAATTTCTCTATTAAATATTTATTAATAACTGGAAATTCTCCCGCTGATGTTCTTCTTAAGAATAAATTAGTAGTATAAGGTTCAATACCTTCACTATTATTCATAATTTGAGAAGTACTAGCAGTAGGCATAGCAGTAGTTAATAGACTATTACGAGTTCCATATAATTTAACATCATTAATAAGAGAATTCCAATCATAATTCATTAATAATTTTGATTCATCTAAATTCCATAAATGATATTGTAATAATCCTTGAGAAAATGGAGAACCTTTAAAACTTTCATAAGCACCATCTTTTTTAGCAAGTTCAACTGATGCTTCTAAACAACCATAATATATAGTTTCAAACATTTTTTTATTTAATATTTTTGCTTCTTCTGAATCAAAAGCCATATCCATTTTACAATAAGTATCGGCTAATCCTTGAACACCTACTCCAATTGGTCTATGTTTCATATTTGATATTCTTGATCCTTCTGTTGGATAATAATTTATATCAATTACTTTATTTAAATTTTTAGTTAATACTTTTGATACATATCTTAATTTTTCATAATTATATACTTTCTGTCCATTAATTTCTTCTACAAATTTTGGCAAACATATTGAACCTAAATTACATACTGCAATTTCTTCTGCGGTTGAATATTCTACTATTTCTGAACATAAATTAGATGATTTAATTACTCCTATATTTTTCTGATTTGATTGTTTATTTACATTGTCTTTATATGTCATATAGGGCATACCTGTTTCTATTTGAGCCTCTAATATATGAAACCATAAATCTTTCGCTTTGATTCGTTTTTTATATTTACCTTGATTTTCATAACTAATATATAATTGTTCAAATTCTTCACCATATGTATTAGTAAGATTTGGACATTCATCTGGACACATTAATGACCAATAACTATCATCACGAACTCGTTTCATAAAAAGATCAGGTATCCATAATGCTAAAAATATATCTCTTGCTCTCATTGTTTCTATTCCTGTATTTTTTCTTAAATCTAAAAATTCATATATATCTCCGTGCCATGGTTCAATGTATAATGCAATTGCTCCATTTCGTCTTCCTCCTTGATTAACATATCTACCTACTTCATTTATAACTCTTGCTAATGGAATTATACCATCTGAATTTCCATTTGTTCCTCTAATTAATGAACCTTTACATCTTATATCACTTATATGAATACCAATTCCTCCAGCCCATTTACTAATTAATGCAACATTTTTAATTGTATCAAATATATCATTAAGACTATCATTTATTCCTAATAAGAAACATGAACTTAATTGAGGACGATTTGAACCTGCATTATATAATGTAGGTGATGCATGTGTAAAATAATGTTGAGATAATAAATTATAAGTTTCTATAGCACTATCAATATCATCATTATGTATTCCAATTGCTACACGCATAAATAGATGTTGTGGTCTTTCAACTATATATCCATATTTTTTTCTCATTACTAATTCATCTTTATCATTTGATTTTTCTTGAACATTTATATGTGTTAAATCATTTTTTAATCTAATTAAATATGCTCTTTCTAATGTTTTAACTGCAAAAAAGTCAAATAAATAATCTCTATCATAATCAATTACTGATTGTATTTTATCTTGATATTTTTTTACTGTATTAAAATATTTAGTTGTTATTAATGGATTGGATTTTTGCTCTTGATCAACATTATTATATAATTTCTCTGTGACTTTATAAAAATTATCTAATGTGTTTTTATGTAAATTACTAATACATAATCCCGCTGCTAATTGACTATATTGTGGATCATCTAAAATCATTTCTGCACATTTATTCGCTGCATAGAAATCTAATTCTTCAGTTGTAATTCCATTATATAATCCTTGAACAGTATCTTGGGCTATTTTAATTGGATTAATACGATCTAATTTTAATCTTTGACAAATTCCTTCAATTCTGATTATTATTTTGTCAAATGATACTCGTTCTCTACGACCATCTCGTTTGATTACTTCCATTCTATTGATAAAGTTAAAATTTAATTTCTTAGACCCATCCATTATAGATAATATATATATCAATTTTTTTATTTTTTTTTATTAAAAAAATTGAATTTTTATTTAAATTTTTTATAAAACTATAATATTATATTTGTTAAATTATGTATGTCTCTTATAATGACTTAAAGAAACAATCTTATGATCAATCTATGACCACTGAGAAACAATTAAATTCTAATTCTAAATCTACTACAATCTTAAATATTGTTGATATTCTAAATAATATAATTGAGGAAGATAATGAGGAAGTTGTATTAGATCAATTTATGAATAGTCTTGCGGAAAAATATGGTGTATTAACTATAGAAAATAAATTAAAAAAACAATTAACTCAAGATAAAGAAGAAGAAATATTAAATTCAGATAATCATAAATTTACTGCATTTCCAATTGAATATGATGATATTTGGCAAAAATATAAAGAACAACGAGCATGTATGTGGGTCCCAGAAGAAATAGATTTTTCTGGTGATTATAATGATTTTTTAACTTTAAATAAAGATGAACAACATTTCATAGAAATGGTATTAGCATTTTTCGCTGCGTCTGATGGTATTGTTAATTTTAATTTAAGTGAAAGATTTGTTAGAGAAATTCAAATTACTGAAGCCGAAATTGCTTATCGTTTCCAAATGATGATGGAAGATATTCATTCTATTACTTATTCTCTTATGTTAGAAAATATTGTTAAAGATAAATCTAAAAAAGAACATCTATTTAATGCTATTAAAACTATTCCTTCTGTTAAAAAAATGGCTGATTGGGCTTTTAAATGGATTGAAAGTCCTAAACCTTTTGCTTTCCGTGTTGTTGCTTTTACTATTGTTGAAGCAGTATTTTTTAGTGGTGCTTTTGCAGCTATTTTTTGGCTTAAATTCTATAAAAATAAAGGTAGTGATAGTAAAGGAAAACCATTTATGAATGGACTTATGATGTCTAATAAATTTATATCTCGTGATGAAGGATTACATGCAGATTTTGGTTGTTTATTATATAATAAACTTAAAAATAAATTATCTGTTACTGAAATGAATTCTATTATTTCTGAAGCAGTTTGTGTTGCTAAAGAATTTATGATTGATGCAATTCCTATTAGATTAATTGGTATGAATAATGATATTATGGGTGAATATATTGAATATATTGCTGATAGACTTTTAGTTGCTCTTAATTATAAAAAATTATATAATAAACAAAATCCATTTAAATTTATGGAAACTATTGGTCTTAATGATCGTACTAATTTCCATGAAACTCGCCCTCATGAATATCAAAGTGCTTATGGTATGAAAAAAGATGATAATACTAACCAAAAAAGTATTGTTATCAATGATGATTTTTAATTTATAATATATAAAAAATTATTAATATTTTATATATTTATTACTCATTTTATTTTTTATTAATTCAACCATATGTTTATTATTATATATAACTAATTTAATATCTTTTTTTATATTATTTATTACTGTTGGTATTTGACTATCTAAAAATCGTTGAAATTTTTTTTTACATGATAATTCTAATTTATAATACAATTCTTCAAATTTTTCAGTTAAATGATTTAATTTATCATCATATAATTGATCTAATATTTCATTTCTATCTTTTAAACACCATTTATTTCCATCATATATCATTGCATAACTATCTCTCATATTTGATATATATACATTATGATACTCTGGTTTATTTTTATTGAAATGAATACTTTTTACCATTTCTGGAACAGCAGTAAATCCTTTATTTAATATTGTTTTATATGCATTATCTGTTAAAAATGATAAATCTTCTTTTCCAAATGCTACCAATTTTATATTATTTATATTATTTATATTTATTATATTATTTGTATTTATTTCATTTATAATATTATTAGTATTTATTTCATTTTTTATATTATTAGTATTTATATCATTTGTTATATTAATTTTATTATTTTTACCATATTGACTTATTAATAAATTTAATTCATCCTGTTTTTGTTTTATTAATTGTTGATATATTTCCTCTTTTTCTTTATCTATTAATTTTTTTATTTTACATCTATTTTCTAAATGTTTTACTAATGAATCATATCTTGTAAATATTTTATTACAATAATTACATTTATTAATTTCTTCTTTAGATTGTATCATAATATATTTATCTAATTTCATATTATTTAATATTTCTTCCTTTTTTTTATTACAATATAATCTTAAATGTCTTAATAAATTATCTTTTCTTGTAAATATTTTATTACAATAATCACATATTATTAGACTATTTATATCTATTAAATTATTATTTATTATATCATTTTTATTTACCATATATTCTGTTTTACTATTAGCATATTCAATTATTTCTTTTTTCTTTTGCTCTAAATTTTCATCTATATTTTCATTTATATTTTCATCTATATTTTCATCTATATAATTATTTATATTGTTCATTCATATTATATTTTATTATTTTATTATTATTTATTTTACTTATTTATTATAATATTTTCTTAATTTATGTATCTAATATACTATATTTTATTTATATTTGATTTAAAACCTCCAAAGATGTTAAATAATATTTTTATAAGATTAAAATTATTTGAATTTCTCTTCAAATAAATATCGTCTCTCTCTCTCCGCCAAAATTTGTGAGGAGATTCAATTTAAATATATTTAAATATATATATAAGATAACTATTATTAATATAATTTAATTTTTTTTCCCTCACTAATTCCGCCAAATTTATGAGGCTCTGATTGGAAGATATAAATACTATAGTTTTACTATATAAAAAACTAATACTTTTGTTGTTTTTACAGAGTTTTAAAAATATAATATTTTTCCCTCAATAATTTGTGAGGATATCCTCACAAATTATATATATTGCCTCACAAGTATCTTATATACTTTTTAAATATTAACTAATTCATTTATTGTACTTTTATTTTTATATAAATTTCCGCCAAATATTTTTTTTTATGAGGAATTATTTTTAATAGTTTTATAAAATTTAATTTACTTCTTTTTTAAATAATTTGCATTGCAAATTATTCAAAAAAATTGTAAATATGTTAGTGTGTTCTAAAGAACACACTAACAATTTACCATTTTTTATATATATTATTTAAAAAATTGAACAAAATAATAAATAAAAAATTTGTATAATAAAATATATTTAAAATGATGAATAAACTATTGAATAAATTATTAGAATATTTTAATAATAAAGAAATTAATAAAAATATAAATAATAATATAGATTTTGCTCCAAATTTTGTAAAAGATAAAGAAACAGTATATAGAAATTATATAACTAAAAATTAATTTATTAAATATAAAATAAATTTAATAAATTTATTAAATACACCATTGAAATTTAGGTGTTAATTTAAGGTCAGATTTAGATTTTATAAAAAGATTTTTAAGATAATTATAATCTGGATTTTCATCAAATTTAAGACTTCTACAATAAATTAAATATTCTTTAAAACATGAAGGTAAATCTTTACATAATATATCAATACTTGTAGATATTTTAGTTTCACCAATCAGTTCTAAATTTTTATCTCCACCACCTAATTTCTTTTTTAATCCTTGCCATGGTAATGATCCTTTTAAAAAATATATAAACATATAACCAATTGATTCAAGGTCATCTCGTCTTGAAGGTTCTATACCCATATGCATATTAATACTTGCATATCTTGCAGTTCCAATTAAAGAACGTCCATCTCTAAATAAAATATGTCTTTTATCTTTAATATATTTTTTAGATAAACCAAAATCCATAATATATACTTGATTTGATAGATAATCTTTACCAATCATAAAATTACTTGGTTTAATATCTCTATGAATAAATCCACATTTGTGTAATTGTTCTATTAAATATAATAATTGATCACATAACATAAATACTGTTTCAAGTGAGAATTTCTTATTATATTCATTGAATTTATCTTCTAAACTAAATCCTAATAATTGCATAAACATTATATTATAATCTTTAGTTTGTATAAATTCATATACTTTTGGTAATCCAATAATAAAACCTTTATTTATTAAATATTTATATATTTTATATTCGTTCATTATTCTTGATGTTTTAAAATTATCCTCTACTTTCGCAGCTACATTTAACCCATCTTTTCTTTGTGCTAAATAAACTTCTCCAAATGATCCTGAACCTATTTTTTTTATAATTACATAATTATCTGATAATAAATTTGTATTTTTATTATGTTCTATATGTTTTTCATTCATTTATTTTATCAATTATTAAGATAATATAAAAATTTTTTTATTGTTAAACTCTGTTATTTATAAAAATAAAATAGTAGTAAATCAATTGATTATCTCTATTATTATTTATAAAAATAAAATAGTAATAATAATAATTGTTTAATAATATTACTATTTTAATTACAAAAATAAAATAGTAATAATAATAAATAATTATTTTAGAAATAATTTCTAAAATAATTGTTTAATAATAATAAATAATTATTTTAGAAATAATTTCTAAAATAATTGTTTAATAATATTACTATTTTAATTACAAAAATAAAATAGTAATAATAATAAATAATTATTTTAGAAATAATTTCTAA